>Ga0209102_1000138_pt1 | contig 49931 bp, 46 predicted proteins | sample ConPoolayeHmetaG_FD_185483 | JGI IMG/M metagenome (GOLD analysis project Ga0209102, IMG submission 185483) | Hot spring microbial mat communities from California, USA to study Microbial Dark Matter (Phase II) - Cone Pool mat layer H metaG... ...
TATTTGTGATATTTATTGGAAGGATTTTTCAGGGGGGAAAAGAATAAAATTATTATACTTATATTTTTCAAAAAATTTGAAATTTTTGATATTTATTTGAAAATATTAATATATTTTTTTATAAAAAAAATATACAATCGATTCCCAGCCTTATTTATTAATACCTCCCTTTTATTTTATTCAACTCCATACTGTTTCCGATAGGATGTAATATAATTTAAAATTTCTTTTTTTGTCTTTATGATTCCAAAATGACCTTCACATAGAATATCCGCATTCAAATCTATTAACCTTTTCGTTGACTCATCCCAATCATTAATATTGGAACCAAACTCAGGGAGTAAAGGACCGTGGAGATCTTGGGCAAAAAGAATCCTTTTCTCATCTTTATCCAAATAGATACAAATTGAACCTGGTGTATGTCCTGGGGTATGAAGACAAATTATTTTTTGCTCTCCAATCTCAAGGATTTCTTCAGCACCGGTTAATTTTACATCAATCTTGGTGGGAGGAAAACTCGTTTGATACCACGCCGAGGCTGTCAATATCGAATCTCCCTTTTCTAAAGGAGGTGCATCCAATTGATGAATATATATCTTTGTATCAAATTTCTTTTTCAATTCAGGAACCCCACCAATATGATCAATATGACAATGAGTGAGAAGGATTTTTGTTATCTTTTGTGGATCGAGTCCTAATGACCTGATATTCTTGATAATTTTATTAACACTCCACCCTGCACCAGTATCAATTAGAATTAATTCTCCCATATTGAGTAAATAAACACATCCATCTCTGGGATCCGTAATATCGGGTCCTCCAACGATAAATATATCTTTTATGATCTCTTGAGGTTTCATTAAATCTCCCCTTTCTTGATCCTTTCCTTTAATTTTCTAAAATCATTTTCTGTAAACCCCTCCCATTGGCATGGGAAAAGGGAATTGTTTTGAAACAATGGTTCATTTTCAATATCAAATGGACTGAACTGCTTGGCCTTTTCAAAAAGAGGTGTTTTTGGGATGGGAGAATACTCTACAAGAATAGGCCTCGCCCCTTGTTGTCTTACAAATATTATAGTGTCCTCAACCTCTTCAATTCTCTGACCCGGCAAACCTGCCAAGATATAGACTCCAATCTCTTCTCCAGAAAAACCTGCCATTTTTAAATGATGAATAGCCACCAAGAATTCTTCATTTCTCACCTTTCCTCCGGTTTCAAGCTGAGCGATCTCGTTCGATGTTTCAAATCCTAACCGTAGATGTTTAAAATTGTTTTGGTATAGAAGCCTTGAAACCTCCTCATTGATCTCCCTGATATGGAGGGCATTTGGCACATGAAAATTGCATCTTATTCCCCGCCTCAATAATTCATTCATCATAGGAAGAAAATGGGTACTTGAGTTGACTAATAAGGCATCGTCATAAAAGGCGATATTCTCAATGCCATATCGAATGGTCCAATATTCAATCTCATCCACAACCTTAGATGGATCTCTCTTTATAAAATTTTTTGACAAAATTGGGGAAGCACAATAGCTACAATGATATGGACAACCCCTTGAAGTTAGAATTACCGTAAAATTCAATTTTGGGTATAAATCGAAGGCGGGAAAAGGTAAGTTATCAAAATCACTATTATCCATTTCATCTAAAAGCGGGAAATGAAGTATATTTGATATGAATTTTATTGCTTCCCACTCACTTCCATTTTTAAACAGAAAATCCGCACCTGAATACTTCTCGGCGTGCTCATAACATAAATTTACATAAAGGCCGCCCAGAATTACAGGTACTCCTTTAAAAATTTTTTTAATGATTTCAATTAATTGAAACACACCTGGATACCAGTAGGTCATTCCCGAAGTGATTCCAATGAGATCCGGTTTTCCCTCTATCATAGAGAGCCTTTTCAACAACATTTCCTCAGAGATTCCATATCGGCAATAATTTCTTGGAATAGATTTTAAAGGGGGCGGTTTTTCAATCTTAGTTTTAAAAAACTTGCCATCTCCATATGGTTTGATCTTACTATAACAATCAAGACAATCGATAAAAGTAACACGAAATCCAAAATATCTTAAAAGGCTTACAATATATAGAAGCCCTATTGGCTTTACCCAAAAGTTATAAGCAGAAAAATCAGTGATCCAAGGATTCAGGAGAAGGATGTGAGGAGGAGAATGTTTCACGTGAAACATTTATTTACCTATACAGAACTGCTCAAAAATCCTATTTAATATCTCTTCTGTGGTTGTCTCACCCACCATTTCCGAGAGGGCTTCAAGGGCCAACCGAATTTCAAAGGCAATAAATTCCAGAGATTCCCCCTCTTTTAACTCTTCGATTACATTATATAGGCTTTCTTTCATTTTAGTTAGGATCTCTTTGTGACGGACATTGGTAATAATGAGATGCTCCGGTGAAAATCTTACTCCTCTTTTTAGTACAGTAGAATAGATCGCCTCTTTTAACTCATCAATTCCCTGATTTTTTAATGCCGAAGTAAATACAATGGGATCTTGTTTAAAATTTCTTTTCAAATCATCTATGGAGAGTCGGATGGGAAGGTCTTTTTTATTTACACAGATCACTTTCTTCTTCTCCTTAACCTCTTCAAAAATTTCAATATCTTCTGCCTCTAATTCTATACTTCCATCAAGAACTAAAATAATTAGATCTGCCCTTCCAATCCTCTCCTTTGCTCTCCTTATCCCTTCTTTTTCTATAATATCTTTTGCTCCTCTGATTCCCGCCGTGTCTATTAGACGAATGGGGATCCCATGAATATTAATAACCTCCTCGATTACATCCCTTGTGGTTCCTGGAATCGGGGTGACGATGGCCCGTTCCTCTTTTAATAGAACATTTAAAAGGCTTGATTTCCCAACATTCGTCTTTCCTGCAATTGCACAAGAAATTCCTTCCTTAAAAAATTTTCCTTCTTCATAGGAGAGCAGCCATTCATCTACCTTCGCAGTAATAGAGTTTAAATCCTTCTTTAATTCTTCGTAAGAAATAGGCTCAATCTCTTCCTCCGGGAAATCGATGTGTGCCTCAATTAAAGTTAAATCCTTGACCAATTGCTCTTTTATCGCCAGCATCTCTCTTGAAAGATTACCTCTCAACTGTTGATTTGCAATCTCAAGGCTCTCTTTTGTTTTGGCTTTGATGAGATCGATCACAGCTTCAGCCTGAGTCAGATCAATTCTTCCATTTAGAAAGGCTCTCTTTGTAAATTCTCCTGGCTGAGCAAGTCTTGCCCCTTCCCTTAGGACTAATTCCAGTACTTTCTGGAGCAAAAAGTATCCTCCATGACAATGAATCTCCACCACATCTTCCCGAGTGTAGGTTTTTGGGGCTTTCATAGAAACTAAAAGAACCTCATCAATCACATGGCCATCCTTTGGATCCACAATCTCCCCATAATGGAAATGGTGAGAAATAAAATAAGGAACTTCACCTTTTTTTGCTCTAAATATCCTTTTTGCTATTGACTCCGCCAGAGACCCACTCATCCGGACAATCCCAATTCCACTCTCCCCGTAGGGTGTGGAAATGGCCGCAATTGTATCTTCCTCGACGGGGTGGTTTTTTTTTCGTGTATAATCTCTATTCAAAGAGATTTACCTGTGGGGATGATCTTTATCCTTTTCAACTCCCCTTCTCCCAAGCTTTCGGTCTTTAGAGAAGGGTCGTTCTTTAAAGCAAGATGGATCACCCTCCGGTCATGGGGATTATATGGACCAATAAGGATGGATTTTCCGGTTTTTTTGACTTTCTTTCCCAATTGAAGGGCCATATTGGAGAGTCTTTCTACCTTTTTCGCTTTATATTGATTGATATCTAAATATATTTTTGTATCCTCCATTAATCTCTTATTCACTATCCTGTTGATTAAAAACTGGAGACAATCTAATACCTTACCTTCTTTCCCAATCAGAATTCCTTCTCTATCTGTATTCACTTCCAGATAGATCGCCCCTTCTTTTATATAGCCCTCCACCTTTGCTTGAACCCCTATCTTCTCAATCAATTCTTCTGCAATCTTTTTTGAAATCTCTAATCTCTCTCCAATAATGATTGGATCACCCCTTCTTATTCATATAATATTGATGAGCAATAGAGAGGACATTATTGACTAACCAATATAGAACGAGCCCTGAAGGAAAGTTAAGAAAAAGGAAGGTAAACATAATGGGCATAAGCATGAATATCTTTGCTTGAGCAGGGTCAGCAGCCGTAGGGGTCATCTTCTGTTGAATGACCATGGTGGCACCCATCACGAGAGGGGTAATATAGATCGGGTCCTTAGCTGACAGATCACGAATCCATAGAATGAATGGGGCATGCCTCATCTCTATGGAATTTTGAAGGGCATTATAAAGGGCTATAAATACAGGAATCTGGATCAACATTGGAAGACATCCACTCATAGGATTGATCTTTCTTCTTTTATAGAGAAGCATGATTTCTTGCTGAAGCCTTGCCTTGTCATTTTTGAATTGCTGCCTGAGTCGATTCATTTCAGGTTGAACCCTCTGCATCTCCTTCATTGATCTCATACTGATCTGGGTAAGGGGTAGAAAAATTATCTTGATTAAGATGCTCAGAATGATGATATCCAGACCAAAATTCTTTGTAAACAAATGGGTGAACTTAAGAAACCAGAGAAGGGGTTTTGCAATAATGGCAAAAAAACCAAAGTCGACTAAACCCTCTGCCCCTTTTCCAAAAGCCTTTAGAGCCCTAATCTCTTTTGGGCCCAAATAAACTTTATAATTCATTGAGATGGAGTTCTTGGCTGGGAGAGAGATTGGAGAAGACAGTAGAGTGGCCTTTAAAATATTATTCTCTTGCCCCTTGACATTTAATAAGATCTCCTTTTCAGAAGGAGGTGTAACGATGAGGGCAACAAAATACTCTCCTTCAAACGCATACCAATCAATCACACCATTATCAGAAAATTCAAAAGGATCGATCTTTTTTTTCACCGTGCCACAGCCAGGGGTACATCCTGAAGAAGTAGAGCCTCCGAGACCCTTCTTCTCGATCTTTTTATTTTTCAAATAAACATATCTCAATCCATAATCTTTATTTCCTTCTTCTGCTAACCTCTCCAATTCCACCCGACCAATCCATTGCAACCCTACTTTTATATTTTGATCTTTAGGTGTAGGATTCTGAAATTCTACGACTAAATCTATATCGCTTCGGTCAGAGTAAAAAATATATTTTTTAAGTAATCTTAATCCATTGCTTAACTCTTTTGAAAAAATGACCTCTCCTTTCTCCCCCTCTTTAAGAAGGGATAATCTCTCATTATTTACCTCCCAACCCGAATCTTTATCATCAGGATCGATTAAAAGCCCAAGCGGAAGGCCTTCTTCTTCCCTTGTATTGACTAAATCAAAGGGATTTGGTCTTTTGGGACCCTCTCCTTTCCCTCCAAAAATTTCTTTTATAAATTTATTCACCTTGATGGTAATTGCTGACTCCATCACTCGATCTTTATAGGCTTTTAATTTAAAGTGCTTCAATCTTGCATCTTCATTGGTAAATGTGGCCCAATAATTTTTAGTCTCAATCGAGATCTCTCTTTTAGTAAACTTTTTTGATTCTCCCTTTGAATCTTTAACGGACCTATCTTCTATGAGAGGTTTTGTCTCCCGTTTTTCCGCGGGTTTAACCTCCTCCTTTTTTGCATTTTCTTTAGGGGGAGGGGAGATTTTTGACTGAATGAGTCCCCAACCGAAAATTATTAAAAATGTTAATATTATCGCTAAGATAGCTCTTTTTTCCATTTTTATTCTTTCTGGTTAATTTTTATTCTAAATATTGTCTTGAACGGGATCGTATCCTCCAGGATGGAAAGGATGACATTTGAAAATTCTCTTTAGAGCCATTCGCACTCCCTTCCCTAATCCATATCGCGTAATAGATTCAATTGCATAATTAGAGCAAGAGGGATAGAAGCGACAGCAGGGCCCAAAAAAGAGGGATAAGGAGTTCTGATAAAAATAAATAACCATTATGATAAATCTTTCAATGAGTTTCATCCCAACGCTTTCAATAATTCCTCTTCTACCTCCCAGTATTTTTTCGAAGAAACCCCTTTTTTTACTAAAATGATGATATCGAATGATCCACTAATTCTATATTTATTGAGTCGAAAGAACTCTCTAAGATATCTTTTTACTCTATTTCTTAAGGTGGCCCGCCCCACTTCCTTCTTTATAACGATTCCCAAACGATGAAACCCTTTCTCATTTTCTTTCAAGAATATTATGTAATTTTTAGTAGATAGTCTCTTTCCATTTCTTATAACCCATTTAAATTCCCTGGAAGAGATGATTCTCTCTTTTTTCGTAAATCGAAATCTTCCTTCCACCTAAACGGTTAACCTCTTTCTTCCCTTTGCCCTCCTCCTTTTTAGAACCTTCTGCCCTGCCTTTGTCTCCATCCTTTTTAAAAAGCCGTGAGTTCTCTTTCTCCTTATGGTGCTCGGTTGATAGGTTCTCTTCATATCATCCTCTTTTATAAAGTATCTTAGTTTTTTGAAATAATTAAGTTTTTATTAATAACCAAATTCCATTCTCCTTGTCAAGTTAACCTTGCATGAAAAACAATTTTATATTAAGTTTTCAATTAATTTTCTTATCTGACGAGGGACTCATGAACGACCAGACGATTCCGATCCCAGTCCATATCGAAGACGAAATGAAAAAATCCTATATGGATTATGCCATGAGCGTCATCATCGGTAGAGCTTTGCCCGATGTGAGAGATGGTCTAAAGCCTGTTCATCGCCGAATCCTCTATGCGATGAATGAACTCGGAAACGATTGGGATAAACCCTATAAAAAGTCGGCTCGGATTGTCGGGGATGTGATTGGAAAGTATCATCCCCATGGAGATATGGCCGTATACGAGGCCATCGTTCGAATGGCCCAAGACTTCTCCCTCCGTTATCCCTTGATTGATGGTCAGGGAAACTTTGGCTCTATTGATGGGGACCCCCCTGCAGCCATGCGATATACAGAAGTTCGTATGGCAAAACTCGCCCATGAGCTTCTGGCAGATATAGATAAAGAAACGGTCGATTTTGTTCCTAACTATGATGAGTCCCTCCTGGAACCTTCTGTCCTTCCATCTAAATTTCCAAACCTCTTTGTGAACGGCTCCTCCGGGATTGCGGTTGGAATGGCAACCAATATCCCTCCTCATAACCTGGTTGAGACCATCAACGGGTTAATCGCACTGATTGATGAACCTGAAATCACGATTGAAGAATTGATGGATCATATCCCCGGCCCCGATTTCCCGACGGGAGGTTTCATCTATGGCAGGGAAGGAATAAAATCGGCTTATGAAACGGGCAAAGGGATCGTTCAACTTCGGGCCAGGGCAATGATCGAACGCGACAGAAAAGGAGAACGGGAAAGTATCGTCATTACAGAACTTCCTTATCAGGTCAATAAAGCCAAATTGATCGAAAGGATAGCCGAACTCGTTCAAGAGAAAACCATCGAAGGGATCTCTCATATTCGAGATGAATCCGATCGAGAAGGGCTAAGGATTGTCATTGAGCTTAAGAAGAATGAGGTCCCTGAAATCATCCTTAATCAACTCTACAAGAATACCCAAATGCAAACCTCTTTCGGGATCATCCTGCTTGCCATCCATCAGAATCAACCAAAGCTCCTCAATCTCAAAGAGATCTTGCAACTCTTTCTTCAGCATCGGATTGAGGTGGTCACTCGGAGATCCCTTTATGATCTTAAAAAGGCGGAGGCAAGGGCCCATATCTTAGAGGGATTAAAAAGAGCGATCGATCAGATTGATGCCATTATCGCTACGATCAAGGCCTCGAAGACTCCCAAGGAGGCTAAAGACCGATTGATAAGCCAGTTTGCCTTTTCCGAAGAACAGGCTCAAGCCATTTTGGAGATGAGATTACAGCGCCTCACCAACCTGGAACAGCGAAAAGTGATTGAGGAGTATGAAGAAACGATAAAATTGATTCATCGTCTGAAAACGATCCTCTCCAGTGAGCGATTAATCCTCAACGTCATTAAGGAAGAACTCCTCTCTATCCGAGAGGCTTATGGAGATGAAAGAAGAACAGAAATTGTGGAAGTGGCCCCCGAATTAAAAATCGAAGACTTAATTGCTGAAGAGGAGATGGTTGTCACGATCACCCACACGGGGTATATCAAGAGGAATCCGATCAGTCTCTATCGAAGTCAACATCGAGGAGGTAAAGGAAAGATTGGGATCGATGTGAAGGAGGAAGATTTTGTTGAGGATCTATTCATTGCCTCAACCCATGATTATTTGCTCTTCTTTACCGATCAAGGCCGAATCCATTGGAAGAAAGTTCATGAGATCCCTCAGGCAGGTCGGATGAGCAGGGGAAAGGCGATTGTTAATCTCTTGAACCTCGGACCTGAGGAAAAGATCACGACCATCCTTGCATTAAAAGAGTTTACCCCTGGGAAATATATCACTTTCGTGACGAAGAGAGGAATCATCAAGAAGACGGCCCTTGAAGCCTATAGTAATCCGAGATCGGGTGGGATTATTGCTCTCACCCTGGAAGAAGGGGATGAATTGATTTCTACTAAATTAACCGATGGGCAGCGTCATCTCTTTGTTGCGACCAAATTGGGGAAGGCGATTCATTTCCCGGAGGATCAGATTCGGGAAATGGGACGAACAGCGCGAGGAATTCGAGCTATTCGATTAAATAAGGATGATGAAGTGGTGGGGATGGAAGTCGTGATTCCTCACACTTCTATCCTGACGGTGACGGAAAACGGTTATGGAAAGCGCTCGTTGGCTTCCGAGTACCGAGTTCAGAATCGTGGAGGATCTGGAATTTTTACGATCAAACGGACGAAAAAGACTGGAGAGGTCATAGGAATCAAGACCATCATCGAAGAGGACGACGTGATGCTGGTCTCGAATAAGGGAAAGATCATTCGACTTCGGGCGGCAGACATCCCGATTCAAGGGAGGACAACTCAAGGGGTAAGATTGATCAGCCTTGAAGAGGGAGAGAAGGTAGTTTCTGTCGCTAAATTGGCAGAGAAAGATTAAAGAAAAAAAGACTTGAAATTTTTCTCAATAAAAGTTATTTATATTTTTGTCCAGTAAGAAAGCATAAAATATCCTCATTAGCTTCCCCACTAAATTTAAGGTTCATTTTTCCACAATTGTGGAAACAATGTGAAAAGAGATTGATAACTATTTGAAAATGTTAATCTTTTACAATTTATCTTTTTACCATCCAGCAGGTTTATCTACATTTCTAATTCTTTCCCCGAGTCAAATCGATGGAAGAACTCTGGTCTAAAGTTGCCGAATCCATCAAAGAAAGGATCGGCCCTCAAAATTTTGATATTTGGATAAAACCCATTCAATTTCTTACGATGGATGAAGGCCATGTCGTTTTGGAAGTCCCAAACCGTTTTTATAAGGAATGGGTATCAGAGCACTATTCTATCCCGATCAAAGAGACGATCTCTCTGCTCACTCAGAAACCGTGTCATCTTCACTTTAAAATTCGAAATGAAAAATCACTGGATAAAGATTCCCCTCCTCCTTTCAAGGAGGAAACGGAATCAATCATGACCCCAAAATTTAATCCTAAATATTCCTTTAGTAATTTTGTGGTGGGAGCCAGTAACCAATTTGCTAATGCTGCCTGTCTGGCGGTCGCTAATCAACCGGCCAAAAACTATAACCCCTTATTTATCTACGGGGGGGTCGGATTGGGAAAAACGCATCTTCTTCATGCGATTGGAAATCATATCATTCAAAATCGAATTCTTCCTGATCCCAAAAAAATCTGCTATCTTTCCGCTGAGGAATTTACCAACGAATTGATCAATTCCATTCGATTCGACCGAATGGAAGATTTCAGAAATAAATTTAGAAGAATGGATATTCTCTTAATCGATGATATCCAGTTTATTGCAGGTAAGGAAAGAACCCAAGCAGAATTTTTCCACACCTTTAATTCCCTTTATGAGGCAAGGAAACAGATTGTAGTCACCAGTGATAAATTTCCAAAAGATATCCCTCATTTTGAAGAGCGATTGAGATCACGATTTGAATGGGGACTGATTGCAGATATTCAACCCCCGGATATTGAAACCAAGGTGGCTATTTTAAAAAAGAAGGCGGAAAATGAAAAGATTGACCTTCCCAATGATGTCGCTTTTTATTTAGCCTCACAAATCGATTCCAATATTCGAATGTTAGAAGGTTGCTTAATTCGAATTGGAGCTTTTTCTTCCTTAACCCATACTCCTATTAACCTCACTTTAGCCAAAGAGGTTTTGAAAAATATTATTCATCCTAAGGAAGAGTTTATCTCGATTGAGATGGTTCAAAAAGTGGTGGCCAATTATTTTAATATTAAACTCACCGATTTTAAATTGAAGCGAAAACATAAAGGCTTAGTCCTTCCCAGGCAGATAGCCATGTATCTGTCGCGAAAACTGACCTCCTCCTCTTTGATTGAAATTGGAGAAAAATTTGGTGGGAAAGACCATTCTACGGTCCTTCATTCTATTAAAAAAATTGAAGAGCGAATCTCTAACGATCCTTCTTTTAAAGAGATGATTGAACAGTTGCAGAGTCGAATTAAATCTTGATGAAGCAATGGTGAGTCAAGGTTTGAAATCTTGTGAATCCAATGAGGAAAAAAGAGGGTTTTAAAAACTAACATTTTTAAATTTTATTTTTTTTAATTTATTTCAACTTAAAAAATCAAAGGTCTTTTTAGGAGTTATCTCTTTTTTCCTCATTTCCACATCGATGATGATGATGATGACTCTAATAAAATAAAAGATTTTCATTGAAGGAGGAGAGTATGTCCTTTTTTGAAATTCATAAGAGTGAATTAGTGAAAGGATTAAGTTTAGTTCAGGGAATTACTGGGCGAAGAACAACCCTCCCCATTCTTTCCCATCTCTATATGGAGTGGAAAAAGGACGGTCTTTTCCTTACGGCGACAGACCTCGAAACAGGAATCCAGGAAACGTTAAAAGCGGAGGTGTTTGAGGAAGGAAAGGCCTCTGTCTCAGCCAAAAAACTTTATGAGATTGTAAGGGAACTTCCAGAAGGAGTGATCCAAATTCGGAAGAAAGAAAACCATTGGATCAATCTTCAATGTGAAAAGTCGGTCTTTAACCTGGTTGGACTGGATCCTGAAGAGTTCCCCTCCTTTCCCTCCTTTCAAGAAAAACTATTCTCCTACATCTCTGGGCCAACACTCAAGGAAATGATTGAGAAGACGGCTTTCGCTGCCTCCAATGAGGAATCTCGTTATCACATTCATGGGATTCTTTTTATTCAACAAAAAGTCAATGGAAAAGAAGGGTTGAGGTTGGTTGCCACGGATGGACATCGTCTCTCCTTAATCGATCGGGAATGTTCTCCGATTAAAGGGATTGAGAAAGGGGTTCTTTTACCCAAAAAAGGAGTCTTAGAAATAAAAAAGGTATTAGGGGAGACGGAAGAGGATAAAGAAGTAGGAATCTATTTTAACCAAACTCATGGATTCTTTAAAATAGGTCCTTCCTTAATGGCCATCCGACTGATTGAAGGGGAGTATCCAGAATATGAACAGGTCATTCCCAGAGATAATGATAAAATCATCAAGATAGAGAAAGAGAGATTTTATGGCTCTTTAAGAAGGATTTCGACGATGGCCAGCGAACGGTTAGAAGGGATTAAACTTTCGTTTAAAAGAAATCTATTAGAACTGTCTTCTTTTCATCAGGATTTCGGAGATGCCAAAGAAGAGCTGGATGTCCTTTACGAAGGTCCTCCGATGGAAGTCGGATTTAATGCCAGGTATTTACTGGATGCCCTTCAGGTGATGGATACCTCTTTTATCTATATGGAATTAAAGGACGAAGGAAGTCCTTGCACCCTTCGCCCCGAAACCTCCAAACTTCCATCAGATCAACTCTGTATTGTCATGCCCATGAGGATTTGAAAGAATCCTTTAAAAATTTAGAGCGTTCGTTCAAGGAGACTCCATGAAATCTCAGGAAGAGCAACAGTATACAGCGGAACAGATTAAAGTCCTCGAGGGTCTCGCAGGGGTTCGAAAACGGCCGGCCATGTATATTGGGAATACCGGACTCGAGGGTCTTCATCATCTGGTCCATGAGTTAGTGGATAATAGTATTGACGAGGCCCTGGCTGGTTATTGTGATAAGATTGAGGTGATCATCCATATCGATAATAGTGTGACCGTGAGAGATAATGGCCGTGGGATTCCAGTCGATCTTCATGAGAAGGAGAAGCGACCCGCCGTAGAAGTGGTAATGACCAAACTCCACGCTGGAGGCAAATTTGATGATCAGAGCTATAAGATTTCAGGGGGCCTTCATGGAGTAGGGCTTTCGGTTGTTAATGCCCTTTCGGAGTATGTGGAGTTAGAGATTCGAAGAGATGGAAAGGTCTATCATCAGGTTTACGAGCGAGGAGAGGCCAAGACCCCTTTAGAGACGATCGGGAAAACCAAATCCACGGGGACTCAGATTCGATTTAAACCTGATAGCGAAATCTTTGAAACGACTCAATTCAATTTTGACCTCCTCTCTCAAAGACTGAGGGAATTGGCCTTCCTAAATAAGGGGCTCTCCATTAGTATCGAAGATGAACGTTCAGGGAAACGACACGACTTTTTCTATAAGGGAGGAATCATCTCTTTCGTCGAATACTTAAATAAGAATAGAAACTGTATCCACCCCAAACCCATTTATATTCAAGGGGAGAAGAACGGGATCGAAGTGGAGATCGCTTTCCAATATAACGATGGGTATGCGGAAAATCTCTTCTCTTTTGCAAACAATATCAATACTCAGGAAGGAGGGACTCATCTCGTAGGATTTAAGACCGCTCTGACTCGGACCATCAATCAATATGCAGCCAGTTCGAACCTCCTCAAAGGAGTGAAAGAGAATATTACAGGAGAGGATACCCGGGAAGGGCTTGTAGGGGTCATCAGTGTCAAGTTAAGGGAACCTCAATTTGAAGGGCAGACGAAAACAAAACTCGGCAATAGCGAGGTCAAAGGATTGGTGGAAGCCCTTGTGAATGAGAAGTTGGGAGCCTATTTTGAAGAGAACCCTGGTGTCGCAAGAAAAATCGTCTCGAAGGTGATCGATGCCGCGCGAGCCCGGGAGGCTGCCCGACGGGCCAGGGAGTTGACCCGAAAAAAAGGCGCCCTGGAGAATGACCTTCTGCCCGGGAAGTTGGCTGATTGTCAGGAGAAAGATCCTGAACGATCCGAGCTTTTTATCGTAGAAGGAGATTCTGCAGGAGGATCGGCCAAACAGGGAAGGGATCGAACGACTCAGGCGATCCTTCCCATTAAGGGAAAGATTCTCAATGTGGAGAAGGCCCGTTTCGACAAGATGATTACCAATGAAGAGATTCGACTTCTCATCTCGGCATTGGGAGCAGGCATCGGAAAGGAAGAGTTTGACATCCACCGATTACGCTATCATCGGATCATCATCATGACCGATGCCGATGTGGATGGATCTCACATTCGGACCTTACTGTTGACCTTCTTTTATCGACAGATGCCAGAGGTCATCGAACACGGATATCTCTATATTGCCCAACCTCCCCTGTTCAAAATCACAGAAGGCAAGAATGAGATTTATATTAAAAACGAGGAAGAGTTCAATCGCTATTTAATGAAGAGAGCCACCGCCCGAAGCGAGGTATGGGTGAAAGAAGGAAGAAGGAAGATCTCTGAAAAGAAGTTGAATCAACTCCTCGAAAAGGTCCTCCTTTATTGTGACTGGATTCAAAAATTGAGGAAAAAGGGAATTTCCCCATCCATTCTGAATCTTCTTTTAGAACATCAGGTTCGAAGTAAAGCTACCTTTGAAGAGAAAGGGAAGGCCGCTGAGCTTCAAAAGAAGTTTCACAAAAGCGGCTTTGAAGTGTCTGAGCTTTACTGGGATGAGGAGCATAATCTCTACGGGTTTGAGGTTCAAGAGACCAATGGAGCTCGAGGAATTCGAACTCGTCTCGATTGGAGTCTCGTTTCCTCCGTGGAGTATCGAAATCTTTTCCAGGCCTATCAAGAGATTCAAGAAATAGCCCCTCCCCCCTACCTCCTTTTAGAAAAGGGGAAGGAGGTCGCGGTGGAGAAGGTGGAGGATCTTCTTCAGGCTCTGAGCCAGTTAGGAAAAGAGGGGATTACCGTCCAAAGATATAAAGGGTTAGGGGAGATGAATCCTGAACAGTTGTGGGAAACGACCATGAATCCAGAGAAGCGGACCCTCCTGAAGGTAAGGGTTGAGGATGCAATCGAAGCCGATGAGATTTTCAGTATTCTCATGGGAGACGAGGTGGAACAACGAAGACAATTTATCGAAGAGAATGCCCTTTTTGTTACTCGCCTTGACATTTAAAGAGAAAAAATCTTCAGACCTATCCTCCATGTCCTTCGGTAGGGAAGGAATGGAAAGAATACCAAAAAGGAGAGATGAAGGAGAAAGATGAATATTAAAGATTTAAAAAAGAAAAAGATTAGTGAGTTGACCAAGATTGCCAAGGAACTCAATGTCGAGGGGGCGAGCGGAATGAGGAAACAAGACCTCATTTTCGCTATCCTTCAAGCCCAGACTGAGAAGAACGGCCTTATCTTCGGAGAAGGAGTACTCGAAATTTTACCTGATGGATTTGGATTTCTCAGGGCCCCCGATTATAACTACTTGCCTGGACCGGATGACATCTACATCTCCCCTTCTCAAATTCGGAGATTCAATCTTCGGACAGGAGATACGGTTTCGGGGCAGATTAGGCCCCCTAAGGACAATGAACGATACTTCGCCATGTTGAAAGTGGAGATGGTCAATTATGAAGATCCAGAGGTCGCCCGGGATAAGATTCTCTTTGATAACCTTACCCCCGTTTATCCCATGGAGCGAATTCGTTTAGAAGTCGATGGAGAGAGTGAGAATTATTCTGCGAGGGTAATGGATTTACTCACGCCCATTGGCAAAGGACAGCGGGGCTTGATCGTGGCTGCCCCCCGAACAGGAAAAACGATGCTTCTGCAGACGATTGCTCATAGTATCACGAAGAATCATAAAGAGATTACGCTCATCGTCCTTCTCATCGATGAACGACCCGAAGAGGTCACCGATATGGAGCGTTCGGTCGATGCCGAGGTGATCAGTTCAACCTTTGATGAACCACCCCAGAGGCATATCCAGGTCGCTGAGATGGTCATTGAGAAAGCCAAGCGACTGGTTGAACATCAAAGGGATGTCGTCATCCTTCTGGACAGTATCACTCGATTGGCCAGGGCTTATAATGCCGTCGTCCCTCCGAGCGGGAAGGTCCTCTCAGGAGGAATCGATGCCAATGCCTTACAGAAACCCAAGCGATTCTTTGGTGCAGCGAGGAATGTGGAAGAAGGAGGAAGTCTGACGATCATTGGGACTGCCCTCATTGATACGGGAAGCCGAATGGATGAGGTGATCTTTGAAGAGTTCAAAGGAACAGGGAATATGGAGATCCATCTGGATCGCCGTCTGGTCGATCGAAGGGTCTTTCCCTCTATCGATATCCAGCGTTCAGGGACTCGGAAAGAAGAACTCCTCATCCCTCCAAACGACCTTAACCGGATATGGCTTTTAAGAAAGGTCCTTCAGCCGATGAACACCGTAGAGAGCATGGAATTTCTCCTTGAGAAACTTCAGGCGACCAAGAGCAATCGGGAATTTCTGGATTCGATGAATCAGTAAGGGTCTATTGAAAATCTCTCTGAAATCGGTAAAATAGAACTTGGAGGAGAGGAAATGAAAAAAGACATCCATCCAAAACTTTACGATACCGTGATTAAATGTGCCTGCGGAGCTGTTTTTGAGACCAAAAGTACTCAGAAAGAGATCCATGTGGAGATCTGTTCGAATTGCCATCCCTTCTTCACAGGGAAACAGAAATTTGTCGATTCAGCTGGACGAATTGAGCGATTCAAAAAGAAGTATGGAGACAAGCTGGAACCAAAGGAAGAATAATCTCTTGTCCAACTTCTTCCCTTCAGAACCTCTCCTGATCGAGGATTCACTCCAGATCTACGCGCACAGAAACCTCTTCACCGAGCAGGATCTTAATCATTAGTGACAGTAAAAAAAGATTTTTCGGTTTTTGGAGAGAGGCCCTTTGATCAGGCTCTTCTCTGAAAAACTTTTTCTATTTAAATAAAGGAGACCCGGACCTTATGCTCTTTTATTGGCAAGAAGAAAAAAGGAGCGAGTCAGATGTTTGAACGACTGGAAGAAGTGGAGCATCGATATGAAACCCTTTCTCATCTCCTGAGTCAACCAGAGGTCATCCATAATCAGACAGAACTTCAGAAGGTGGCCAAGGAGTATGCGGAATTGGGGAGGGTGGTCGACCTCTATCGGAAGCTTAAGAAATTGGAGGAGGAGATCAGAGAGAATCGAAGCCTGATGGAGAGCGAGGAAGATGAAGAACTGAAGCGGTTAGCCAAAGAAGAGGTGGTTCACCTTCTGGAGGAGAAGGGGAGAGTTGAGAGAGATCTCCGAATAGCCCTTCTTCCCAAAGATCCCAATGATGAGAAGAATATTCTCCTGGAGATTCGTGCAGGGACCGGGGGAGAGGAGGCAGGACTCTTCGCTGCCGATCTCTTTCGAATGTACGCCAAATATGCCGAAAAAAAGAATTGGAAAGTAGAGATTCTGAGTCGTCATTATACCGGGGTGGGTGGGTTTAAGGAGATCATCGCATTGATCGAAGGAAAAGGCGTCTATAGCCGGTTAAAGTATGAGAGTGGAGTTCATCGGGTCCAGAGGGTTCCTATCACCGAATCTCAGGGAAGGATTCATACCTCTACTGTGACCGTGGCTATTCTTCCGGAGGCCGAGGAGGTAGAGGTGGAGATCGATCCAAACGATCTGAGGATTGATATATTTCGATCTTCTGGCCCAGGAGGACAAAGTGTGAATACCACCGATTCAGCAGTGCGGATTACCCATCTCCCGACCGGGATAGTCGTCTCCTGTCAGGATGAAAAATCTCAGCATAAAAATAAAGCCAAGGCTTTGAAAATTTTAAGGGCCAGATTATTGGAGAAAGCAAGGCAGGAGAAGGAGAAGGAGATTTCGGAGAAACGAAGAAATCAGGTGGGAACAGGAGAGCGGAGCGAAAGGATCCGGACCTATAATTTCCCCCAAGGACGGGTAACCGATCATCGGATTGGATTGACTTTATATCGTTTGGATGAGATTCTCGAAGGGGATCTTGACGAAATCATCGATTCCCTCATCACCTACTATCAGACCGAAGCTCTAAAAAATAGAGAATAGTCGTTAAAAATAGGGATGACCGTGTTGGAAGCCCTGAACTGGGGTACCCACTATTTGAGGGATCACCAGGTCCAAAACCCAAGACTTCAAGCCGAACTTCTACTGGCTTGTTGTATGGACCTAAAAAGAGAGGGACTCTATCTCTGTTTTCATCAACCGATGGGGAAGGAGGAAGAAGAGAAGTTCAAGAGTTTGATCCTGAGAAGGGCTTCTCGAGAACCTCTTCAATATCTCTTGGGGTATCAAGAATTTTGGTCTATTCCATTTAAGGTCGATTCACGAGTTCTCATTCCACGGCCTGAGACAGAACATCTGGTTGAGGAAGGGATCTCTATTCTCTCAAAGAATCCTTCCGAAAGGAGCCCCGTTGTTTTAGAATTGGGGACGGGTTGTGGGGCAATCGCCATCTCCCTTGCCCGAGAACTGAAGAATCTCACCCTGATCGCTACAGACCTCTCAAAAGAAGCGATTGAAGTGGCAAAGGAGAATGCAAGGGACTCTGGAGTGATGGATCGGATTCTCTTTCTCGTGGGTGATCTTTTTGAACCTTTTTCACCTTTTAAAAAGCCTTTCGATCTCATTCTTTCCAATCCCCCTTATATTAAAAACTCAGAGATCGATCGATTGGCCAGAGAGATAAAAGACTATGAACCATTGATGGCTTTAAAAGGGGGAGAAGATGGGCTCCATTTCTATCGTCGAATCATCTCCGAAGCTCCTCACTATTTAAAAGAAGGGGGATGGCTTCTCCTCGAGATGGGCGAGGGGCAGGGAGAGAGGGTTTCAGAACTATTTGAATCTACAGGAAAGTTCAAAAGCCCCATCCTTTTGAAGGACCTCGCAGGCATAGAGAGGGTGATTAAAGCCCAAAGATTGTGATAAGAAAAAAGGGTTATTGACAATGGATCGTATCCTGATTCAGGGAGGAGAGAGACTGATTGGGGAGGTAGAGGTGAGTGGTTCTAAAAATGCCTCTCTCCCCATTTTTGCTGCCTGTATTCTAACAGAGGGAGAAAACCTTTTTCACAATATCCCTAAATTAAAGGACATCGAGACCATTAGTAAAGTCCTGAAAACCCTTGGCGTGAAAGTGGATCCGGTAGAAGACCATACCTATCGGATCGATGCGACAGAGGTGCCATATTGTGAAGCTCCTTATGAATTAGTGAAGACGATGAGGGCTTCCATCTTGGTCCTTGGACCCCTTGTGGCAAGAAAGGGAGAGGCGATTGTTTCCCTTCCCGGAGGATGTGCGATTGGGGCCCGTCCGATCAATCTCCATCTGATGGGCTTGGAGGCCATGGGGGCAAGGATTGAACTCAAAAAAGGGTATGTGGAGGCAAAAGCAGACCGATTGAGAGGAGCAGATATTGCATTGGATACTCCCACGGTGACGGGAACAGAAAACTTAATGATGGCCGCTACCCTTGCCAAAGGGAGGACGATTCTAAGAAACGCTGCCATGGAACCAGAGGTGGTGGAGTTGGCCCAAGTGCTCAATAAAATGGGGGCAAAGATCGAAGGGGCTGGGACAAGTACGATTGTCATTGAAGGAGTAGAAGGTCTTGGCGGAGTCAACCATACCGTTATTCCGGATCGAATCGAAGCGGGGACTCTTATGGTCGCCGCAGGGCTGACTCGGGGAAATATCAAACTTCTCAACTGCCCGCTTCACCACATGGAAGCCCTCATCTACAAACTGAGGGAAGCCGGTGTAGAGATTGAGTCTGATGGAGATGGGGTGAGGGTGGTTGGAAACACAAGGATTCGGAGTACCGATGTAAAAACCCAGCCCTATCCAGGTTTTCCTACAGACATGCAGGCCCAATTTATGGTATTGATGTCCCTGGCAAGAGGGCTCAGTGTGATTACGGAGACGATCTTTGAAAATCGATTTATCCATGTGAGTGAATTGCTTCGGATGGGTGCCAATATTCGAATCAAAGGGAATACAGCGATTATCCAGGGAGTCGATCACTTAAGCGGGGCGCCCGTCATGGCTACAGACTTGAGGGCAAGTGCCTCTCTTGTGTTGGCCGGATTAGTGGCGGAGGGAGTCACTGAGGTTTCAAGAGTTTATCATCTGGATCGAGGATATGAAAGATTGGATGAGAAGCTGGCAAGATTAGGAGCAAACATCAAAAGGATTTAAGGGCTGAGAGGAATGGTAAGAATTCTTAGATTTGGAGACGAAGAGTTCGAACGATATCTTAAGGAATTAGATGGAAGGATGGAGGGGGAGTCGAGGGAAATCGAGAAGGAAGTCTTTTCCATCATTGAAAAGGTAAGACGAGAGGGAGATAGAGCCCTTCTCCATTATACTTACCAATTCGACAAGATTCATCTCTCACCCTCTGAGCTTCTTATTTCGAAAGAGGAGATCAAAGAGGCTTATAAGAAGATCCCTCCCCCTTTTTTAAAGACCTTAGAGAAGGCCTCTTCCCGGATCCGAAGATTTCATCAGCTCACGAAAAAAACCATTCATACAAGATGGGTGGAGAGGGGGATTCGAATTGAGCAGATAATAAGACCCTTAGATCGAGTGGGTCTCTATATCCCTGGTGGAAAGGCCTCTTATCCATCGACCGTGCTTATGGCCTCCATTCCTGCAAAAGTAGCAGGGGTCAAGGAGCTCATCCTTACCACCCCCCCTCAGCCTGGTGGGATCAGTCCGGCTGTCCTGGTAGCCGCAGATTTGGCTGGGATCCACCGAATCTTTCAAGTAGGGGGAGTTCAGGCCATCGGGGCCCTGGCCTATGGAACAGAAACGATCCCCCGGGTCGATAAGATTGTGGGCCCCGGGAACCGTTACGTCGCGATGGCGAAACGTCTCGTCTACGGGAGAGTCGACATCGATATGATAGCAGGACCGAGTGAGATCGTCATCATCTCAGATGGCGAAACCCATCCTTCTTTTATCGCTTCAGACCTCCTCTCTCAGGCCGAACATGATGAGATGGCCCTGTCGATCCTTATCACTTCATCTGAATCCTTTGCCAAGAAGGTCAAAGAAGAATTGGAAAGGCAACTTCGCTCTCTACAAAGAAGCAGAATTGCCAAAGCCAGTTTACATAGGAGGGGAGCTCTCCTTGTAGTAAAGGACCTTTCTCAGGCGATGGAAGTGGCAAACAGGATTGCGCCTGAGCACGTAGAGCTCTCCGTCAGCAAGCCCCGCACTCTTAAAAAGTCGATCCGCAATGCTGGAGCGGTATTTCTTGGTCCTTATACGCCTGAGGCAGTGGGGGATTATCTGGCGGGTCCCAACCACATACTTCCAACCTTAGGGACAGCAAGATTCTTTTCTCCTTTGGGGGTGGAAGATTTTTATAAACGGATTCATTTTATTCAATTTGACCGAAAGAGGTTGATCCAATTTGCAGAGGATATCGAGAGATTTACCCAATGGGAAGGATTGGAAGGCCATTATCGGGCGATTCAATCAAGACTAAAGGAGGAAAAGGAGCCGTCGTGAAGAGACATCGAAAAGCCGAGATTCGAAGAAAGACAAAAGAGACGGAGATTATCTTAAAAATGGATCTGGATGGATCAGGAAAACATTCCATTCATACGGGGATCCCCTTTTTCGATCACATGCTTCAATTGTTCGCCTATCATAGTACCATAGACCTTACCCTTCAAGCGAAGGGAGACACAGAGGTGGATGCCCATCATACCGTAGAGGATGTGGGGATCTGTTTGGGCGAAGGGGTGCGAAAGGCATTGGGAGAGATGAAAGGGATTCGGAGATTTGGGGGGGCTTTGATTCCAATGGATGAGACCCTGGCCTCAGTGGCGTTGGACCTTTCCATGAGGCCTTGCCTCGTCTTTCATATGAAGCCCAAGAGGTCCAGGATAGGAACTTTTGATCTTGAGTTAGTGGAGGAATTCTTCAAAGCCTTCTCTGACCATGGGAAGTTCACCCTTCATATCAATCTTCTTTATGGAAGGAACAGTCACCATATGGTGGAGGCTGTTTTTAAAGGGGTAGGAAGGGCCTTGAGAGAAGCGGTCTCATGGGATGAACGAATAAAGACGGTTCCCTCCTCAAAGGGAATCCTTTAAGGGGAGAAGGGAGAGATGAACGAGGTAAGGGTTGGAGAGATTCGAATTGGAAAGGGGAATCCGATGATTCTGATCGCAGGGCCATGCATCCTTGAAGGGGAAGCGATGGCTCTCAGGATTGCAGGAGAGTTAAAAAGAATCTGCGAGTCCTTAAGGATTCCTTATATTTTTAAAGCCTCCTACGAAAAGGATAATCGAGGTTCAGAAAAAGCCTACAGAGGACCGGGGATTCAGGAAGGGCTGAGGATTCTTTCGAAGGTGAAGGAAGAGTTTGGAATCCCTGTGCTCTCGGATGTCCATCGAATGGAGGATGTGGATCAGGCCAAAGAGGTCCTGGATATCATTCAAGTCCCGGCCTTTCTCTGTCAACAGACCTCTCTCTTGATCAAAGTAGGAGAGGCTGGAAAGGTGGTCAATATCAAAAAAGGACAATTCATGGCGCCAGAGAATATGGCCGGAGCGGTGAGAAAGGTTTATAGCACAGGAAATCATCAGGTCCTTCTTACGGAACGGGGAACCTGTTTTGGATATAATAAGCTTATCTCAGATTTCTGTTCCATCCCCATCATGCAAGAGATTGGATGTCCAGTTATTTTCGATGCGACCCATGTGGTTCGAAACTACGGGATTCCGAGTGAGGATCCAAGGGGAGGAAGCCCCCGGTTTGTCCCTTATCTCGTTCGAGGGGCAGTGGCCGTTGGCTGTAACGGACTCTTTCTTGAAACCCATCCCACTCCCAGAGAAGCCCTCTGTGACGCATCCAGTATGATTCCTCTTCAAGAGATGGAAGCCCTTCTCAGGCAGGCTAAGGCCATCCATGAGATGGTGAGAAGCTGGGGGATCGCTTAGATAGAAATATAACGTGTCTTGGGATGGAGCAGAAGGGAAAGGAGAGGCGAAGGATGAAAATCTTTATCGATACCGCAAATTTAATGGAGATTAAAAAAGCAAAGGCCTTGGGGTTGGTGGATGGAGTGACGACAAACCCTACCCTTCTGGCAAAAGAAAAAGAGGATCCCGAAACCCTGATTCGAAAGATCTCTGAGGAGGTAAAAGGTCCTATAAATGTGGAGGTCACAGGAACCACCTATGAAAAGATCCTAAGAGAGGCAAAGGTCTTAGCCACCTGGGGAGAAGAGATCGTCATTAAAATTCCTGTCACCGAGGAGGGGTTGCGGGCGGTGAGGATCCTTTCCCAGGAAGGGATTAAGACCAATGTGACTCTGATCTTTAGCCCCAGCCAGGCGATTCTTGCGGCAAAGGCTGGTGCCACTTATATCTGCCCCTTTTTAGGAAGATTAGATGATATCAGCTTCAATGGTCTTGAACTCATTCAACAGATCCGGGAGATTTATCAGAATTACGATGAATTTCAAACCCAAATTATTGTAGCGAGTGTAAGACATCCCATCCATGTCATTGAGGCGGCAAAGATGGGAGCCGAAATTGTGACCATCCCCCCTGCGATTCTGGAGCAGATGGTGAGGCATCCTCTGACCGATCGTGGGATTTCCCAGTTCTTAGAGGATGCAAAGAGGATAGGGGATAAAAGATGAAGAAGGCTTTTGTTTTCCTTCTATGGGCTCTCTTTCTTTTAGGAACTTCAGGAAACCAGGAGGTTTTGGCCGAAGGCAAACCCCGTTTGGTCATCCTCCCATTTCTTATTGAAAAGGACCCTGTATGTCCAATTTGCCATACCGTATTCCGGCGAGGAGAGATCCTTCATGGCGCCCAACTTACCCTCACAAAACTCCTCTATCAAAAGATGGCCCAGAAAGGGATCTTCGAACTCCTTCCCTTGGAAAAGGTTGAAGAGGCATTCCTTCAGAAAGATAGGGTTCTTTTTGAAAGAGAGATTCGATCCTCTTCCATCGAATTGGGGAGGGAGTTAGGGGGAGATTTTCTCTTCCTTGGGTTCCTCTTTCGTTTCGAAGAGAGGGTTGGATCTTCATGGGGGGCCGAGCGTCCTGCTTCTGTGGCATTTGATCTTCACCTCTTTCGCCTAAGAGATGGGAGAGAAGTCTGGAGCGGTCGAATGGATGAGGTTCAGAGGCCCTTGAGTGAGAATCTTCTTAAATTCGGCTCCTTCCTGCGAAGGAAAGCCCGGTGGTTAACTGCTGAAGAACTTGCCAGCGTAGGAATGGATGAGAGGTTGATGAGGCTTCCTGGCCCAACTGAACTGGAGGAGATGAGATGATCGTTATTCCTGCGATTGACTTAAAAGAGGGCCGATGTGTGAGACTTTCGCAGGGGAGGATGGATCTGGAGACCGTCTATTCGGAGAATCCCATCGAGATGGCGAAGCATTGGGTATCCAAAGGGGCAGAGAGGCTCCATGTGGTCGATCTCGATGGAGCAGTGAGGGGAAAGCCCTCCCATTTCGATTTGATCAAAAAAATGATAGAGGCGATTCCAATCCCGATAGAGGTGGGAGGTGGGATAAGGGATCTCGAGACAATGGAGGCCTATTTTCGAGCTGGCGCAGGATGGATCATTCTTGGAACAGCAGCCCTTCATCATAGACTTCTGATCGAAGAAGCGTGCAGACGATATCCTAAAAAGGTGATCCTCGGAATCGATGCAAAGAACGGAAAGGTGGCTGTGGAAGGATGGAAGAAGGTGGCCTCGATAGAAGCCATAGAACTGGCCAAGCAATATGAGGGGATGCCTCTTGATTCCATCATTCTTACAGATATTGAGAGAGACGGGACGGAAAGAGGTTTGAACTTTCAGACCACCCAGCAATTCGCCCGTGCCATTTCTATTCCGGTTATTGCCTCAGGAGGGATCTCCAGGGTTGAAGAGATAGAGAAACTTCTGACCTTAGAATCCGATGGGGTGATTGGGGTAATTGTAGGAAGAGCTCTCTACACCGGCCAGATCGATCTGACAGAGGCCATCCGTTTAACTAAGGGTTCCATTTTGACTCGGTCTGTCTAATCCTGAAATGAAATTTTTCGTCCTCTTTTGGGCAACAGGCTTTGGTATAGGGTATCTCCCTATTGCCCCTGGAACGTGGGCCACCCTTTTAGCCATTCCCATGGAATCTTTTCTTTCTAAGATCCCCTCTCCCTTTTATGAATTGACCCTTCTTACCCTCTTCTTTCTCTCGAGCTGGATTTCAGAGAAGGCAGAATCTCTCTTCGGGAGAAGGGATGATCCAAGGATTGTGATTGACGAAATGTTGGGTTTTTTCATTACCCTGCTCTGGATTCCTAAAACCCCTTTATCCATGGGGGTGGGATTTTTACTTTTCCGTTTTTTTGATATTCTAAAACCCTTTCCCATTCGTTATTTGGAGAAGAGGTTAAAAGGCGGCTATGGTGTCGTGATGGATGATATAGTCGCTGGAGCTTATGGAAACGTTCTCCTGCGGGTCGGAATCTCACTTCCTCTCCTTTCTTGATAGGAGAAAGGGTAAGAAAAGGAGGGAAAAGATTTGGGGGAAACCATTGAGAAGAGGATAGGAGAGGTTTTAAGAAAAAGGGGGTGGACCATTTCGGTAGCCGAATCCTGCACAGGCGGACAGATTTGTGATCGTATTACCAATGTCCCTGGAAGTTCGGAATACTTTTTGGGTGGGATGGTCACCTACAGCAACGAATCGAAAAGGAGACACTTAGGAGTTCCCAAAAAAGAGATTGAGCGATTTGGAGCGGTAAGTCCTCAGGTGGCTAAAAGGATGGCCATAGGGGTACGGGAAAGATTTGAAGCCACTTTTGGACTCTCCACGACAGGAATTGCTGGTCCTTCGGGTGGAACTCTGGAGAAGCCTGTAGGGCTTGTCTATATTGGATTGGCAAAAGGGAGAAGAGTCTCTATAGTAAAATTGAACTTGAAGGGGAGTCGGAAAAGAATCAAAAGTCAGTCAACCCATCTGGCTCTTAGAGCCCTATTCCAATTTATCAAAGAAGCCCTTCAAAAAGAGAAAAGATAAAATGAGTGAGGCATTGCATTTGTGAATCTTTTCTTCTTGAATTTTTCATTTTTTCTCTGATAATAGAAAAAGAATAAAATATTATGAAGGAGGGAACAATGAAACTCGAAAGATTTGAGGGCGTCTGGACAGCGTTGGTCACACCGTTTAACCGAAAAGGGGAGATTGACTTTGAGGGTCTCGAAAAGAATCTTCAGTTTCAAATCGCCAATGGAGCCAATCTGGTTCCAACGGGGACGACCGGAGAATCTCCCACCCTGGATTGGAGGGAACATGATCGAGTGATCAGCAGGGTGGTCAAAGCGGCCAAGGGGAAGGCCTTTGTCATTGCAGGGACAGGTTCAAATTCTACCCAAGAGGCCCTCCGTGGAACAAAGCATGCAGTGGAAGTTGGGGCAGAAGGAGCCCTTCTGGTTGATTGCTACTATAATGGTCCTTCTTCCTTGGAATTAAGAACCCAATATTACGAGGTGATTGCAAAAGCCTTCCGGAAAATATTTATTGTTCCTTATATTATCCCGGGAAGGACAGGGACGAAACTGGAGGTAGAGGATTTAGCCATCCTCCATCGGAAATTCAAAAATGTAAGAGCAGTAAAGGAGGCCACAGGGGATCTGGATCGAATGGCCAAAACCAGAATCCTTTGTGGTGAAGATTTTGATATCCTTTCGGGAGACGATGATAAAACATTTGAAATGATGACTCGAAGTGATATTCGAGCCTCCGGGGTCATTTCGGTAATGTCAAATATCGTTCCAGGAGCGATTGGAGAGATGGTAAAAGCGATTTTAAAGGGAGAGATGGAGAGGGCCAATGCGTTAAAGGAGATTTTAGATCCTCTTTTTAAAGTCGTGACCGTCAATACCATAGAATCCTACGAGGGGTTTGAGGTTCCAACCAAATTTAGAAATCCTCTTCCGATCAAAACGATGATGAAAGGTCTTGGATTACCTGCAGGTCCGTGTCGACCTCCTTTAGGGAAAATGACTCCAAAAGGAATAGAGGTAGTAAGAAATGCTCTAAAAGCCGTTTATGAAAAAGATAAAGAAGTGTTGAGACCCATCCAAGATTTCTATCGAATAAATGTGGAAGAGCGTCTTACCAACGATAGGTATTGGAAATAAAGGAGACTCCTCATCCAAAGGGATTGGAGAGAGAATGATTCAAAGAGTGGGTCATATTGGAATATTGGTGAAAGAGATCGAGAAGACCCTCCCAAAAATTACGGAAGCCTTGGGTCTCCCAGCGCCTTCGATTAAGGATGTTCCAGAGAGAAGGATGAAAGTGGCCGTGGTGAGTCTTGGGAATCTGGATCTCGAGTTCATCGAGGACTATAGCGAGGATGGAGCCTTTTCGAAAATGGTCCGGGAGCACGGCAATAGGATTCATCACTTTGCCCTTATCACCGATCAAATAGAGGAGGATATAAACCTTCTAATCGGGCGGGGTGTTAAGATGATGGACTCCGTGCCGAAGGTGGGTCTTCGAGGTAAAAAAATCGCTTTTCTTTCGCCGGAATTTCTGGATGGAATCTCTATAGAGCTTTCAGAACCTTAACATCAATTTTATCCAAAATTATTTTTTTATCATCAGGAATAAGAAAGGGGCTCTGAAGAGAGCCCCTTTCTCTTTTTACCAGTTGGGGATGAAGAAGAGGAAGGCCAAAGAGGTGATAATGAAATAGACGAAAAATACCATAAGTAACCAGCCCATGATGTCCCTGAAATTGAGTTTCGCTACCGCCAGCATCGCAATAGCCCAGAAGGGTTGGATCATATCGGTCATCATATCAGACCATGCATAGGTCACAACGGTGGTTCCCATCCCTACCCCCAATTGTTTTGCCGCTGGAACGATATAAGGGGATACCACGGCCCATTCTCCTCCACCAGAAGGAATGAGGTAGTTGAGGAGTCCTCCGTACCAGTAGATAAAGAGGGGAAAGGTTTGAGGAGTGGAGATGGCTACAAAGGCCTTGGTAAATACCTCCGAGAGCATGGTAAATCGAAAGAGGCCGAAGATCCCTGCATAGAAGGGAAATTGGATGACGATTCCCCAAACGGCTTTTCCCGCATCCTCTGTCGCTTTCAGAAAGGACCAGGGTCTCCAATGGAAAAGGATTCCCAGCATCAGCATAGTAAAATTGACGACATTGAGGGTTAATTCCAGACCCTTATTAGAGAAATGCCAGATTAACCAGATAAGGCCTCCAATGAAGACAATAAGGTTGAATCCAGGCCACCAGTTCATCCAATCTGAAGGGGACTCAAATTTCGCAGGCTTGGGAGGCGCTTCATAAAGTTTCAATTGATCCATCAGTTCGGGTTTCACGACGAAGGCCTTTTCGGGTTTTGGATGCATGAGGGCCATCAAGATAGTGACCACGACCACCACAATGAAGGTAAGAATGAGGTTAAAAGGATGAAAGATGGTATTGGAGACAGGGATCACCGCATCCAGTAATTTCTGTTTGATCAGAAAATTATCCGGTGTGGCTACCAAGAGCGTTGCGGATCCAGAGAGGCCTGAATGCCATGTACAACCCAGCCCGAGATACGCCCCGGCGACCAATAATCGATAATCCACTTTTGGATTTCTTCTCACAATAAAGAGGGCTAACATTGCACTTCCAATGAGACTCAGTCCCCAGTTGAGCCAGGCCAGGATCATTGAGAAAAGGGACATGATGACAATCGCCTGCCAAGGCTTTTCGGGATTCGACCATCCCGCAAGTCCATTCATTAATCGTCGAACCGGAGGGGAGCAGGCGAGAATGTATCCGGTCATCATAATGAGACACATCTGCATGGCAAATTCGAGGAGGACCCAAAAACCATTTCCCCAAGCCTGGATCGATTTATAGGCACGAGTCCCTAAACCCACCTCAGGTTTAAATCCCCAGATAAGCGCAAAGATATAAGTAACGAGACTTAAAACAATGACAATCACCAGGGCATCAGGAATCCAACGCTCTGTCCATCGAGTGAGAGCATCCCCCCAGTCTTTCAGAAATTCAAAACTCCCTTGAATCTCTTCCTTCTTTTTCTCCGCCATGATCATCCCTCCTTTTTATAAAGGGTTGGTAAAAAATTTTGAAACGCTTATCCCACCTCAAACCTCCCTAAATTCCATCACCTCCTTTCCCTAAAGAGAGTTCCACCTCTCTTTTCTTCTTATCGAAAATAGGGGGTTTTGTCAAGAAAAATTCGATTCCATAAAAGTCCTCCAACTCCTTTTTAACATTGACTTTTTTTCTATTTATGTTAACATCAATTCACAACCTTTCGTCTTCTTTTTAAGGAAGGGACTCAAAGGATTTATTGGATTGATTCGAACCTTCTTAGCGATTGAGCTTCCCACTTCTATTCTGAAGAGACTGAAAGAGGTACAACAGGAATTAAAAACGTGCCAGGCCGATGTTCGATGGGTAGATCCCAATAGTATCCATCTCACATTGAAATTTCTCGGGAATATTGAAGAAAAACAGATGGAATCCATTGTGAAAACGGTTGAGAAGTCGGTTCAGAGGACTCCTTTTTTTTCTCTCAAAGTTCAGGGGATGGGGGGATTCCCAGACGGAAGGAATCCGAGGGTTCTCTGGATAGGATTGGAGGAAAAAGGGGCCCTTCTTTCGACGCTTCAAAATCAATTAGAAAAGGAGCTTGAAAAGATTGGATTTAAGCCCGAAGATCGACCCTTTCATCCTCATCTCACCTTAGGGAGGGTCAAATCGAATCGGGGGAAGGCGTGTTTGGTAGAAAAGATGGGAAAGTATAAAGGGGAATGTTTTGGAGAATTCGAGGTAGAGCGGGTCATTCTTTTTAAGAGCGAGCTGAGGCCATCGGGGCCAATCTACACCCCCTTGAAGGAGATTAGGCTGGGAGGCTCAAGAGAAAAAGGCAGTGGGGTATAGTCCATAGGGGAGAGCCTCACCCTCTTCCCCTATATCTTTAGATTCCCGAATCAATCGGGGGCAGGAGGAGGCAATGAGAGAAGAGTTGAGTAAGAAAAAGGCGGTTGAGTTGGCTGTCTCCCAGATTGAAAAGCAGTTTGGGAAAGGCGCCATTATGAAATTAGGTGAAGAGACCATGCCAGGAGCCATCCCGACGATCTCCACCGGTTCTCTTTCTCTTGACCTTGCTCTTGGGGTAGGAGGATTGCCGAGGGGTCGAATCGTGGAAATCTTTGGACCAGAGGCTTCAGGAAAGACCACATTGGCCCTCCATGTCATTGCCGAGGCTCAAAAGAGAGGCGGAATCGCCGTCTTCATCGATGCGGAGCATGCCCTGGATGTTCAATATGCCAAAAAACTGGGTGTAAAGATAGACGAACTTCTTTTAGCCCAGCCGGATACGGGTGAGCAAGCCTTAGAGATTGCAGAACACCTCATTCGAAGTGGTGGCGTCGATGTCATTGTCATTGACTCGGTGGCAGCTCTCGTTCCAAAAGCAGAGATCGAAGGGGAGATGGGAGATGCCCATATGGGGCTTCAAGCCAGACTCATGTCTCAAGCCCTGAGGAAACTGACCGCCACCATCAGCAAATCGAATACGATTCTCATCTTCGTCAATCAGATTCGAATGAAGATCGGTGTCATGTTTGGCAATCCAGAGACGACCACAGGAGGCAACGCCCTCAAATTCTACTCCTCCGTTCGTTTAGATGTCCGTCGAATCGCTTCGATCAAGCAAGGGCAGGATGTCATTGGAAGCCGAACAAAGGTCCGTGTCGTGAAGAACAAAGTGGCTCCTCCTTTCAAAGAGGTGGAATTCGACCTCATCCATGGGGAAGGAATTTCGAGAGAAGGGGATGTCCTGGATCTGGCCGTGGAGAAGAATATCGTGGAAAAGAGCGGGACTTGGTATACCTATAAGGGAGATCGAATCGGTCAGGGAAGGGAGAATGCAAAGCAATTTTTAAAGGAAAGACCCAAGGTCTTGGAACAGATTGAAAAGGAGATTCTCGAAAGTTTTTATCTCTCTAAGACAGGATCCTCGAAATAAGAGGAAGGGTGACAAAAAATAACAGAGAGGAGGAGGTCGATCTATGGATCTCAATCAACTCTTGGTGGAAGCTCTGGAACACGAAGCTTCAGATGTTCATATCAAAGAAGGGTCTCCCCCCATTTTTCGGATCAATGGGATTCTCAAACCCTTCAATAAGGTCAAGCCTTTTGACCATAATGATCTCTCCAAGATAGCCTTCAGTGTAATGAATGACTGGCAGAAAGAGCGGTTCATCAAAAATCGAGAAATTGATATGGGTTATGAAGTCTACGGACTGGGTCGATTTCGGGTCAACATCTATCAGCAGAGGGGGAAACTTTCTATCGCCATCCGAATCGTCCCCTATCAGATTAAGACCCTCGAGGAGCTCCACCTTCCTCCTGTGATCCGCAATATTGCCCTCGAGCAACGAGGGCTCATCCTCGTGACCGGAACGACCGGAAGCGGGAAATCGACGACCCTTGCCACCATGATTGACATTATTAACCAGAATCGAAACTGCCATATCATCACCATCGAAGATCCCATCGAATTCATCCATGAGGACAAGAAGTCCATCATCGATCAACGAGAAGTGGGTTCTGACACAAGTACCTTTTCAAGTGCCCTCCGGGTGGCTCTCCGTCAGGATCCGGATGTGATTCTCGTGGGCGAGATGAGGGATTTTGAAACGATTGAAACCGCACTCACTGCAGCAGAGACCGGTCACCTGGTTATGTCCACCCTCCACACCTTAAATGCTACAGAGACGATCACCCGAATCATCTCGGTCTTTCCTCCTTATCACCAGAAACAGGTTCGCCTTCAGTTAGCCGCTGTTCTCAAAGGGGTGATCTCTCAGCGGTTGGTTCCAAGGGCAGATGGAATGGGGAGAGTTCCAGCGGTTGAGATTTTAGTTTCCACTGCCAGGGTCCGTGAATGCATTATCGAAAAAGATAAGACGAATGAACTGCTGGATGCCATTACCAAAGGGGTGACCACTTATGGGATGCAATCCTTCGATCAATCCCTCATGTTCCTCCTCAGAGATGGCCTCATTACCTATGAGGAAGCCCTCAAACATTGCACCAATCCGGATGACTTTGCCCTGAGGGTGAAAGGGATTCTGGCGACCAGTGATGCGGGTTGGGAAGAGTATGAGATGTTGGAAAGGGAAAGAGAGAAGGTCAAAGAGGAGACCAAAAAAGTAAGACCAGAAAGACCTATTCCTTCAAGGCCAGGAGGTATGGGTTTGAAGCCATGACCTCGAACGAGATTCGAAAAGCCTTTTTGAACTATTTTGCTCAAAGAGGCCACCGTATTGTTTCGAGCTCCTCACTGGTTCCTAAAGATGACCCCACTCTGCTCTTCACGAATGCTGGGATGGTCCAGTTTAAAAGGGTCTTTTTAGGGGAAGAGACCCGGGAGTATCGTCGCGCCACCACCTCACAGAAATGTGTTCGTGCAGGAGGAAAGCATAACGATCTGGAGATCGTGGGAAAGACGGCCAGACATCATACCTTCTTCGAGATGTTAGGCAATTTCTCGTTTGGAGACTATTTCAAGGAAGAGGCCATCGAGATGGCCTGGGATCTTTTGATTCACCAGTGGGGACTGCCCGCAGAGAAGATGTGGATCACCATCTATCTGGATGATGATGAAGCCTTTGAGCTCTGGCGTAAGATTGGTATCCCTTCCGAGCGGATTGTTCGAATGGGAGAGAAGGATAACTTCTGGGCGATGGGAGAGACCGGTCCTTGTGGACCTTGTTCGGAGATCGTGATTGACCAGGGAGAAGGGATGGGCTGCAGAAGGCCGGAGTGCTCGGTGGGGTGTGACTGCGATCGCTTCCTTGAACTGTGGAATCTTGTATTCATGCAATTCAACCGGACAGAAGAGGGAAGGCTCATTCCACTGGCCAAACCATCGATCGATACCGGGATGGGACTTGAGCGAATTTCTGCCATCCTTCAAGGTGTAAAAAGTAATTTTGAAACGGACCTCTTTCGCCCTATCATTCAAGAAATCGAATCGATCTGTCACCTTTCTTACGGAGAGGATCCAAAGGCGGATATCTCTATCCGGGTCATTGCCGATCATAGTCGGGCCGCCACGTTTCTGATCAACGATGGGGTTCTTCCCTCAAATGAGGGTCGAGGATATGTCCTTCGTCGAATTATGAGAAGGGCGATGAGGCATGGAAGAATGCTCGGGATCGATCGTCCTTTTCTCTCTCAAACCTCCTCTCGAGTCGTAGGGGTGATGAAAGAGGCCTATCCTGAGTTAAGAGAGTCAGAGGAATTCATTTCGAAAGTGATTCAGAATGAAGAGGAGAGGTTTTCAGAGACTCTGGACACCGGTCTTAAAATCCTAAAGGAAGAACTGGAGCGATTGAAGAAAGAGTCGAGGAGGGTTCTCCCCGGAGAAGTGGCCTTTAAACTTTACGATACCTTTGGATTTCCTTTAGATCTGACCACCGAGATCCTCCAGGAAGAGGGGATGAGTTTTGATGAGGAAGGCTTTCGAGCCCAGATGGAGGAGCAGAGACAGAAGAGTAAACTTGCCTGGCAGGGAATGGGAGAAGGGAGAACCAAGGAGGTCTATCGGAGAATCCTTCGAGAAGGGGTGAAGACCATCTTTGTGGGTTACGATAGGCTTCAATGTGAATCTAAGATCGTAAGGATAATTAAGGGAGAGGAATCGGTTTCTGAGGCGAAGGAGGGGGAAGAGGTCGAGATCGTCTCTGAAAGGACCCCCTTCTATGGAGAGTCAGGAGGGCAGGTAGGAGATCGAGGGGTGATCTTCCATGAAGCATTTTCGATCGAGGTGGAAGATACCCTTAAACCTATGGAAGATTTGATTATCCAACAAGGGAAGGTGAAGAGAGGAAGGGTGAGAGAGGGGATGGAGGCCACTTTTCGAGTGGATTCGGATCGAAGAAGAGATATCACCCTCAACCATACAGGGACCCATCTTCTTCAAGCCGTATTAAGGGAGATTTTGGGAAGCCATGTCCATCAGGCAGGCTCACTGGTTAGTCCTGATCGATTGAGATTCGATTTCACTCATTTCGCGCCAATCAGTGCAAAGGATTTGGACAGGATTGAAGAGATGGTGAATCAGAAGATTCGGGAAAATCTTAGGGTCGAGACGAAGATCATGAATCTGGAAGAGGCTCTTCAAACCGGGGCCATGGCCCTTTTTGGGGAAAAGTATGGTGAAGAGGTAAGGGTGGTGATGGTCTCAGACTTTAGCATCGAGCTCTGTGGAGGGACTCACGCCTCACGGACTGGCGATATTGGCCTCTTTAAGATCGTTGGTGAAAGCGGAGTGGCGGCTGGAGTAAGGAGGATTGAAGCCCTCACGGGGAAAGGAGCCTATCAATGGGTCAAGGAGATGGAGCGGCAATGGAGAGGGATTGCTTCCCTTCTTAAATCCACCCCAGAGGAACTCTACACGAGAGTGGAGCGACTGCTTGAGAAGCAGAAAACCCTTGAACGGGAGATCGAGTCCTTTCGGGCAAAGGCATCCCATCAGGAGATCCTCACCCTCCTCTCTCAAACTCGAGAGGTGAAGGGAGTCAAGATCTTGTCGACCAAGGTGGATGGAAAAGATCTCAGAACACTTAGGGAGTTTGTGGATCAATTAAAGGTGAAAATGGGTTCAGGAATCATTCTTTTGGGAAGCATGGCGGAAGAAAAGGTCACGTTATTGATGGGAGTGACTCCCGATCTTACCCATCGGTTCAAGGCGAATGAGTTGATCAAAAAGGTGGCCCTCTATGTGGGAGGGACTGGAGGAGGAAGGGCTGATTTTGCTCAAGCAGGGGGAACAAAGACCGAGAAGTTAGAGGAGGCCCTTCAGGCGATTGATCATCTTATTGAGTGACGAGAGGAAGAAGGGTATTCCCTCCTCCCCGATCATGGAAAGGGGTAGGGGGGATTTTTTTGAATAAAAGATTGAGTCCTGGAATAAGGAGATGTCTCAAGTAAGAACGAGATTCGCACCCAGCCCAACGGGCGACCTCCATATTGGAGGAGCGAGAACCGCCCTATTCAACTGGCTCTTTGCAAAAAAGATGAAAGGGGTCTTTATCCTCCGAATTGAGGATACGGATGTGGAGCGTTCTACTCAGGAGGCGGTTCAGGGGATTCTCGATGCCATGAAGTGGTTAGGACTGGATTGGGACGAAGGCCCATACTTTCAGAGTGAGCGTTTCCGTCTTTATCAGGAGGTGGCCGAACGACTCCTTCGAGAGGGAAAGGCTTACCGGTGCTATTGCAAACCCGAAGAATTAGAAGAGAAGAGGAGAGAGGCGCTCAAGGCTGGGCGAAAGCCTAAATATGATCGAAGCTGTTTAGGGCGAAAGGTTCATCCACTGAATCAGCCTTTTGCGATTCGATTCCTTTCCTCGGATCAGGGAGTCACGGTGGTGGAGGATGTGATTCAGGGGAGAATCGTATTCGACAACTCGGAACTGGACGACCTGATTATCCTTCGGAGCGATGGGTTTCCGACCTATAATTTTTCTGTGGTCGTCGATGATGGAACGATGGGGATCACTCATGTGATTCGAGGCAATGATCATCTCAACAATACTCCCCGGCAGATTCAGATCTATCAAGCCTTGGAATTTCCTCTGCCGAGATTTGCCCATGTCCCGATGATTTTAGGGCCAGACAAAAAGAAACTTTCAAAACGTCATGGAGCGCCTTCTGTGATGGAATACAAGAAGATGGGTTATCTTCCGGAGGCGGTGGTCAATTATTTGGTCCGTTTAGGTTGGTCTTACGGGGATCAGGAGGAATTCACCTTGGAGGAATTGATTGAGAAGTTCACCCTAGAAGCGGTGGGACGATCCCCGGCTGCCATCAATCCCGGGAAACTCGATTGGCTCAATTCTCAATATATTAAAAAGAAAGACTTAGATGAGTTGGTGAGGTTATTTCGGCCTTTCCTCGAGGAAAAAGGATATCTGGCTCCTGATCTGGAATTTTTAAAAAAAATCGTGAGTTCACTTCGGGAGAGAGCGAAGACGCTGGTCGAGATGGCCAATCTTTCAGAATTCTATTTTGCCGAAGAGGTGAGCTATGAGGAAGAAGGAGCGAAAAAGTTTCTCACCCCTGGTTCTCTCCTTATCTTTGAAGAGATGAGAGAAGCCCTCTCCAAGGAGAAACGTTTGGATCGAGAGACCGCTCATCGTCTCATTCAACAATTGTCAGAGAGGCAAGGGCAACCCCTGGTTAAGATTGCACAGCCCATTCGAATGGCCCTTACCGGCAGGACAGCCAGTCCTCCTCTGGATGAAGTGATGGAGATTCTGGGCCAAGGAAGAGTGATTCGGCGACTGGAGAAGGCCATAAAATATATCGAACAGAAGGAGGGGAAATAGATTAGAGATTCATCGATGAAGCTCAAATCCCTTGAGATGATAGGATTTAAGTCATTTGTGGATCGGATTGTTTTGACCTTTCCAGAAGGGATCACGGGGATTGTGGGCCCCAACGGTTGTGGAAAGTCGAATATTGTTGATGCCATCCTCTGGGCCATTGGCGAGAGAAGTGCCAAACATCTGAGAGGACGATGGATGGAAGATGTGATTTTTAATGGCTCGGAGGGAAGGAAACCTCTCGGGATGGCCGAGGTAACCCTCACCTTTTCTAATGAGGATGGATCCGCTCCTCCGGAATATGCATCGTATAGTGAAATTACGATCACTCGAAGGCTCTATCGATCGGGAGAGAGTGAATTTCTCATCAACCGAGTTCCCTGTCGATTAAGAGATATTACGGATCTCTTTCTGGATACAGGAATTGGGGTCAATGGATATTCGATTGTCGAGCAAGGTCGAGTGGAGTATCTCATCCATGCCAATCCCCAGGATCGGCGATTCCTCATCGAGGAGGCGGCAGGAATAGCCAAATACAAAGAGAGAAAGAGATTGGCTTTGATGAAAATGGAGGCCACCCAACAGAATCTCCTTCGAATTCAGGACATCATCGCGGAGGTAAAAAGACAGATCCTTACCCTTGAAAGGCAGGTCAAGCGAGCAGAAGAATACAAGGCGATTCGGAAAGAGATGAAAGAGATCGAATTGCGTTTTGCCCTTCAGGAATATGCCGAGCTCTCTGAGAGAGGGGAGGCCACGAGAGGGTATCTCAAGGCCCTCCGGGAAAGAGAGACGGGAATCTCTGTCCAGTTGGTGGAAAAAGAGGCCCTGATAGAAGGGATGCGACTTAGAAGTATGGAAGAAGAAGAGAAGGAACGTCTCCTTCAAAAGGAACTTTATGAACTGGCCCAATCCATCCAGAAGAGAGAAAATGAGGTGGCCCATTTGAGGAGGGAGAGGGAAAACCTTCAGAAACAGGAAGCTCAACTCAAAGAGGAGATGACTGAAGCCTTTCTATCCTGGCGAAAGTCTCAGAGAGACCGAAGAGAGGCAGAGGATGAAAGTTCACAGCTTGAGAGAGAAAAAAGAGAGATAAGAGAGACTCTTCAAGAATGGGAGACTCTTTATCATGAATTTAAAGCCACCTATCAAGAGGTGGCGGATCAGTTGGAGACAGAGAAGGGGAGGATCATTAATCTCCTCACCCATCAAACCTCCCTGAGGAATCGGCAATCCCATTTGGAAGAGAGAGAAGAAGCACTTCAGAAGAGGTGGAGAGAGCATGAGAAAGAGACGGGGGAGACCCGAAAAGCCCTCCGGCAATTAGAAGAGAGAATGGCTCAGCAGGAAGGAGAGAGAGAGAAGAGTCTTTCCCTCAAGGCCAGACTTCAGGAAGAGAAGGAGAGAGAAGAGCGCGATCTCGAAAGAAGGAAGGAAGAGTTAGAGGCCAGACAGAAGGAACGGTCTGCCATCGAGGAGGCATTGAGGGAGAACCGTTCGCGATATCTCTCTCTAAAAGAACTTCAGGAGAATTATGAAGGATTTGAGAGGGGGGTCAAATCGATCCTTTTCCAGAAAAAACGAGAAGAAGAGAAATGGGAAGGAATCCGAGGAGTCGTAGCGGATATTTTTGAACCCGATCCTCCCTATGAAATTCCCTTAGAGGCCGTCCTTGGAGAGAGGCTCCAATATTTGATGGTCGACGAAGAGGAGAAGGCAAGGGAGGCCATCCATTTTCTAAAAAAGGAGTCTTTAGGGCGAGGAAGTTTCATCCCGATCGGGGTGAAGAGCGAAAGATCCGAACCTCTTTCTCCAGGAAGAGAGGAAGGCTCTCCTCTTCCCCTTCTTCAGGTGGTTCGAGTGAGAGAAGGGTTTTCTTCTCTGGCTCAGTTCCTTATTGGAGATGTGGGGGTGGTGAACAATCTGGAGGATGCCCTCTACTGGATCAAGAAAGAAGATAGATTTCGGGTCTTGGTGACTCGAGAGGGAGAGGTCGTAGAGCGCTCTGGAATCATTTCGGGAGGAAGCCTGGATCAAGGACTTGGAATTTTGGAGAGGAGGAGGGTGATCAAGGAGTTAGAAAGAAAGGTAAAGGAGGGAGAAGAAGCGTACCAAAGAATCTGTGAAGAGGAGAGGCAGATCCAGAAGGAGATCGTAGAGAGGGAGGATCAATTAGGGAGAAAGAGAAAGGAGATTCAGGACAAAGAGATCGAGCTCCTTCATCAGGAGAGAGATCTTGAGGCCTTGAGAAAGGAGTTCTCTCAACTTCACGAGAAGATGGAGGTCCTTCAATTTGAAGGAGAGGAACTTCGAGAGGAAAGCCATGAGATTGAGGAAGAGAAAAGATCGGTGTTGGAAGGGCTCGATCAGACCGAGAGATTAAGGGCGGAGAAGGAGGAGCAGCTTCAGTCCCTTAAGCGAACGGTAGAGGAGGTAAGAGAGGGGACAGAAGAACTGGGAGGAAGAATCACGGAAAAGAAGGTGATCCTTGCCTCTATCGAAGAGAAGCAGCGAGGACTTGATCAACAACTCCTTCATCTCTCGGAGAATTTGAGAGCCCTTCGAGATCTGGTTCGAAAAAAGGTGAAAGAGATCCGACGGTGTCAAGAAGAGTCTCTCACCCTCTCCCAGAAAATGGAGCAGGAAGAGAGGGTGATGGAAGAAGAGATAGAGAGGCATCGAAAGGTTGAGGAAGAGCTCATTCGTCAACGGGAAAAGGTGACGGAGTGCTCCAATGAATGGAGAGAAGGGGAGGCTTCCACGCGATACCTTCGCCAGGAGCTCGAGGGGGTTCGTCAGAAGATTCATGAAGGGGAGATTCAGCTTTCTGAAGTGCAATTAAAACTCCAACATCTGCAGGATTCCATCAAGGAACGCTACGGGACGACTCTCTCCTCTTCGTTCACTCCTCCGGAAGAGGAGTACCCAAAAGAGGAGAGGCTCAGGAGATTGGCCGAATTGAAAACAGCCCTGGAGGGGTTTGGAGAGGTCAATTTGATGGCCATTGAGGAATATCAGGAGTTGAAGCAAAGGCACGATTTTTTAGTAGAACAACATGAGGACCTTCAGAGATCGATCGAGAACTTGAAGAAGGCCATTGCCCGAATTAATCGAACCACTACGAAGCGATTCTTGGAGACCTTCCATCTGGTGAACGAGAAGTTTAAGGAAGTCTTTGTTCGACTCTTCAAGGGTGGACAGGCAAGTCTCGTCCTTGTGGATGAGAATGATCCTGCCACTTCAGGGGTCGATATCATTGCTCAACCCCCTGGGAAAAAGCTTCAGAATATTGACCTCCTTTCAGGAGGAGAGAAGGCCCTGGTGGCTACTGCCCTTCTGTTCGGCCTTTTTATGATCAAACCCACTCCCTTTTGTCTCCTGGACGAGATGGATGCCCCTCTGGACGATGCCAATATCAACCGTTTTATTGAGCTCGTCCGGGAATTCTCAAAGCAATCCCAATTCATTCTGATCACCCACAACAAGAAGACGATGGAGGTGGCCCAAACCCTCTATGGGATCACCATGGAGACTCCAGGGGTTTCCAAAGTCGTATCGGTTCGCCTCCATTAAAGAATCTTCCCCCTCGCCCTTCCTGTTCAAACCATTTCCTTAAGAATTCTACCGCGAATTTAAGAGATCCTTATAGGATTTCACAGCTTCTTTTAGATAGGCTTCATCAAGGGGACCGAAGGGGGAAGGGGTTTCAAGAATCCTTTCGGGAATCGTTAAGTCTTCCATGTCAAATCCCATCTCTTTCTTCAAGCGATTCTTTTCGATCAAAATCTTCTTTCCCAATTGGAAGAGATCTGATTCAGTAAGGTCCCAACCAAATAGCTGAAGGCCTCTTTTGACACGTTCAAGGGTATAGACATTTCGGGCAAAGAGACAGAGGACCAGACTGGTCAAGACCTGTCTTAAGGCTTCTTCTTCAAAAAGCCTCTGGGCCATCTCTTTCGGGCCAATGGATTTTCCTTCTTTAAATATCTTCTGATCAAGGCTATAGCCTGCGCTATCCAGATGGCTGTGTCTTCCGCCGGTGATATGGGTGAGATGAGCCCCGGGGCCGGTATGATAACCGGAGATCTCATTCCCAAAATAGGAAAGGGCAAACGCTTTCCCTCCGTACCTTTCCACCAATGCCTCCACCCCTCGTCCCATTCGTTGATAAAACTCGGAATCCGAATCGATCATCCTTTCAATCATGTTCATATAGGTTTGGGCATCTCCAAAAGAAGGAGAAAGCCCTTCGGTCTCTTCTTTTCCAATCCATCCCTTTTCATAGGCCTCTGTGATCCAGGCTAAAACCACTCCTGTGGTGATGGCATCAAGTCCATATTTTTCTACCGTGATCATTAATTTTAAGAAATCTTCCACCTGTTCGATTCCCAAAAGGCTACCGAGACTGTATAGGGGTTCATAATCGTAACAGACAAAAGTCGTCTTATAAAAATAGGGATCGTCAGAATACCTCTCCCTTAAGAGAGCCAGGTGAATACAACCCACCGGGCAGTGACTGCATGCGATCCTTCGGCCCAAATAATGGATGGCTAAATTCTCTCCGGATAAAATCTCGGCTTTTTCGAAGCGGGTGGCCTTAAGATTTTTGGTTGGAAGTGCTCCCAGGGCATTGAGGGGTAAAATATTTTCGGAGGTTCCGAGTTCATGGTATTTTTTAGTCGGTGAGGAGGTACACTCGTGATAAATCTCCTGATAGAGTTTTAGATATTCCTTTTTATCCTTTGGCCGAGTCGTTCTTTTTCCTGAAATCACAATTCCCTTAAGCTTCTTACTTCCAAAAACCGCTCCCAGGCCCAATCGACCGAAGTGACGGTAGGTTTCTGTCGTAACATTGGCATACGAGACTCCCTTTTCTCCGGCTCTTCCGATCCTCAAGATACTTCTATATCCACTTTGGCCTTCCCTTTCCCGAATCAGTCTTCCTACCGTTGCTGTGTCGGCAATTCCCCAGAGTGCCCTTGCCTCTCTGAAGTAAACCCGCTCTCCATCCACTGTAATATAAATAGGGATTTGGCTCGACCCTTTGATCACCAGGGCCCCATAGCCCGCTTGCCATAGAGAGATCGCTGATCTTCCTCCTCCGTGACTTTCACCGAGGAGCCCATGGTGGGGGGATTTAAAAAGGGAGACCATTTTGGAGATCATAGGAAATTTTCCCGTTAAGGCTCCTACGGAGAGGACAATGACATTGTCGGGATCGTATGGATCGATCTTTGGATCGAGAAACTCTCTCAGAAGAGGAAGGCCAGCCCCCACCCCACCAAGGTAGTTCTGAAAGTATTCTTTCCTTTCTTCCACACGATAGGAAAGTTTTGAAAGATCAATCACAAGGACTCTATACAGAAGAGGATCCATGATTCACCTTTTCGATATCCAAGACTCCATAGGCACAGTAGTTTTTACAATAACCACAGTAAAGACAGATGAGGGGTTTTCTCTCCTCTTCATCCATCGAAATGGCAGAGATAGGACAGGCTTCCACACATTTCCCACATCCGATACATTTTTCTTTAATGAGTTTAACACCTCCAACCTCCCTCTTCTCCAGAGCAGAGGTGGGACAGCTGTACATACACGAGGGGTCCTGACAGGCCCGGCAGACGATGACCGTAAATCCTCTCTCCATCCCTCCTATTGATCTCACCCGAATTCTTGAACCCTCAAGAGAGGCCTTACCTTCTCTTCGAGTGCAGGCAAACATGCAGGACTGACATCCCACGCATCTTTCCGAATCCAGGATCTGAAGTCTTCTGATCATCGATGATCCTTTTATGGCAAATTTTATATCACAGCCCGAATCAAATAGTAAGCCATTATCCCAGAGGTTCCCAGTTTCAAAATCATCCCCAAAAGGGAACCTACGATGATTCCCCATCCTGCTCTCAAGGCCTGCCCTTCTTTTCTTGAAACAAACCATTCTACCAAAACGGCTCCGAGAAAAGCCCCAAGAACCATTCCGAAAGAGGAGAAGAATATTCCAATCATCATTCCACCAATGGCCCCCCAAACTCCCCATTTTGATGCCCCATACCTTTTGGCACCGAATAAGGGGAGGAGATAATCGATAAGGGTGACCACCATCGTGACGATTAAAAGAATCACTATAAGGGTAGGAGTCAAAGGAGGAGAAAAGTTTCGAATAAGAGCGAATAAGAGAAGTCCGATAAAACTAAGAGGTGGTCCTGGAAGGATTGGGAGGAGACTCCCGATAAAGCCAAGAAGAATAAGAAGAATTCCTATTGTAAATCCAATGAAATCCAGCATGAGGGTCCTTTATGCCTTTTCCACAATTCCTTTTATTCGAAATATCCCTTGTAAAAATATTCGGAGTTCGGATTGGACGGGAATAAGTTTATTTTCCTCGAACAAGAAACATTATAGCACCCTCTTAGTTTAAGGGTCAATCAGAGATTTGGAATAATGGTAATGCCTCACTGAAGCGGGGAAATCATTTTAAGCCCGACAGGAGTATTTCCGAAACCCATAGAACGCGGATGGATTGAATATAAATGAATTCTACGAATCGATCTATCGTTGAAATGGGTTTCTGATTAAAACCAACCAAAGTAAGGATTTCTATGGACCATTTAAGGTAGCCGCACTTTGGGTTTCTCCAATACCCCTCTCGGGCTTATTCCCCATCTGAGTGAGGGATTACAAGTTAATCAATTAATTACTTGACAATAGATGTATTGTATTATATTGTATTTTATAAAATTGTTGGGCAAATGGGAAGAACTAAGACTGCAAGAACTATTTATATTGACAACGAACAGATTGAGGCTTTAAAAAGGCTCTCTCAAAGAACGAAAGTTCCTCAATCGGTTTATGTGAGAGAGGCATTGGACATGCTTTTGGAGAAATATGCTGAACAATTAAAATTTGATTTCAAAACTTCGTCTCGAGGTTTAAGTGACACATCCATGAGTGAAGGAAAGGAGGGATAGATTGACCGAGAATTTCCGGCTCCTCTATTTAAAATCGCAAGATTCGGAAAGCTCCTCCCTAAAAGAGACTTCCTCTCGTTTTGATCCCTCTGAAAATACTTCCTTAAATCCCTATTCCCATCAAGAGATTTTAAGCCAGGCCATAGATGATTTAAGACATCCGGATCCTAAAGTGAGAACCTTGGCTGTTCAATACTATATAGAAAAATCGAATCTATCCATTGCCTTACCCCTTTTACAGGAGATTTTAGAGGATGAGGACCCAGGGGTAAGGGCCCAAGCCCTTTTATCTTTAATAAAATTAGGGAATCCCATTATTTTTCCCTTTCTTAAAAAACATCTTAAAGATAAAGATGAAAAGGTAAGAAGGATTGCTCTCAAGGGGATCTTTCAGACTCAACAGAATATCGATATTAATCTCCTAAGACCACTTTTGAACGATGAGTCTCCTTGGGTGAGGAGGAAGATGGCCACCCTTTTAGGATGGAGGGAAGTGGAAGGAGGCCAAACCCTGCTAAGTGAGATGCTAAAGGATAAGGAGTCCATGGTGAGAAAGGCAGCCCTCTCATCCCTTCTTATCCTTTATCCAGAAGAAGGGGAGACTCAGATGTGGAACGCCATCAGTGATTCAAGCCATGAGATTCGAACATGGGTGAAGGCTCAGTTGAATCGAAGGCTTCAAAAACTAACCCAAAAGAGAATCCATCTTTGAACCCAAACGGAGGAGTGATGAATCAGAGGGCCCGGATCCTTGGGGAAAGGGTCTATTCTCCATCCACCTTTGCCAAACTTCTTAGGATCTCCAAACAGGAACTTCTTGAGAAGGAAGCGAAGGGCCTCATTCCTCCTGCCCAGAGAGATGCTAAGGGGGCTCGTTATTATAAACCGGAGGATGTGGTCAACTATCGGAATTACCTTGGCATTCCATCTCCAGTGAAGTCGGTTCGAAAACAGCTTTTTCTAAACTTTAAAGGAGGAACGGGAAAGAGTTCTCTCTCTGCCTCTTATGGTTTTCGTTTGGCCCAAATGGGATTTCGGACCCTTCTTATTGATCTTGATCCTCAGGGTCATCTGACTCAGTGTTTGGGACTTAATAGCGAGGCCTTTCCGAAAACTCTTTTTAATTCTCTGGTAGGTAAAGAGGATATTGAAAATATCATCGTGAAGACAGATCTTTCCACTTTGGATATCATCCCATCCAACCTCAATCTTTCTCCTATTGAACTTTCGCTCTTTTCAATGAACTCGAGAGAATTTCGATTAAAACGATTGCTCAGTACCATTGAAATGAATTATGATGTGATCGTTATGGATGCCTCTCCGAGCATTGGACTTCTCAATCTGAATGCCATCCTCGCTTCCAATGACCTTCTCATTCCTGTGCTCGCAGACTTTCTTTCTTACCATGGACTCAAGATTCTCTTTGAAACCCTTTCGACCATTGAGGAGGACTTCTCCTTTGTGTTTGAAAATATTTTCATCTTTTTGAATCGATACAATGACTCCCATCGCATTTGTCGGCGATCGAAAAAGGCCTTGGAGACCCATTATAAAAAATACCTCGTTCGTACCGTGATTCGACAGGATACAAAGATTGCCGAGGCGACCAGCCTCGGCACTCCCATCTTTTTGTTTGCTCAATCCTCGAAAGGGGCTGAGGATATTCAGAATCTTATTGACGAAATCTTTGGGTTGAAAGGAAATGGACATGACGGATGAATTCACCAACAATGTAGCCCAAAAATTCCCTAATACCCTGAACAAGGAAGGGGTTGAAAAGCCATGGGATGTTCCGGAACCGAAGATGATTTCTCCAATCCGGAAGGGAGAGGAGTTGAGGCGAGAAGAGATTGCCGATCGGATTCATCTTCTTTATTCTGAGCTTCGTTCTTCCCTCACCATTCCCTCGGCCTTAGAATTTGATCTCAAGAGGGCCACTCGGGTTTTGGAGGAGATCAATAAAATGAAGGCCGAGGTGGAACGGATTATCGAGATGTTAAAGGCCATGGAAGCCTATATGAAAGAGCGATTGAGATAAAACAGGCTTCCTCCCTGGTAGGGCTCCTCACGAATAAAAATGGAGGGTAGAGAATGAAAGGAAAAAGCCAGGTATTAGAGGCCGATGGGTTCGATAGGATTATTGCGGAAAAAATGCCAAAGATGAAAAAGGCGGAAGAACCTTTTTATTCTGTAAAAGAAGAATCCCCTGGATTGGAAGAACCCAAGGACGAGGAGAGATTGGAAAGAAGGGTTGAGAAAAAAGCCCTTTTCGAAACTCCTGATGCCCCATTCTCTCCAAGAGATCTGGATCTCTCCGCTCTCATTGAGGATCTCCATCGTCAACTCCTCCTCTCCCAAAAGGCTCAGAAGGCGATGGAATTGGATAGGATTTCCTATGAAAGAAAGATTCATCATCTCACTCAGGAAAATAAGGATCTCCAGAGCAAACTGGAGGGTCTTCAAAAAGAACTTCAACGATTAAAAGAGAATGCGTTGGAGCTAAACTACCTTAAAGAGGAGAATGAGGAGGCCTTAGAGAGAATCAGAGATTTACAGCAGGAATTGAGGGTTACGAAAGACACGCTCACCAAGATCCTAAAAGAGAAGGAAGAGGCTTCTCGCCGTGTTCAAGAGCTGGAGTATCAATTGGATCAGTTAGAGCTTACCAGGATAAAGGAGAGATTGAAGGAGAAAGAGACTTCCCATTTTAATGAAGAAAATCTTCAACTCCGAGCGAAGTTAGAAGAGACGCTGGCTCAAAATCTGGAACTGGAGAAGAAATATGAGGTTCTTAAAAGATCCTTCCAAGAAGTTAAGGAATCCCTCACCCTTCTAAGGGACTCCTGCAAGAAGAATTATTATCAAATTTCAGATCCATCGGAGTGATCACTCCCTTTAGATGTGATAAAGAAGAGGGAAACCCTCATCTCGAACCCCTTTGAGAAAACCTTCGGGCAACCTTGTCCCTTCTTCGTTTTGCCTCTTGTCTTTTCCTTTTTCTCTTTACAGAGGGTTTCTCGTAGGCTCTTCTCTTCTTCAGTTCTTTTAAGATGCCATCTTTTGCCATTTGACGCTTTAGAGCCTTAATCGCATTCTCGATCTGATTATCTTGAACTCGAACCTCCAAAGAAACCCCCTTTCTTTTTTTAAGTTATAACCTCACTCCAAGCTGTAAAAGATTACCTTCCTCTATCCCTTCTTCGTCTGAATCCCCCTTCTTTTCGCCTCTGGGTATGAGCTTGACTCACGATTAAGGTTCGATCCATAAAAGTCTTTCCATTGAAGAGAGAGATAGCCTTTTCGGCCTCAGAAGGTGAGGACATCTCTACAAACCCAAAACCTCTTGATCTTCCTGAGTAGGAATCCAATGGAATCTTGACCGATTGGACTGTGCCTGCCTCTGAAAAAAGGCCTTTTAAATCTTCCTCTGAGGCACGGAAAGAAAGGTTCCCTACATAAAGCTTTTGGTTCATCTCTATATCCCTCCTTAAAATCAAAACCCCCAGGACTTTTTAAGAGTCTCTGGGGGTTCCCAAAAACTTTTCAAAAGTACAGGAGATCAAGATTGATTTTTATGATTATTTTATTTATATTCCAAAATCCCTTTCCATGTCAAGGAATTTTTTCATTGTAATTCTGTCGAACCTAAATTTATTTCCACCCTTCCGTGAGAAGAGAAACATTGAAGGTAATGCCTCACTGAAGCGGGGAAATCATTTTAAGCCCGACAGGAGTATTTCCGAAACCCATAGAACGCGGATGGATTGAATATAAATGAATCCTACGAATCGATCCATTGTTGAAATGGGTTTCTGATTAAAACAAACGAAAGTTAAGATTTCTATGGACCATTTAAGGTAGCCGCACTTTGGGTTTCTCCAATACCCCTCTCGGGCTTATTCCCCATCTGAGTGAGGGATTACCATTGAAGTTTTAAAAATTTGACAAATTTAAAATAATAAGTTAACTTTATAAAGTTTTTCACTTATCGGATTTCTTATTTTGGTGGTAGATATATAACTTATTGAATTAATTATTCTTTAATGGGGAAAAGAAATGCCCACAATTAGTCAACTGGTTCGTAAAGGAAGAATAAAGGTCAAGAGGAAGACCTCTGCCCCTGCTCTTACGGGTTCTCCTCAAAAAAGGGGTGTTTGTATTCGTGTCTATACAACTACTCCGAAAAAACCCAACTCTGCCCTTCGAAAGGTGGCCCGAGTTCGATTGACCAATGGGATGGAGGTAACTGCCTATATTCCAGGAATTGGTCATAATCTCCAGGAACATTCGGTGGTCTTAATTCGAGGAGGTAGAGTGAAAGACCTTCCAGGGGTTCGATATCATATCATTCGGGGCGCCCTTGATTCGGTTGGCGTTCAGGATCGAAAACAGGGTCGCTCCCGTTACGGAGCCAAAAAACCCAAATAAATAAGGAATGGTCCTCTTATAAAATGATTGATGAATAAGAAGAGGGAACGTTTATGCCCAGAAAAAGGGAAGTAAAGAAAAGAGAAATACCTCCTGATCTTAAGTATCATGATACCCTTGTCTCTAAATTTATAAATTGCTTGATGAGGAAGGGGAAGAAGAGTGTTGCCGAACGGATTTTTTACCGAGCCCTTGATCTGATCAAGGAGAAGACTCATTCGGATCCATTGAAAATATTTTATCAGGCCATGGAGAATGTGAAACCCCTCGTAGAGGTTCGACCCAGAAGGGTGGGAGGAGCCACCTATCAGGTTCCGGTGGAGGTAAGGCCTGAAAGGAAAATCTCATTAGCAATTCGATGGCTTATCAGTTTTGCCAAACAACGTTCAGAGAAGACGATGGAGGAGAAGCTTTCAGCCGAACTGATCGATGCGGCAAATAATCGTGGAGCCTCCATTAAAAAGAGAGAGGATACCCATAAAATGGCGGAGGCGAACAAGGCCTTTGCTCATTATCGATGGTAAAGGATCCTCTTCAATTGGCTGTGAGCTTGAGGTTTATGGGGTCAAATAATTTATCAATCGGACGAATTCGAAACATTGGAATTATGGCCCATATCGATGCCGGTAAGACGACGACGACAGAGCGAATCCTTTACTACACAGGGGTCACTCATCGAATTGGAGAGGTGGACGAAGGTTCTGCCACGATGGATTGGATGGAGCAGGAGAAGGAGAGAGGAATTACCATTACCTCCGCCGCGACGACTTGTTTCTGGAGGGACCATCGGATCAATATCATTGATACCCCAGGTCATGTAGATTTCACCATAGAGGTAGAACGTTCCCTCAGGGTGTTAGATGGAGCTATCGCTGTGTTCTGTTCTGTGGGGGGAGTGGAACCCCAATCTGAGACCGTCTGGAAGCAGGCAGACCGATATGAAATTCCAAGGATTGCCTTTATTAATAAAATGGATCGAGTGGGGGCTGATTTTGAAGGTTGCCTTCAGATGATGATCGATCGCCTCCATACCGTCCCCCTCCCCCTTCAGCTTCCTTTTGGAAGGGGGGAGGATTTTCAAGGGGTCATCGATCTGGTCTCTATGAAAGCGATAATTTACGATTCCCAGAGCCTTGGGGTTCTTTTTAAAGTCGTTGAGATTCCAGATGGCTATCAGGAAGAAGCCCTGAGGCAGAGGTCGATCCTTCTTGAGAGACTATCGGAATGGAATGAATCCTTGATGGAGAAATTTATTGAAGGAGAGGAAATTTCCGTTCTTGAAATCAAAGAGGCAGTTCGAGAAGCCACCCTGAAACGGAAAGCCACGCCCGTTCTCTGCGGTTCAGCCTTTAAGAATAAAGGGATCCAGCCTCTTCTGGATGCCATCGTAGATTATCTTCCCTCTCCCTTAGACCTCCCCCCGGTGAAGGGGTTTGATCTCAACGGTCAGGAAAAGAGTTTTTCTGCTCATAATGGTCATCCCCTATCGGCCTTGGCCTTTAAAATCATGAATGATCCCTATACAGGACAACTTACCTTTTTCCGGATCTACTCGGGATCGCTCCGATCCGGGGACACGGTTTTTAACTCCCGAAAAGGGAAGAAGGAACGCATTGGTCGACTTTTAAAAATGCATGCCAATAAAAGGGAAGAGATTGAAGAGGTCTCGGCAGGAGAGATCTTTGCTGCCGTTGGTCTCAAAAATACAACGACAGGGGATACGATCTGTAGCGAAGAGGATCCCATTATCCTCGAGGCAATGAGTTTTCCCGAGCCGGTCATTTCAGTGGCCATCGAGCCTAAAAATAAAGGATCGATTGAGAAACTCTCCACCTCCCTTCATAAGCTTTCCCTCGAGGATCCTTCATTCAAAATAAAAATCGATGAGGAGACAGGTCAGACCCTGATCTCCGGGATGGGAGAACTCCATCTCGAAATCATCGTGGATCGTCTTCTCAGAGAATTCAAAGTGGAGGCCAATGTAGGGAAACCTCAGGTGGCTTACCGGGAGACGATCACCAAACCTGTTAAGGCCGAAGGCCGCTACATTCGTCAATCTGGAGGAAGGGGTCAATATGGTCATGTCTGGTTAATCCTTGAGCCTCAACCTCCTGGAAAGGGATTCGAGTTTGAGAATCGGATTATAGGAGGAACGATCCCCAGAGAATATATTCCATCCATTGAAAAGGGTGTCAGAGAGGCCATGGAGAGAGGCATCTTAGCAGGATTTCCGATGGTGGATATCAAGGTCACCCTTGTCGATGGATCCTATCATGAGGTGGACTCATCGGATCTCGCTTTTAAAATCGCTGGCTCCATGGCCTTCAAGGAAGCCGCGAGTCGAGCCCATCCTATTCTTCTGGAACCATTGATGTCCATTGAAATCATTACGCCTGAGGAATTTGTAGGGCAAGTCCTCAGTGATTTGACTTCGCGGAGGGGAAAGACGACGAAGGTAGAATACCGGCGGGGGACCAATGTCATCATTGGAGAGGTTCCATTGGCCCACACCTTCGGCTACGTCACCGATCTCCGGTCTCTTACTCAGGGGAGGGCCACCTTTACTCTAAGGTTTTCTCATTACGCTCCAGTGCCCTCTTCCATCAGCGAGGAAATTATTTCAAAACTTAAGAAGGTCGCCTGAGGGGACCGATAAAAGAAGGAGGGTTTGAGCCATGTCAAAGCCGAGGTTTGAGAGGACGAAGCCGCATGTGAATGTGGGGACGATAGGGCATGTGGATCATGGGAAGACGACGTTGACGTCAGCGATTACGAGGGTATT
>Ga0209102_1000139_pt1 | contig 49916 bp, 59 predicted proteins | sample ConPoolayeHmetaG_FD_185483 | JGI IMG/M metagenome (GOLD analysis project Ga0209102, IMG submission 185483) | Hot spring microbial mat communities from California, USA to study Microbial Dark Matter (Phase II) - Cone Pool mat layer H metaG... ...
CTGCGCGGGCGGGGAATTAAACGTCTCCATGGTTATGGCCGCGGCGACCAATATGTTCGCCTTTTGGTTAAAATCCCGGAAAAGCTAACCCCAAGACAAAAAGAGCTGATAAAAGAATTCGAGAAAGCAGTTTGAGAGTTTAGAGGAATAGCAAGTTTCGCCCATTTTGGCCATACTCCGAGAAATTTGAGGAGGAATGTCTAAAAAGTCTGTTATTCGACGATGATTGATTTTGGTATTTGGAGATGATATTATGAATCGACAAATGGAGAAAAAGACCAAAAATCAGTCTAATGATAATCGGTTTAGTTTGAAGAAATTTTACAATCCTAGAATATTTTTAATAATAGTTGTTCTTTTTATTTTATTTTTATTTTATTTATCTAAGACTTCAGTAAAGCTTTTGACTATTCCAAGACAATCTGAACTAAAGCGTATTCCTACTTCTTCGCAGTTTGAAGTATCTCCGAAGGATTTAGAAAAACTAGAAAAATTTTCTGGAAAATATGTTGAATTTGAATATCCCAGTGTTTGGAGCGTGTCAGTTAAAGAGGATGAATGTCAAAACTATTTTTCTAATTCTTCTTATCGAGGTCTTTGTTCTATAGAGATATTCAACCAAAATAGAGAGCTTCTTGTTCTTTTTTATCCCAATACAGGAATAGGGGGACGTTGTTTTAGATGGTATCTTTTCCCCGACTCTGATTTTACAAACATTTCATATCCTAATCTTTTTTCGAAGAGTTTACCCTATTGGGGCGAAAAACTCGAAATTTATTATTTAAATCTTGAGCCAAATGAAAACCTAGATGCTTTACCTGGAGAAAAAATTTGGTTTAATGATCAAAAGTTTGTAGATTATTCAGAGTTTGAGAATTACTATAGCGAGTTTGAAATTTTTGGGAAGAGAGCGCGACGCTTTGGAAGTCGATTATTTTTTGATAAAGATTTTGACAAAAAATACTTTGATGCTGATTGTTTAGCTCCGAATATGTCTGATTTTAAGGAAGCCGGCCTGTTTGGGATAGTAAATTATGAAGTTCAAAAGAGTGACATGGTTTTTTCTGGTTATTTTTTAGAAATTACCAAGGAGGGAGCTAAAAAAGAAAATATATCAGCCTTAGAAAAGATGTTGGAAAGTATGAAAGTTGTTTCTTCTCCCCTTTTCCTCTAAATAGGGTAAGATTATTTGCAATTGTTCTTGACTAAGAAATGCTTGGATGGTAAAATCGGTTCAGGTTAAGAAGTTTTTGAGGTGGGGAGGCCCACCTTTTTTAAAATGGCTATAACTAAACCAAGAACCGAATTTGCAGCTGCCCTAAACCAAATCTGCGCTGAGCGGGGAATTGAACCTGAAGTTGTTCTAGGAACAATCCAGGAGGCAATGTTGGCTGCTTATAAGCGCGACTTTGGATTAAAGGAAGGATTTGAGTATGAAGCAAAGGTTGATCCCCAGACAGGGGAAACTCATCTTTATGCCTGGAAGAAAAGGACGAAGGTAAAAACAAAAAAAGACGTCACCCCCCCTGGTTTTGGACGAATAGCCGCCCAGGTAGCAAAACAGGTTTTATTGCAAAAAATTAGAGAGGCGGAAAAAAGTGCGGTTTTAGAAGAGTACTCAAAAAGAGTTGGAACTTTAGTTAACGGCATGATTTTGCGTTTTGATGGCCCAGATGTGGTTGTAGACATTGGTAAGGGCGAAGGGAGAATGCCAGCCACCGAGCAAATAAAGGGAGAAAAGTATAATCTTAATCAAAGACTAACTTTTCTTATCAAAGAAATTCGAGAAACTCCCAAAGGAAAGCAGATAATCGTTTCCCGAGCTGATGAGGGGTTGGTTGAAGGGCTTTTCCGCCGAGAAGTTCCTGAAGTTTCTTCAGGAGCAGTCCAAATAAAAGCGATTGCCAGGGAGCCAGGAAGCCGCTCAAAAGTAGCAGTTTTATCGACGCGGGTTGGAGTCGATCCGGTTGGTTCTTGCGTTGGTCAGAAAGGAATTCGCGTTCAGGCAGTGATCGATGAGTTGGGCGGAGAAAAGATTGATATTATTCAATATTCTGATGATCCGTCTAAGTTTATTGCCGCCGCCTTATCCCCAGCCCAAAATTTGCGGGTTGAGCTTGAGGAAAAGAAAAAAACAGCAATAGTTTATGTTCCCGAAGACCAACTCTCTTTAGCTATTGGTAAGGCAGGGCAAAATGTTCGTTTAGCGACGAAGTTAACTAAATTTAAAATAGATATCAAACAAGAAGGTAAAATCCCGCCGAAAAAAACCAAGAAAAAGGCGGAAAAAAAGTAGCGTGGGAGAATGGCAATTAAAAAGTTGGCAAAAAAATCAGTTGAAGAGAAACTTCAAACAAGACCTCCTGTTGTGGTGGTTTTGGGTCATGTTGATCACGGAAAAACTACTTTAATCTCCAAAATCTATGAAAAAGACCTAACCCGGAAAGAGTTTGGGGGGATTAGCCAACACATTGGCGCTTATCAGATAACTCATCAAGGTAAAAAAATAACTTTTATCGATACTCCTGGCCATGTTGCTTTTTCAAAAATGCGTTCGCGAGGAGCAAAAGTTGCCGATTTGGCAGTTTTGGTAGTCGCCGCAGATGAAGGAGTTAAACCCCAAACATTGGAAAGTTTAAAACATATTCAGGAAGCAAAAATCCCATTTTTGGTGGCGATAAACAAAATCGATTTGCCAAATGTTAATTTAGATTGGGTAAAGAAAAATTTAGCAGAAAATAGAGTCTTGGTTGAAGGATATGGCGGAGATATTGTTGCCGTTCCAGTTTCAGCAAAGACAGGTGAAGGTATTGAGGAACTTTTGGAAATGATTCTTCTTTTGGGAGAAATGGCGGGATTGAAGGCTAACCCCAAGGGAAAGCTGGAGGCGGTAATAATTGAGTCAAAACTTGATTCGCAAAAAGGCCCCCTGGCTACAATTTTGGTAAGAAACGGTTCTCTTAAAGTTGGTGATGAAGTCGTGGTGGAAAATTTCGGGGGGAAAATAAAAGCAATGGTAAGCGATAAGGGAGAGAACCTTAAAATCGCTGGTCCTGGTCAGGCAGTTGAAGTTTTGGGATTTAGCCAAGTCCCAGTGGTGGGAGCAAAAGTAGAGATTGGGGATGGTAGTCAACAAACTCTCTTTCCCTCAAAAATGAAAGTCAAAACAGAAGTTGGTCCCCCCAAAAAGCAGTTAAAAATAATTCTGAAAGCTGATACCCAAGGGACTCTTGAGGCAATCTTGGGAAGTCTTTCCGATGAGGTGAAAGTGGTGTTTTCGGGAGTAGGAAATATTAATGAATCAGACATTCTTTTGGCCAAGACAACCGGAGCAGAAGTGATAGGATTTAATGTCAAGATTGCCGGTACAGTTCAAAAATTAGGAGAAAGCGAGGGAGTAAGACTTAAAACTTACAAAATAATTTACGAACTTTTAGAAGAGCTTGAAAGAAGGGTTCTAAAAATTCTTGAGCCAACAATTGATGAAGAAATTTTCGGTCAAGCAGAGATTGTGGCTGAATTTATGGTGAAAAAACAACGTGTTGCCGGCTGCCGGGTAAAAGAAGGAGAAATTAGTAAACAACACCCCCTTCATCTTAAAAGGGGAGAAAAGATTATCGGTGATTGCCAAATTATCTCAATGAAAACTGGAAAGCAAGATATTGAAAAAGCTAAAAAAGGCGAAGAGTTTGGCGTAACTTTATCTGACAAAGTTGACTTTAGAGTTGGTGATATGTTAATATCTTTCAAGAAACTGCCCCAATAAATGGAGAAATTTTCTGATTTTAATCAACTTCAGCAAGCAATAAATGCTGCTCAAACTATTTTTATTCTTCTTCCCCAGGATTTGGATCAGGATAAAGTTGCTGCCGGACTTTCTTTGTTCCTTTCTTTAAAAAGGGCGGGTAAAAATGCTTCCGTCTTTTGTTCCAAATCGATGACCGTTGAGTTCTCTTCCTTAATTGGAGTAGATAAAATTAAAACTCAGCTGGAAGGGAAAAATTTGGTAATTTCTTTTGCCAAAGATTCAATAGAAAAAGTGAGTTATAATGAAGAAGAAAACAGGTTAGATTTAGTGATTGTTCCTAAGGAAGGAAATTTTCTTTCTCCTGACAAACTTCAGTATTCCTATTCTGGAAGTAATGCCGACCTTTTTTTCGTTTTAGGAACTTCTTCTTTGAATGATTTAGGGGAGATTTATTTTAAAAATAAAAGCGCTTTTGAGAAGGGAACAGTAGCAACTTTTGATTTAGCTGATTTTCAGGCCGCTTCTTATTGCGAGGTAGTTGCTAATTTATTAGCCCGAGCGAAATTTCCTGTAGATGAAGATATTGCCAGCAATCTTTTGGCAGGAATAGAATGGGCTACTGTCAGTTTTAGTTCGCCAAAAACCGGACCGGCAACTTTCGAAGCGGCTGCTTTTTGTTTGCGGGCTGGAGGTCGTCGACCAAAAACAAAGATTCCCTTAAAACCAATGCCGGAGGATGTTTCCGCTAAAACACCCCCTCAGGAGGCAGAAGAAGAAAAACCTTCCCCCGACTGGTTAGCCCCAAAAATCTATAAAGGTAATACTCTAATTTAATTTCCTCTTGTGATATTTTTAAAACTTTGCTAAAATTACTCCAAATGGCTTTAACTCCAGAAGAAAAAAAGAAAATCATCGCTCAATTTGCCCAAACTAAAGGAGACACCGGTTCTCCTGAAGTGCAAATTGCTTTATTGACTGCTCAAATTAAAAAATTAACCAGTCATTTGAAAGAGCATAAGAAAGATGTTCATTCCCGAAGAGGATTGTTGGCAATGGTTTCCAAAAGAAGAAGGCTGCTTAATTATCTTCTGAAAAAGGACGAGCAAAGATATAAAACTGTTATTGATAAGTTAAAGTTGAGTAAGTGAAAAAATTTTCCAAATCAGTTGAAATCGGCGGGAAAACCTTAACCTTAGAAGTTGGTCGGTTCGCTTCTCAGGCGAATAGCGCTGTTCTTGCCCGGCTAGGAGATACGGTTGTTTTAGCGACTGTTGTTGCCGCAAAACCAAGAGAAGATTTAGACTATTTTCCTTTAGAGGTTGAGTATATTGAAAGACTCTATGCCGGAGGGCGGATAAAGGGATCTCGTTGGGTTAAAAGAGAAGGAAGACCTTCTGATGAGGCAACCTTGATCGCCCGGGTAGTTGATCGTTCAGTCCGGCCTTTATTTCCTGAAGGTTATAAAAATGAAGTTCAGGTGATAATTACAGTGTTGTCGGTTGATGGGGAAAATAGTCCTGATATCCCCGCTATTTGTGCAACTTCAGCGGCGCTGGCGATTTCTGATATTCCCTGGAATGGCCCTATTGGAGCTTTAAGAGTCGGTTGCGTTCCCAAAAATGGTGAGGAGATTTTTGTTGGTAATCCCACTCACCAAGATTTGGAATACTCCGAATTAGACTTGATTATTTCTGTTTCTGATAAGGCAATTGTTATGCTTGAGGGTGGAGCAAAGGAAGTTTCTGAAGAGATATTTTTGAAAGCAATAGAGTTTGGGCAAAAAGAGGGACAAAAAGTTATCAGCCTGATTTTGGACTTACAAAAAGAAGTAGGGGTAAAAAAACAAAAATATGCTCGGGAAGAAGCTGATCCGAAGTTGAATAAGCAAATAGAAAAAGAAGTAGGAGAAAAAATTAAAGAGATTATCAAAGGGGCAGCAACAAAAAAAGAGTCTTTAGAGTTTCTTGGAGAAATTAAAGAAGCGTTAGCGGAAAAATACAATGGGGAGAAAAAATATACCGTTTTTAGAATTATTGACCAATTAGTCAAAAAAACTGTCAGGACCCAGATTTTGGAAAAAAATTGCCGGCCAGATGGTAGAAAACCCAAAGACATCAGACCAATTGAGATTGAAGTAGGAATTTTGCCCAGGACTCATGGTTCAGCGATGTTTAAGCGGGGCAATACCCAAGTACTGACAGTTACCACCTTAGGTTCACCTTCTTTGGAGCAGTTGATTGAAAGTATGGAAGGAGAGGAAACTAAAAGATATATTCATCATTATTATATGCCACCTTATTCTTTGGGAGAGGTAGGAAAAATTGGCTGGCCCTCAAGAAGAGAAATAGGCCATGGAGCTTTAGCGGAAAGGGCGTTAGAGCCAGTAATTCCTCCTGAAGAGAAGTTTCCTTATACTATTAGGGTAGTTTCCGAAATAATGTCTTCTAACGGTTCAACTTCGATGGCCTCAGTTTGTGGTTCAACCTTGTCTTTGATGGATGCCGGCGTACCAATCAAAGCTCCAGTTTCAGGAATTGCCATGGGAAAGGTTGGTGAAGTGATTTTATCAGATATTGTTGGCCTGGAGGATTTTAATGGGGATATGGATTTTAAAATTGCCGGAACAAGTAAAGGAATTACTGCTGTTCAACTTGATGTTAAGTGTTTGGATTTAACTTTAGAGTTGATAAAGAAAACTTTAGCTCAGGCAAAAGAAGGAAGACTTTTTATTTTGGAAAAAATGCTGGAGGTTTTACCTGCTTCTCGGGTTCAGATTTCTAAATTTGCGCCCCAAATAGAAGTTTTGCGGGTGCCGGTAGAAAAAATTGGCGAGATTATTGGGCCGGGAGGAAAAACCATCAGAAGAATTATTAGTGAAACCGGAGCGGCGGTAGATATTGAAGATGATGGAACGATTAACATTTCTGCCCCAGACAAAACAAGTGTCCAGAAAGCGGTTGCTTGGATAAAGGGGTTGACTCGGGAAGCAAAAGTTGGCGATGTTTTTGTGGGGGTAGTTAAAAGGATCCAACCTTTTGGGGCTTTTGTAGAAATTTTACCTGGAAAAGAGGGATTAGTTCATGTTTCTCGGATGGCTTCAGGTTATGTTGCCAATCCGGCGAATGTTGTGAAAGTTGGCCAGAAGGTAAAAGTTAGGGTGACAGAAATTGATGAAATGGGAAGAATTAATCTTTCAATGAGGGAATTTTACCGTCCCTGGAGACGTTAACTGGTTATGCTTAAAAAACCTGCCGAACTTTTAAAAACGACTTTTCTTCCCCCCGAATTGAAGGAAAAAGCCTTTGAGATGATCAAATACGCCACCGAGGAGGAAAAAACTGCTCACTATATTGATTGGATTACCAACTTACCATGGGCAAAAAGGAGCGAAGATATTTTAGATTTGAAGCGGGCAAAGGAAGTCTTGGACGCTAACCATTATGATTTGGAAGAGGTAAAAGAAAGAGTTTTGGAATATTTGGCGGTGTTAAAACTAAAAGCGCCGGCGGTAACTAGGGCGCCAATACTTTGCTTTGTTGGTTTGGTAGGAACAGGAAAAACAACGATTGCCTCTTCTATTGCCGAGGCTTTAGGAAGAAAATTTGTCCGAATCCCCTTTGGCGGATTAGGGAGCCCCTTAGATTTACGGGGTCAATCACGCCTAAATCCAGATGCCGAACCAGGATTGATAATAAAAGCCTTAAGAAGAGCGGGAACAAAAAACCCAGTGATATTGCTGGATGAAATTGACAGGGTGGCTGATGAAGGAAGGAACGGTATTATGGGGGTTTTGATTGAGCTTTTAGACCCGGAGCAAAATATGGCTTTTCGTGATCATTTTATAGACTATCCTTTTGATCTTTCTGAAGTTCTGTTCATCGTTACCTGTAACAACACTACTAATATTTCGGTAGCAGTGATGGATAGGCTGGAGCCTATCCTCATGCCTTCTTATAACGATGAGGAAAAAATTATTATTGGGAAAGATTATGTTCTTCCAAGGACAATGGAGGAAATGGGGCTTGATAAAAAAGCCGTTGTTATTGACCCTGATGTTTGGCCAAAAATTGTCAGACCTTTAGGTTATGATGCTGGAGTGCGGACTTTAGAACGGACCATCAATGGTATTTGCCGCAAAATCGCAAAAATGATTGTTGAGGGTAAGGGGAGAAGTTTTCATATTACTATCGAAAACATGAAAGAATTTTTGCCGAATTGGTAGTTTAATTAATTAAACCATGGATAAACGCCAAAAATTGGAAAAAATTGCGAAAAAAGTCGCAAGTTGTAAGAAATGTTCTCTGTATAAAAAAGCCACTAATCCAGTTCCTGGGGAAGGAAATCCAGAAGCGGAAGTGATGTTTATTGGCGAGGGACCAGGATTTTATGAAGATCAACAGGGAAGGCCTTTTGTTGGCCAAGCAGGAAAATTACTTGATGAGCTACTCCAATTAATTAAACTGCCGCGGGAAGATGTTTTTATTGCTAATGTGGTGAAGCATCGACCGCCTGGCAACCGTGATCCTTTACCTGAAGAAATTGAAGCCTGTAAAGAATTTCTTGACGCCCAAATAAAAATTATTGACCCCAAAATTATTGTTACTTTGGGAAGATTTTCCATGGCTAAATTTTTCCCGGGAGAATTTATTTCTAAAATTCACGGCCAGGCAAGGTTTGTTGATTTTGCTGGTAAAAAAAGGATTGTAATTTCAATGTATCATCCGGCGGCGGCTTTGCGCAGTGGTAAAATAATGGAAGAGCTAAAAGACGATTTTCAGAAAATTTCAAGATTCTTAAAAAATGATGATGTAAAAGAAGTTGTAGAAATAAAAAAAGAAAAGCAACTAAGTTTAATAGTTTAATTAATTAAAGTGTTAAAAAGTTCATTAAAAATTATCTCTTTAGGCGGATTTGGGGAAGTAACGAAGAATATGTTTGTCTATGAAACCCCTAAAGATATTTTGATTGTTGATTGTGGTGTTGGTTTTCCTGAGGAAGAGATGAGAGGGGTAGATTTGATAATCCCTGATATTTCCTATCTTCAGCAGAAGAAAGAAAAAATAAGGGCGATTATTCTTTCTCATGGACATGAGGACCATATTGGTGGTCTTCCTTATATTTTGCCACAGCTGCCGAAAAACCTACCAATTTTTGGGCCAAAATGGGCAATTGCTCTTTCCGGATTGAAGCTTCAGGAGTTTGGTTTATCAGCTAATTTTCATGAAATCAATGAGAAAAGCAGGCTTAATTTAGGGGAGTTTTCTTTAGAGTTTATTGAAGTTACTCACTCAATTCCTGATACTTACCATTTAGTTATTAAAACACCGGTGGGAATAATTTACCATGCCGCCGATTTTAAATTAGATTTAATTCCGGTGATGGGAAAGCCAACCTCTCAGGAAAAAATTCGCTCTGTCGGTAAAAAGGGAGTTTTATGTCTTTTATCTGATTGTTTGAGAGCCGAAAACCCTGGTTTCACCCCGCCTGAGGCAAAACTGGAGGAAATGTTTGAAGAAGAAATATCTACTTGTCGGGGAAAATTCTTTGTTACCACGATGTCTTCAAATATTTCCCGGCTAAAACAGGCAATTGATGTCTCTACAAGACGCGGAAGGAAAATAGTTCTTGTTGGTAGGTCAATTAAACAGAATTTCAAACTAGCAGAAAAATTGGGCTATCTTAAATTTCCCCAGGGAATTTTTCTGGGAGAAAAAGAAATTAAGAATTATCCACCAAATTGTTTAAGTTTGCTTGTTGCCGGGAGTCAAGCTCAGATGGGTTCGGCATTAGATAAAATTGTTGCCCAAGAGTCTGATTCAATCAAAATTAAACCAGGAGATAAAGTAATTTTTTCCACCGATTATATTCCCGGAAATGAAAAGGCGATCTATCGACTTATTGATAATATTTATCGGCTTGGTGGTGAGGTAGTTTATCAAGATATTCACAGTAATGTTCATGTTTCTGGTCACGGTTCACAGGAAGATTTGGGAAAATTGATGAGAATGGTTGGGCCTCGCTTTATGATTCCCATTGGCGGAAATTTCCGTCATATGGTTGCCTATCAGAAATTAGCAGTAAACAAGGGATTTAAGAGAGAGCAAGTACTTTTGCCAGATGATGGGAGAATAGTTGAATTTTTCCCCAATCAGCCGCCAAGAATTTCTCAAAAGATAGAAATCCGAGAAGTTTTAGTTGATGCTTTAGGTGTTGGGGATGTAGGCAATGTCATTTTGCGAGACAGGAAGATTTTAGCCACAGAAGGAATGGTAGTTGTTGTCATTCCTCTTGATCAAGTCAGCCACAACCTGGAAGGTGAACCGGAAGTAGTTACTCGGGGTTTTATCTACGTTAAAGAAAATTTGCCGCTTTTAAGACGGGCTAAAGAAAAAATCCGTCAGGTAGTGAGACAGACTAAGAGAAGGGAAATGGATTATCGTTTTGTTCAAAGAAAAACCCAAGAGGAGTTAGAGAAGTTTTTCTTCAAAACCACTGGACGTCGACCAATGGTTTTGCCGGTGATAATTGAGGTTTGAAATTCTTCGGGTTATAATTAAAAATGTATGGTTCGAGGAAGAAGAAGAAAGCCATTTAAATTAAAGCTTAAAAGGGAAACTGTTTACACTTTTTCTTCGATTGCCCTTTTTGCCGCCGCCGGACTGATTATTCTGTCTTTTTCTCGCCAGGGGTGGTTTTTAGCAAAAATTTGGTTGGTGTTAAATCATTATTTTGGTTGGGGAGTAATATTTTTCCCTTTTCTTTTAATACTTGCTGGGCTGATGCTTTCCCGACTCAAATGGCGAGTAACCAGACCAAATATTTTTGTTGGCGGCCTAATTTTATTGATCTCCTTTATTTCCTTAACAAGGTCCGGATTGGTTGGTTTTGAAATTTGGCAGAATTTGGTGGTTCTTCTCACTGGTTTTGGAGCATTTTTAGTGCTTTCAGGGTTTGCCCTTATAGGTTTTGTAATCACTTTTGAAACCTCACTGGAAGAGATTCTTCTTTTTATTTCTGGTTTTTTCTCCTCGTTTAAAAAAAGTCTGGGGGTAATTAAAAGATTGTCGGTTAAAAAGAAAATCCAGCCCCAAGTGGAGCCAAAATTGGCTGTCCCCCCAAAAGAATTATCTAAAAAGATTGAGACGAAATATGAACCAAGCTTAACTACTGCTCAACCAACTATTAAAGGGGGAATTTGGGAATATCCCCCCTTAAGTTTACTAGTCGAAAGTATTTCGGGGAAAGCTGATCGAGGAGATATCAAAAAGAATGCCGAAATCATAGAAAAGACACTTGAGTCTTTTGGAATTTCTGCCAAAGTGGCTGAAGTAAATCTTGGACCAGCAGTTACCCAGTATGCCTTAGAAATTGCCTTGGGCACAAAACTTTCCAAAATTACTGCCTTATCTACTGATTTAGCAATGGCCCTTGCTGCTCCTACTGGTCAGATAAGAATCGAAGCTCCAATTCCTGGGCGCTCTTTGGTTGGAGTGGAAGTTCCCAATCGTTCTTTGGAGGTTGTCACCTTAAAACAAATGTTAACTTGCGAAAAAATGAGAAAGGCTAAATCTAAATTGACTGTTTCTTTGGGATTAAATGTTTCTGGTGAGCCAGTAATTGCCGATATTGGAAGAATGCCCCATGTTTTAATTGCTGGAGCCACCGGTTCGGGCAAATCTGTTTGTATTCATTCTTTTATAACCACGATTCTTTTTCGAGCTTCACCTTCGGAGGTAAAATTCATTTTAGTTGACCCGAAAAGGGTTGAATTAACCCAATATAATGGAATTCCTCATCTTTTAACCCCAGTTATTATTGAACCCGATAAGGTTTTATCGGCTTTAAAATGGGCAATTTCCGAGATGGACCGGAGGTATAAATTGTTTGCCGAAGTTGGAGTGAGAAATATTGACGCCTACAACGAACTTTCGGGATTTGCCGCTCTCCCTTATATCCTGATTATCATTGATGAGTTGGCGGATATTATCCTTTTTGCCCCGGCTGATGTTGAAGATGCTATTTGTCGGATAGCCCAGATGGCTCGGGCAACTGGGATTCATTTGATTGTTTCTACTCAACGACCCTCGGTAGATGTTTTGACAGGATTGATTAAAGCCAACATTCCCTGCCGAATTGCTTTTAATGTTTCCTCCCAAGTCGACTCTCGGGTAATTATTGATATGCCTGGAGCAGAAAAACTTTTAGGACGGGGAGATATGCTTTTTATTCCTCCTGACCAGGCAAAACCGACAAGAATTCAAGGAACTTTTGTTTCTGACGGGGAAATTCAAAAAATTATCGCCTTTTTAAAGGAGAAAGGAGTTACTCCTCAATATGCAGAGGAGGTAACAAGAATACCAACTGGGGTTAAATTAGGTGAAGTGGAAGAGGCAGAAGAAAAAGATGAGTTGTTTGACGAGGCAGTAAGAGTTATTCGTCAATATGATCGTGCCTCCGCTTCTTTACTTCAACGACGTTTAAAGATTGGTTATGCTAGAGCAGCAAGAATTATCGACCAAATGGAAAAGGTAGGAATCGTTGGTTCAGCCGAGGGAGCAAAACCAAGGGAAGTCTTTATTAAAAATGCCGACGAATATTTAGCATCTGGAAAATGAAGACTGTTGGGGAAATTTTAAAAAAAACAAGACTTGAAAAAAAACTAACTCTTGAGGAAGTGGAGATTGCCACTAAAATTAGAAAAAAATTTCTTCAGGCCTTAGAAGAGAATAATTTTTCTAAACTTCCTTCTTATTCTTTTGGTCGAGGTTTTTTGAAAAATTATGCAGAATTCTTAGGGCTTTCCTCGCGGCCTATTTTGGCGATTTTTAAACGTGATTTTGATCGACCTGAAATTATCCAAAAATTACCAAAGGATCTTGAGAGAGAAATTAAATGGAGTCCAAAATTAACAGTTGTTGTGGTGGGAATTGTTTTTTTTCTTGGATTAAGCTTTTGGTTGGGTTACCAATACCTTTCTTTAAAAAGAGCGCCGTTTTTACAAGTTATTTTCCCCCCTGAGGGAAAACAAGTTTCCGAGGAAAAGATTGAAATTACAGGAAAGACACAACCCGATGCTTTAGTTACCATAAACAACGTTCCGATTGTTCTTTCATCTGGGGGTGAATTTCATTATCAGCAGGAGCTTTTTCCTGGGGAAAATAAGATTGTTATTGTTGCTAAAAACCGCTTGGGGAAGGAAACAAAAGTCCACCGTACAGTTTTCCGTCTTGACAAATAATCCTTAATCCTTAATACTTAAAATAGATATGATTGAGCCTGCCCAACTCCTTTTAATAATTGTTGTCACCACCTTAACGGTTCTTCTGACGGTAGTGGGAATTCAGGTTTTTTTTATTCTTAAAGAAATACGCCGATCGGTGGAGAAAATGAACAAAATTTTGGATGATGCCGGGACAATCTCCGAATCTGTGGCCAAACCAATTTCTTCACTTTCTTCCTCAATTGGTAGCCTTTCAGGAATTGCCGGACTTTTAGGTTGGTTAATAACCAGAACCAAAAAAGAAAAAGAAAGGGAAAAAAAAGATGAGTGAGGAAAATCGCAGCAGCGAGAGTTTTTTAACTGGTTTAGTTTTGGGGGCAATTTTAGGAGCGGGATTTATTTATTTTCTGACATCAACCGAGGAAGGAAGAAAGGCGAAAGAAAATTTAGCGGAGAAAAGTGAGGACGTTTTGGAAAATTTGGCAGCCCTAATTAAGGAAATTGAAGAAAAAGGAAAAGAGTTTGAGAAGAAGGCTAAGGAAGTTCGTCTTCAACTCGAAGAACAAACAGCCACCCCCGCTCTCTCCCAGATAGAGAAACTTCGTGAGCGAGGCCGGCGGGCTGTCAAGTTTTTTACCCGAAACGGCAAACCCCTAGTTTAACTCTTGTGGAAAAGATAATTTCCACTAAACAGTTAAGAGAGGATTTTGAAGATGTTAGAAATCTCCTGGCAGAAAGTCAATTCGTTTTGTTAATTTATCGCTCGCAACCAATTGTCAGAATTCAGCCGGTGGAAAAAAGACCATCTAGGAAAAAATTATTAAGTCAGGTTAGAAAAATTGTTAGAGGGTTGAAGTCGGGTGAGATTTAACTCCAAAAAATTAACAAAATTTATGAAAGCTTGCTATCTAGACACTGATGTTTTTCGCCCTTAAGAATGAAGAAAGCTCCTTTTATTCTAAGGTATTTTGCTTTTAGAAACTCTCCTGCAGAATGGCTATCTTTTACTAGTCTCGTTATTGGTTTTAGACGAATTTCTTCATGTTGTATTTTACTTACTTAAGGTTAAAAATGAAAAAATCCCTATGAAAAACTTAAACAAAGTTTAAAAGATATTCTTCAAATAGGCAGAGTTATTAACCCACCAATTTCAAAAAAGCCAATTACAGGTAGTAGAATTGATGAAAAAATATAATTTACGTCCGCGCGATACCTTTCATCTTTTAACGATTTTATCTTCTAACATTGAAACTGGTTCTACTTTCGATAAGGATTTTGCCGAAGTTAAGAAGAAAAAATTGATTAGAATTTTGTAATTGACCTTGCTTTGGAGGGGGAATTTGGATATTATTATGGTTAATGAAGGCTTCGGAGTTAAAGAAAAAATTTCTCGATTTTTTTGTGAAAAAAGGACATCGAGTCTTGCCCAATTTGCCTTTGGTTCCGGAAAATGACCCAACGACTCTTTTTATCTCTGCGGGAATGCAACCGCTGGTTCCTTTTCTTTTGGGGGAGCCCCATCCTTTGGGAAAAAGACTTTGTAGTTTGCAGCGCTGTTTGCGAACTGGGGATATTGAGGGAGTTGGTGATGTTTTTCATTTAACTTTTTTTGAAATGCTTGGTAACTGGTCGTTAGGAGACTATTGGAAGAAAGAATCTCTTTCCTGGAGTTATGAATTTTTGACTGAAGTTTTAGGAATTGATCCTCGGCGTTTTTATGTAACTATTTTTGCTGGCGATAAAAATGCTCCCAAGGATGAGGAGGCGGAAAAAATTTGGCTTTCGTTGGGAATTCCAAGGGAAAGAATTTATCCCCTAGCAAAAAAAGATAATTGGTGGGAAGCTGGCGCTACTGGACCTGGTGGGCCGGATAGTGAAATTTTTTATGATACTGGAAAACCTCCTTGTGGTCCAAATTGCCGACCGGGAGATGGTTGTGGTCGGTTTTTTGAAATGTGGAATAATGTTTTTATGGAATATAATCGAAAACCAGACGGTACTTATGAAAAACTTAAACAAAAAAATGTTGATACCGGTATGGGGGTGGAAAGAACCTCGGTAATCTTGCAGGGAAAATCTGATGTTTTTCAAACCGATGTTTTTACTCCGATAATTGAAATTATAGAGGAGATTACCCGAAAAAAATATCAGGAAAATCAGAAGCCAATGAGGATAATTGCTGACCATTTGCGGGCAGCAACATTTCTAATTGCTGATGGAGTGATACCCGCAAATGTGGAGCATGGTTATATTTTGCGTCGTTTAGTTCGCCGGGCGATTCGTTTTGGGAGGATGCTTCAAATTAATGATTTATTTACCCCAACTCTGGCAAAGAAAGTTGTAGAAACAATGGGAAAAGACTATCCCTATCTTGAAGAAAAAAAGCCTTTAATTTTTCAAACACTTGAAGAAGAGGAGGAAAAATTTAAAAAAACCTTAGAGAAGGGGCTTAAAGAAATGGAAAAATATAAAGTTTTGGATGGGAAAATTGCCTTTTACCTTTATCAGACTTATGGGATTCCCCTAGAGATGAGTGAGGAAATTGCCCAAGAAAGGGGGCAAAAAATTGAAAAGAAAAGTTTTGAGGAAGAATTCAAAAAACATCAACAACTTTCTCGGAAAGGGGCAAGGAAAAAATTTGCTGGGGGATTAGCTGACCACTCTCCCGAAGTTATTAAACTTCATACCGCCACTCACCTGCTTCAAGCAGCTTTACGTCAGGTTTTGGGTTCCCATGTGAAGCAGGCAGGGAGCAATATTACTCCAGAAAGATTAAGGTTCGATTTTTCTCACCCTTTTCCCTTAACTGAAAACCAGCTTCGAGAAGTAGAAAAAATAATTAATCAAAAAATTAAAGAAAATCTACCAGTAAAAATGGAAATAATGAGCCTTGAAGAGGCAAAAAAGAGAGGAGCTTTAGCCTTTTTTGGAGAGAAGTATGGAGAAAAAGTAAAAGTCTATTTTATTGGCGATTACTCTAAAGAGATTTGTGGCGGTCCGCATGTTCGCTTAACCGGAGAAATTGGAGGTGTTAAAATAATTAAAGAACAACCGGTAGGGGCTGGTAAAAGAAGAATTTACGCTCAACTTGTCCATGGAAGTTAAAACAATTTTAGAAAAAATTCGCCAACCACAAGAAGAGAAAAAAGAATACTTTTTTGCTCTTCAAATTGATGAGGGAGTAGTAAAAAGTGCTCTTTGGACGACAGAAGATGGAATGGTGAAGGCTTTAAGCATAGGAGAGAGGCAATTTTGGGAAAAAGAAGAGGAAATCTTGTCTAAAGTAGATGCTTCTTTACCTCCCACTCCTCAACCTGAACCTACAAGAGTGATTTTTGGGATTACTCCTTGTTGGATTGAGGAGAATAAAATTATTCCTTCAAAACTTGAGCTGCTTAAAAAAATTTGTAAAGAATTGGAACTATCAGCTTTGGGATTTGTTGTGACTCCCGAAGCAATTGTTTATCATTTAAAAAAAATTGAGGGAATTCCTACCACGGCAATTTTGGTTAATCAAGGAAGAGAAAAAATTATTGTTAGTTTACTGAGGCTAGGAAAAATAATTGGAACCCAAGTTGTTCAGCGAAGTGGAGATTTAGGGGCAGATTTAGCTGAAGGTCTTTCTCGGTTTGGTCTGGAAGAAGCTTTTCCTCCTCGAATAATTCTTTACAACAATGAAGAAAATTTAGAAGAGGAAAAGCAACAGTTGATGAATTTTTCTTGGGGTAACTTTGGGATAAACTTTCTCCATTTACCTAAAGTAGAAGTTTTACCCCAGGATTTTGATATTCGCTCAGTTGCCCTTGCTGGAGGAAGGGAAGTGGCTAAAACCGAAGAGATAGAAATCAGTTCTGTCAAAGAAGAAAAACTTCAAAAGCTAAAGGAAATTGTAGAACCTGAGGAGACAATGGGATTTGTCCGGGGAAAAGATATTACCCAAGAGATTGTTTCCAAGCCTCCAGAGCCCTCCCCTGAAATAAAACCAAGACCTTTGGAGCTTCCCCGGCTTAATTTTGTTCCAATTTTAAACTTTTTTTCCCAAATTTTCCAAAAACTAAAAAGAGGAATTTATTTTCTAGGAAGTTTATTCTCTGGACGGACAAAATTGGTCGGTGGTCTGGTAGCTGCTTTCTTAATTATCTTTGGGGGAATTTTTATTTTTTATTTATGGTATTTCCCTAAGGCCCAGATAATTTTGTGGATTAAGCCCCAAGTTTTGGAAAAAGATTTTACCGTCAAACTTGATCCGAAACTGAGTACTGTTGATAAGGAGAAACTAGCCTTACCCGCCCAAGAAGTAGAAATAGTTTTGACAGGAGAAAAGGTTAAAGCAACAACCGGGACAAAGTTAGTCGGTGAACCGGCAAGAGGAACAGTTACTATTTACAATGGGACTCCAAACCAGAAAACCTTTGAGGTAGGAACAGTTCTTACTGGTCCAGCTGGTATTAAATTTACTTTAGAAGAAAAAGTGACAGTTGCCTCCCAAAGCGGAACAGCTGCCGAACCGATCCCGGGTAAAGTAACAGCGAAAGTAACCGCGGTAGAAATTGGCGCTCAAGGAAATCTTGCGGCCGGGACGGAATTTAGTATCGATAATTATTCCAAGTCAGATTTTGTTGCCAAAAACGAGGAGTCGTTTAGCGGAGGAACAAGCCGCGAAGTTCAGGTTGTTTCTAAAAAAGATCAAGAAAAGCTAATAGAAGAATTAACAGCAGAACTCAATAATGAGGCTATCCAAGAGCTTCAGAAAAAACTCTCCCAGGATAAAAAATTAACAGAAGAGTCAATAACTTCTAAGGTGGTGGAAAAAACTTTTGATAAAGAAGTTGAGGAAGAAGCAAATGAGGTGAGTCTTAAACTTGGAGTAAAATTTACCGCCTTAAGTTTTTCTGAACAAGAATTCCAAAAACTAATAGAGGAGGAGATCCTCAAGGTAGTTCCTGAGGGTTTTGAGTATAAGCCCCAAGAAAGTGAGACAAGCTTTAGTTTAAAAGGGGTTACTAAGGAAGGGATAGCAGTTTATTCTACTCATTTTAAAACCTCTTTGTTTCCCCGGTTGGATTTGGAGGCAATTAAAAGAAATTTAGCGGGCAAATATCCCCAGATTGGTCAAGCTTACTTGGGAACTCTTCCTTCAGTTGAGTCTTTTGAGGTAAAGATTAATCCCCATCTTCCTTCCAAGTTAGCAACCTTTCCCCGAATAGCTAAGAATATTAAGATAGAATTAAGAAAAAAATAGCATGCTTTATTGTTATTTAAAAGCAAATCCAAAAATCAAAGTAGGAACTCACTTTCGTTTTCTGCCATTGAGCCTGATAATTTTAGGAGCTTTTTTAGTTGCTAATGCCTTTTTCCCTATTTTTTTATACCAGTTAAAAAGTTTCCGTTTTTCCTCTCCGGTTTTAATTGTTCCCGTAGAAAGTTCCTCTAACCTTTATAATAATTATGATGATTATAAAAATTGGTTTCCTAGTGCTCCAAAATTACCCACCCGTTCAAGTAAAATAACCCATTACAATCTTTCTATTCCTAAATTAAAGATAGAAAAGGCGGTAGTTCAAATTGGGGGAGAAAATCTGGCGGAAAGTTTAATTCATTACCCAGGAACCGCCTTGCCTGGTCAGTATGGAAATGCTGTTATTTTTGGGCATTCAGTCCTACCTCAATTTTTTAACCCGAAAAATTATAAAACGATTTTTTCCACCCTTCCAACCCTTAAGGAAGGAGACGAAATTTTAGTAAGCTTTGATGGCATTGATTACCGATATCAAGTGATTAAAATGGTGGAAGTTTCTCCCAGTGATGTTTCTGTTTTAGAGCAGCGCTACGATAGTGAATATTTAAGTTTAGTTACCTGTGTTCCTCCGGGTACATATCTTAAGCGACTAATAGTTAGGGCAAAATTAGTTAACAACAATTGATAAATGAGATTTTTGGGAATTGATTTTGGTTTGGCTAAAATCGGTCTTGCTATTGCCGAGGAAAATTTTGCTTACCCTTTCAGAGTTATACGCCGCTCAGGAAAATTTATTTCTAAGATTACTCAAATTTGCAAAGAAAATAGGATAGAAAGAATCATTGTTGGTTTTCCTCAAGGAAGATTGGAAAAAGAAGTGAAGAAGTTTGCTAGAAACCTTTCGCGGCAAATAGGGATTCCGGTTGAGTTTCAAGACGAAACCTTGACGACGAAAGAAGCGGTTGCTAAAATGATAGCGGGGAGAAAAAAAAGAAAAAAAAGAAAAGAGCTCGAAGATGCTTTCGCTGCCGCCTGTATTTTACAAGAATTTTTAGAAGAAAGGAGGGAGAATGTTTAAAAATATTATCGCCCCGGTCCAGGCTTGGTTGTTAGCCCAAGGCCGCTGTGTTGGTTGCGGAACACCGCTGGCTAAAGGCAAGAGGGAAAAAAGAAAAGATGGGACAGAGAAAGTGACTTGTAAATGTGGCCGGATTTTTATTTTTAACCCGAAAACTAAAAAATATCGCCGTGCTCTTTTTGAGGAAGTGTAAGGATAGAAAAGTTATAATGGTTATAGCTACTATAACATTTATAGCCGCGAGCGTTAGCGGCTTTTTTTGGTGGGCCAACCAACCGGTCGATCCTGGATCCCAAAATAAAAAAATTTTTATTGTTAAGAAAGGCGAGAGTTTATCTTCGATCGCCAGTCGTTTAAAAAAAGAGGGATTGATTCGCAACCCCTTACCTTTTAAAATTATAGTTTTCGTCGAAAAACTCGACGGGAAAATTCAGGCAGGGAGTTTCCATCTTAGTCCCTCTTTGACCCCCCATGAAATTGTTAATAATTTAATTCATGGGACGAATGATGTTTGGTTGACCTTTCCTGAAGGATGGCGAAAAGAGGAGTATGCTCGGCGGCTGGAGGCAAATTTGGAGAATTTCGATGGACAAGAATTTTTAGCCATTACTAAAAATCTTGAAGGCTATCTTTTTCCCGATACTTATCTTATTCCCAGATTGGCAAGCCCTTCGGCAGTCGTCAAAATTTTAACTGACAATTTTGAAAAGAAAGCTGGCTCAATTTCAAAGGAAGATTTAATTTTAGCTTCAATTGTTGAGAGAGAAGCAAAATACGATCGGGATAGGCCGGTAGTAGCAGGAATCCTAATTAAGCGTTGGCAGGCAAACTGGCCGTTGCAGGCAGATGCTACAGTCCAATATGCTAAAGCAAATATCAAATGTCAAGCGACAAATGTCAAATGTGATTGGTGGCCAAAAATAACCAGAGATGATTTAGGAATCAATTCCCCCTACAATACCTATAAATACAAAAATCTACCCCCAACTCCTATTTGTAATCCTGGAGAGGCCGCCATTAAAGCAGTTTTAAACCCAACCTTAACTGATTACTGGTATTATCTTTCCGATAAAAACGGCGTTATTCACTATTCCCAGACTCTTGAAGAACACAACCAGAATATAGCAAAATATTTAGAATAAATTAAGGTTGACAGAGGTGTTTTTTTGTGTTATCCTTATCCTAATCTAGGTCGTCCTAGAATTTTTTTAGTCTAAAAAACTGATGTTTCCCCAAAAACCTAAAACCCAAAGAGTTTGCTGGGGCAAATCTTATAAAAACCTGCCTCCCTTAGATCTGCTGGCTGTCCAGCGGGAATCGTGGGAATGGTTCTTAAACGAAGGGATCAGTCGGGCATTAGCGGAAATTTCCCCAATTAATGATTTTACTGGGAAAAACTGGGAACTTTCTTTTGGTAGGCACTCTTTTGGAAAAGAAAGATGCTCCATTATTGAGGCTCTGAGGAAAGGTTTAACCTACGATAAGCCTTTGAAGGTAGAAGCGGTTTTAGTGAATAAAAAAACAGGAAAAGAAACTAAAAAAGAGGTTTTTCTTGGTGACATTCCCCAGATGACTTCCTCTTGTACCTTCATTATAAACGGGGTTGAAAGAGGAGTAGTTAATCAAATTGTTCGTTCTCCTGGGGTATTTTTTACCGGGGAGATTGATCCGGTTAGCGGGAGGATGCTTTATCAGGCAGAGATTCGCCCTATTCACGGTTCTTGGTTAGAATTTATGGTTGAGCGGAATGATACTCTGACAGTGCGAATTGATCGGAGGAAAAAATTCCCCGTCACTACTCTTTTACGTGTTTTCAGTCTTTCCACTGACGAGGAAATTTTAGCTGCCTTTGAGAAAGAACCAAGGGAGGTGGTAAATTTTCTTCTCAATAGTTTAGAAAAAGATCCAACTAAAACTCAACAAGAGGCTCTGGCGGAGATTTATCAAAAATTAAGGCCTGGTGAACCTGTAGTTTTGGAGAATGCCCGGGCTTTAATTGATAACATGTTTTTCAACCGTCGACGCTATAATTTGGGGAAAGTTGGGAGATTTAAAATAAACAAGCGGTTAGGGCTGAATGTTCCTAATGTTGCTGAAAATTGGGTTTTGACCCCCCAAGATCTAGTGGGGACAATTAAATACTTACTTAGGTTGCAAAATGGCCAGGGAACAGTTGATGACATTGATCATCTTGCAAATCGGCGGATAAAACAGGTAGGAGAATTGGTTGCTGAACATGCTTTTAGGATTGGGCTATTAAGATTAGAGCGAACTATAAAAGAGAAAATGAGTTTGTTTTCTTGCGATCAAAAGATTACTCCTGTTCAAATAATTAATCCTCGACCAGTAATTGCTGCCATTAATGAATTTTTTCGGACAAATCAACTATCGACCATTTTGGACCAAACAAATCCCCTATCTGAGCTGGATAATTTAAGAAGGATTTCTGTTATGGGGCCTGGGGGGATTACTCGAGAAAGAACTTCGTTTTCAATTCGCGACGTGAATGCTTCCCAATATGGTCGAATTTGTCCTGTTCGCTCTCCTGAGGGTCCAAATATTGGCTTAGTAACCTACCTTGCTTTATATGCGCGGGTTAACGAATATGGGTTTTTAGAAACTCCTTATTATCGGGTAGAAAAAGTTAAAAGAGGGAAAAAGGTAAAAATGAGAGTTACTGATGAAATTGTTTATCTTCCTGCTGATGACGAACAAGAGCACTATATTACTCATGCCGGGATTAATATTGATGAAAATGGTTTTATTACCGACACGTGGGCACCGGTAAGATATAAAGGAGAGTTTTTAGAAGCTCCGGTGGAGAGGGTGGAATTTATCGATGTTGTTCCTCGTCAGGTGGTAGGAGCTTCTGCTTCCTTGATTCCCTTCTTACAACATGATATGGCTAATCGAGCGTTGCCGGGGACTAATATGCAGTGTCAGGCGGTACCCTTGGTTTGTCCAGAAGCACCGTTGGTGGGAACAGGGATGGAGGAAATTGTTTCTGAAGAAATGGGAAGGACAGTCCGCGTCTCCCATGATGATCAGGTAGTTTGGGTTGATGCCCAAAAAATTATTTTAAAAGGAGGAGAGACCTATACTCTTTCTAAATTTAAACGGACCAATCCAGCTGGGACTTGCTATTCCCAGCGACCGGTGGTGACGAAAGGGCAAAAAGTAAAAAAGGGTGATCTTTTAATTGATGGTCCGGCTTGCGATGGAGGTGAACTTGCCTTAGGTCGAAATCTACTAATTGCTTATTGCTCTTTTGAGGGTTTTGAGTATGAGGATGCAATAATAATTTCCGATCGACTGGTAAAGGAGGATGTTTTAACTTCAATCCATATTGAAGAATACGAAGCGTCAGTGGTGGAAACCAAACTTGGGCCTGAGGAGTTAACCAGAGATATTCCCAATGTCTCTGAAGCCGACCTGGCCAATTTAGCTGAAGACGGGATTGTTGTTATTGGAAGCGAAGTGGGACCGAATGATATTTTGGTTGGGAAAATTGCTCCCAAAGGAGAAACAGAATTAACAGCCGAGGAAAGACTTTTACGGGCAATTTTTGGGGAAAAGGCAAGGGAAGTAAAAGATACTTCTTTGCGCATGCCGCATGGTGAGCGAGGAACAGTAATAGATGTCCAAATTTTAGATAGGGAAAAGGGAGATGAGTTGGAAACAGGTACTATTAAAAAAGTGATTGTTAAGGTGGCCCAGATGCGGAAAGTTACTGTTGGAGATAAATTAGCCGGGCGGCACGGGAATAAGGGAGTAATTTCCAAAATTGTTCCTCAAGCGGATATGCCCTATTTAGAGGATGGGACACCGGTTGATATCATTATTTCTCCCTTAGCAGTCTTGGCAAGAATGAATTTGGGACAACTTTATGAAGCTCATTTAGGTTGGGCGGCAAAAAAACTAGGTTATAAAGTAGCTGTTCCTGTTTTTGAGAAAATTGATGAGGAAAAAATTGTTAAAGAATTAAAGAAAGCAGGTTTACCGGCTGACGGAAAGGTGACATTATATGATGGACGAACAGGAGAGCCTCGAAAAGAAAAAAGTGTGGTGGGGATTGCTTATATTATGAAGTTAGTTCACATGGTTGAAGATAAAGCTCATGCTCGTTCTACCGGACCTTATTCCTTAGTAACTCAGCAACCTTTAGGAGGAAAGGCACAAATGGGAGGCCAGCGTTTAGGAGAAATGGAGGTTTGGGCGCTTGAGGCTCATCGAGCGGCTCATACTCTTCAGGAAATGCTAACGATTAAATCTGATGATGTGGTTGGCCGGGCGAAAGCTTTTGAGGCAATTGTTAAGGGGACCCAAATTCCAGAAGCAACTGTACCCGAATCATTTAAGGTACTAGTAAAAGAGCTAAATGGTCTTTGTTTGGATATAACACCGGTGGCAGCGATGGAGAAAAAAACGAAGAAAGGAACAGGAGTACAAAATGAAACCACTAGCTGATTTTACTGCTTTAAGAATAAAACTTGCCTCGCCCGAGGTAATTAAATCATGGTCTTGTGGTGAGGTGTTAAAGCCGGAGACGATTAATTACCGGACGTATAGGCCAGAGAAAGACGGCCTTTTTTGTGAACGAATTTTTGGACCAACTAAGGATTGGGAATGTTATTGCGGAAAGTACAAAGGAATTCGTTATCGAGGGATAATTTGCGACAAATGCGGGGTAGAAGTTACCCAATCAAAAGTTCGCCGAGAAAGAATGGGGCATATTACCTTGGCTTCACCGGTAGCTCATATTTGGTTTTTTAAGGGGCCCTCTTCTAAACTTTCTTTGCTTTTGGATTTGCCCCCCAAAAGTTTAGAGGCGGTTGTTTATTTTGCCCAATATTTAGTTACCGAGGTTGACGAGAAAGAAAAAAAGAAATGTTTACAACTTCTTGAGGAGAAATTAACCAAACAGAGGAAAGAGTTTAAAGAAAAATTAGAAAAAACAATTGCAGAGACCAAAAAGCAAGGTGAAAAGGAAGAAAAAGCCCTAGGGGCAAAAATCAAAAATAAAGAACAACAACTTTTAGCAATTGAGGAGATTAAACTTAAAACAAAACAGAAAATTCAGAATTTAAAGGATGAATTTGTTTTAGAACTTCAAAGAGTAGAGGAGATTTACCGGACAATTTCCGAACTAGTAAAGAACTTAAAACCCCTCTCTTTATTAACCGAGGAGGAATATTTTAGGCTTTCAGAATATAAGGTAATTTCATTTTTTAAGGCAGGAATGGGCGCAGAGGTTTTGTTGGAAATGATAAAAAAGATAGATTTAGCAAAATTGGCTGCTGACCTTCAGCGTCAATTAGAAACAAGCTCCGGTGGTCGTTTCCTTAAAATTGCCAAACGATTAAGGTTTATTGAAGGTTTAAGAAGGGCGGGAATTGATCCTTCATGGATGATTTTACAGGTTTTGCCAGTGATTCCTCCGGATTTACGGCCAATGGTTCAGCTTGGAGGAGGAAAATTTGCAACTTCGGACTTAAATGACCTTTACCGTCGGGTTATAAATCGCAATAATCGGCTGAAACATTTAATTACTTTAGGTGCACCCCAGATTATTATCCGGAATGAGAAAAGAATGCTTCAAGAGGCAGTTGATAGTTTGATTGATGCTGCAAAAACACCCTCCCGTCGCTTTGCCCGCCAGGCTAAACCCCTCCGCTCTTTATCTGATTTACTTCGGGGGAAGCAAGGAAGATTCCGCCAGAATCTTTTAGGGAAAAGGGTAGATTATTCTGGGCGATCGGTTATTGTTGTTGGTCCTGAACTTAGGCTAACTCAGTGTGGTTTACCAAAAGAAATGGCTTTGGAGATGTTTAAACCTTTTGTTTTAAGGGAGTTAATTTTATCAGGAATTGCCCCTAACGTTAAAAGTGCAAAATATATTTTGGAACATCGTCCCCCGGAAGTTTTTGATATTTTAGAAAAAATTACTAAAAAACATCCGGTTTTACTTAATCGTGCTCCTACCCTGCATAAGTTGGGAATTCAAGCTTTTTACCCAATTTTAATTGAAGGAAGTGCCATTAAAATTCATCCTTGTGTTTGTGCTGGTTATAATGCTGATTTTGATGGCGACCAAATGGCGGTTCATGTGCCTTTAGGTGAGAAAGCAAAAAAAGAAGCCCAAGATTTAATGACTCCAAAGACCAATTTGCTTCGTCCTGCTGATGGCTCACCAATTACGATTCCTGATAAAGAAATAGCCTTAGGCTGCTATTTTCTTACTTCTGAAGATCCGAACGCAGAACAATATTCAAGAATTTTTTCAGATCCGGCGGAGGCAATTTTTGCTTATCAGATAGGTAAACTTGAACTCCGCCAACGAATGAAAGTGAGGATAGAAGGAAAAGTTATCCAAACCACTGCCGGTCGTTTGTTGTTTAATGAGATTCTGCCAAAAGGAATTCCTTTTATCAATGAAGAAGTCAATCAGCAGACGATTAAGGCCTTAGTTAGAAAAGCAATGCAGCTTGAGGATCAAGATGTAGTCGTTAAGTTCCTTGATGATCTGAAAGATTTAGGTTTTTGGGGCTCAACAATTGCTGGTATTTCGGTTGGAATTTGGGATTGTCAGGTCTATCCTGGGAAAAATAAGGTAATTAGCGAGGCAAACAAGAAAGTGGCGGAAATTGAGGAGAACTTTACCCAAGGGTTGATAACCGAACAGGAAAAGCGCCGCCTGGTTCAAGAAGTCTGGATGGAGACAACTGAAAGATTAGCCCAATTAACTTGGGAGCAATTTAAGCCAGGAAATAGTATTTATTTAATAGTTGGCGCCAAAGTAAGAAGGACTTCTAAAGAGCAAATTAAACAACTTTCGGCGATGCAGGGTTTAATTGTTGATCCTTTAGGGAAAATTGTTGAGCTGCCAATTAAATCAAATTTTCGAGAGGGCCTGTCGGTTTTTGAATATCTGGCCAGTACTCGAGGAGCAAGAAAAGGTTTAACTGACAAAGCTTTGAAAACTGCCGATGCCGGTTATTTAACTCGCCGTTTGGTTGACGCCGCTCATAGTGTGATTATAAGAGAAGAGGATTGTAAAACTAAAAGAGGGATCAAGATTACTCGTTCAGGAAGACGGGGAGAGAAATTTTTTGAAAGAATTTTAGGCAGAGTTTTAGCCAAAGATGTTCTTGAGCCAAAGGGAAAGAAAGTACTTCTTAAAAGGAATGAATTAATTACAGAAAACAATTTAGCTCTTTTGGAAAAACACAAAATAACTGAAGTTGAGGTTCGTTCGCCTCTAACCTGCGAAAGCCCTTACGGAGTTTGCGTCCAATGTTATGGTTGGGATCTTTCTAATAAAAAATTAGTTGAGGTAGGAACACCGGTGGGGGTTATTGCTGCTCAATCAATTGGAGAACCAGGCACGCAACTGACGTTAAGAACCTTTCATACCGGAGGAACGGTTGGTTTGGATGTAACTCAAGGTTTACCTCGGGCGGAAGAGCTTTTTGAGGTTCGTTTACCAAAAACTCCCTCGCCCCTTGCAGAAATTTCCGGTAGAGTGACAGTGATAGAAACTGAGGAGGGGTATAAAGTAAAAATTAGAAGTGTCGGAGAAAAACCTTCTCAGGAGAAAGAATACTTTATTCCCGCGGTGAATAAATTAAAAGTTAGCGATGGACAGTTGGTTGAAGCTGGAGCTCAACTTGCCTGGGGGCCCCTAGACGTCAGAGAAATATTGGAGATTCGTGGTTTGAAGTCTGCCCAGGAATATTTAGTAGAGGAAATCCAAAATGTCTATGAATCGCAAGGGATTCCTATCAATGATAAACATTTCGAGGTTATTATTCGAAAAATGAGTGATAATTTAAAAATCGAAAATCCAGGTGACACCGTCTTTTTACCTGGAGAACTGGTGAGTAAGAGGAAATTTGAAGAAGAGAATCTAAGGGTAATAAAAGAAAAAGGTAAACCAGCAACTGCTAAGGAAGTTATTTTGGGTTTAAGTCGGACTTCTTTGTTAACCGAATCCTGGCTTTCAGCTGCTTCTTTTGAAGAAACAACTAATGTTTTAACTGAAGCTTGTCTGGAAGATAAAGAAGATAAACTTTTGGGTCTGAAAGAGAACGTTATTATCGGCCGGCTAATTCCCGTTACCCCCCAAAGGGCAAGGATTGAAAAGGATCCTTGATTCTGATAAAATTAATTTATGCCTACAATTTCTCAATTAATTAGAAAAGGTCGGAGAAAAATCCACAAAAAAGTTAGGGCAACCGCCCTTCGCCGGAGTTTTAATGCTTTAAAACGCCAAATGATTTCGACAGTTAGCCCCCAAAAACGGGGGGTAGTGCTAGCAGTAAAGACGATGACTCCCAAAAAGCCAAATTCAGCCTTGCGAAAAGTTGCCAGAGTGAGACTTTCCAATAAACAAGAAGTGACTGCTTATATTCCTGGTGAAGGCCATGAATTGGCAGAGCATGCGATTGTAATGGTTCGGGGAGGAAGGGTTAAAGATTTACCTGGTGTCAAATATCATATTGTTCGAGGAAAATATGATACCACCGGGGTGGTGGGAAGAAAAAAAGCAAGATCTAAATATGGGACTAAAGTAAGTGGAGCAACTGCTGCTCCTTCTGAGGCTCCAGCAGCCGCCTAAAGGAGGTTTATGCCCAGAACCGGTGAAATTAAAAAAAAGAAAATTCTTACTCCGGATCCGATTTATCAAAGTCGGCTGGTTAGCCGTTTGATTAATCGAGTAATGAAGGATGGCAAAAAAACTGTTGCCCAAAAACAAGTTTATAAGGCTTTTGAATTACTTAAACAGAAAACAGAAAAAAATCCCCTGGAGATTTTTACTAGGGCTTTGGAAAATATTAAACCATCAATGGAGGTTAGACCTCGTCGGGTCGGTGGGGCCGCCTACCAAGTACCAATGCCGGTTAGAGGGGATAGAAGAGAGTCGTTAGCAATTCGTTGGTTAATTCTCGCTGCCCGCCAGCGGCCGAATTCCGAATATCATCATTTTTATGAAAAGCTGGCAGCAGAGATTTTAGATGCCTTAGAAAACCAAGGTGGAGCGGTTAAGAAGAAGCAAGATGTTCAGCGGATGGCCGAAGCAAACAAAGCCTTCGCCCATTTTCGCTGGTAAGATTATAAAATAGATTTAAACCTGCTTTGTAAGAAGCGGTTTTTTATTAAACTATGGCCCAAAAAGGACAAATTAAAGTTGCGGAAAAAAGGATAGTTCCTATTGAAAAAGTAAGGAATATTGGGATTATTGCCCACATTGATGCCGGTAAAACAACTACAACTGAGCGGATTTTGTACTATACCGGAAAGACTTACAAAATTGGAGATATTGATGAGGGGACAACTCAGATGGACTGGATGCCTCAAGAAAGGGAGAGGGGAATTACAATTATGGCTGCGGCTACGACTACCTTTTGGCGAGAACATCGAATAAATATCATTGATACCCCTGGTCATGTTGATTTTACCGCTGAAGTCGAGCGCTCACTTCGAGTTTTGGATGGAGGAATTGTTGTTTTTGACGCCGAAGAAGGAGTCCAGTCCCAATCAGAAAGTGTTTGGCGCCAGGCAGATAAATATCATGTTCCCAGGCTTTGTTTTGTGAATAAAATGGATAAACTTGGGGCCGATTTCTCCCGAACAGTGCGGATGATTAAAGAGAGATTGGGAGCGGTTCCGGTGATAATGACTTTACCTTTGGGTCGGGAAAAAGATTTTAAAGGAGTGATTGACGTTTTAGAAGAAAAAGCCTTAGTTTGGGATAAAGATGATCCAACTGGCGAAAAATATTCCTCCACTGAAGCTCCCCCCGAGTTTAAAGAGCAATTAAAGAAAGCAAAAGAAGAGTTGGTGGAAAAAATTGCTGAGAATGATGATAGAATTCAGGAAAAATATTTGAGAGGTGAAGAAATTTCTGTTGCCGAGTTAAAAGAGGGATTAAGAAGGGCAACCGTTGCCAATAAACTTATTCCTGTTTACTGCGGTTCTTCTTTGAGAAATAAAGGAGTCCAACCTCTTTTGGATGGGGTTGTTGATTATTTACCAAGCCCCTTAGATTTACCCCCGGTTGAGGGAATTAATCCCCTGACTAACCAGAAGGAAAAAAGAGAAACAAATCCGGCAGGACCTTTTAGTGCTCTATCTTTTAAAATCCAAACCGACCCCCATGTTGGAAAACTTACTTATTTAAGAATTTATTCAGGGACTTTAAATGCTGGAGATGAAGTCTATAATAGCACCCAAAAAATTTCCGAGCGGCCAGGAAGATTGCTTTTGATGCATGCTAACCAAAGAGAGCCGGTAGAAAAAGCAATTGCTGGAGAAATTGTGGCGGTGATTGGCTTTCAAAAAACAACTACCGGCGACACTCTTTGTAACAAAAATAAGCCAATTTTATTAGAGTCAATTGCTTTTCCAGAACCAGTAATTTCTTTAGCGATTGAACCCAAGACTAAGGCTGATCAGGAAAAATTAGGTTTAGCCTTAAAAAAGCTTTCTGAGGAAGACCCAACTTTCAAGATTAAATCAGACCTTCAGACAGGTCAGACTCTTATTTGTGGGATGGGTGAGCTTCATTTAGAAATTATTGTTGACAGGATGAGGCGAGAGTTTAATGTTTTAGCAAATACTGGTCAACCCCAAGTTGCTTATAAAGAGACAATTAAACAGGTTGCTAAGGCTGAAGGAAAATATATTCGCCAATCAGGCGGTCGGGGTCAGTACGGCCATTGTTTTTTGCGAGTTGAGCCACTTAATCGTGGAGAAGGTTTTAAATTTTTAAATGAGATTAAAGGAGGAGCGATTCCTTCAGAGTTTATTCCGGCGATAGAAAAGGGGGTTAAAGAGGCGATGGAAAAAGGAGTTTTAGCTGGTTATCCTTTGGTCGATATGACAGTGGCGGTTTATGACGGAACTTATCATGAAGTTGATTCCTCGGATATTGCCTTTAAAATTGCCGGTTCCCAGGCCCTACAAGAAGCAGTTAAACAAGCCAAGCCAGTCTTACTCGAGCCAATTATGAAACTTGAAGTAACAACACCAGAAGAGTTTATGGGTGATGTCATTGGTGATTTATCAAGCAAAAGAGCTCAAATTTTAGGAAGCGAAACCAGGGGTAATCTGCGGGTGATTACCGCCATGGTTCCTTTAGCAGAAGTTCCGGGATATGCGACAACATTGCGGAGTATGACTCAGGGTCGGGGAACTTTTTATATGGAACCATCTCATTACGAGGAAGTTCCCCAGAATATTGCCCAAAGAATAATTGAGAAAAAAAGCGGTCAGATAATAAGACGGGGCTTGAAAAAATAAAAAGACTTGACTATACTTGAGTATAATAGTTATAATTGTGTTTATAAAAGTTATAAGTTTTTAAGGAGGAAAAATGGCGGAAAAAACAAAATTTGAAAGAAAAAAACCTCATGTTAATATTGGGACTATTGGTCACGTTGACCACGGAAAGACAACTTTAACTTCGGCAATTACCAAAGTTTTAGCCGAGAAAGGATTAGCAACCGCTCTTGATTATGAGCAAATTGATAACGCTCCGGAAGAAAAAGCGCGGGGAATGACAATTTCTATTTCCCATGTGGAATATGAAACGGAAAAGCGCCACTATGCCCATATTGATTGTCCTGGACATAAAGACTTTATTAAAAATATGATTACCGGGGCGGCCCAGATGGATGGGGCAATTTTGGTTGTTGCTGCTGATGATGGACCAATGCCTCAAACCCGGGAGCATGTTTTGTTAGCACGGCAGGTAAATGTGCCCGCGCTGGTGGTTTTCTTAAATAAGGTAGATGTGGTTAAAGACAAAGAGCTTTTGGATTTGGTGGAAATGGAAATTAGGGAGCTTTTGACTAAATATAAATTTCCGGGTGATAAAGTTCCTGTGATTCGTGGCTCAGCTCTAAAAGCGATTGAAGGAGATGAGGAAGCTAAAAACTCCATTTTGGAGCTGATGAAGGCAGTGGATGAATATATACCCGAACCGGTACGACCTTTAGATCAATCATTTTTGATGCCTATTGAAGATGTCTTCTCAATAAAAGGCAGGGGAACTGTCGTTACCGGTCGAGTTGAAAGAGGAGTAGTGAAGCTTAATGACGAAGTAGAAATCGTTGGTTTAAGAGAGACGAGAAAGACAGTAGTTACCGGGGTGGAGATGTTCCGCAAGACCTTAGATCAAGGTCAGGCAGGAGACAATATTGGGGTTCTTCTGCGAGGTATTGAAAAAGAAGATGTCGAACGGGGTCAGGTTTTGGCCAAGCCTGGGACAATTACCCCCCATAAAGAGTTTGAAGCCGAGGTTTATATTCTTACCAAAGAGGAAGGAGGAAGACATACTCCCTTCTTTTCTGGCTACCGGCCGCAGTTTTATATTCGAACGACTGACGTTACCGGCGAGGTGATTTTACCAAAGGGGGTAGAGATGGTTATGCCTGGAGATAATGCCAAGATGACCGTCAGGCTTATCCAGCCGGTTGCCTTAGAAGAAGGTATAAGATTTGCTATTCGGGAAGGGGGGCACACGGTAGGCGCGGGCGTGGTTTCAAAAATTATTGCTTAACAACTCATGCTTAAGGGAAGAATTAGGGTACGTTTAAAATCCTACGATCATCGGGTGGTCGATGAAAGTTGCGAAAAAATTGTTCAAACTGCCTTGACAACCGGAGCCAAGGTAGTTGGTCCTGTGCCCTTACCTACTTCCCGAAAATTAATTACGGTTACTACTTCCCCTCATACAGATAAAGATGCTCGGGAACATTTCCAAATTTTAGTCCACAAACGTCTGATTGATATTCTTGAACCTACCGAAAAAACCATCGATTCTTTATCCCACCTCGACTTGCCCGCAGGCGTTGATATTGAAATAAAGATGTAGTTTTTGGTATAATCTCCTTATCTTAAAATGGAGGTGGGAGTTTTCTAAAAATTAGCCTTAAATTTTAGGTTAAAAAGAGTGCCTCCGGCACTCTTTTTGGTGGGGAAAATGATAAATGCAATTTTAGGGACAAAAATTGACCAAACACAGAAGTTTACCGAGGACGGTAAGCGTATTCCGGTGACAAAAATCAAAGCCGGGCCGTGTTACGTAGCTCAGATTAAAACGGTAGATAAGGATGGGTATAACGCAGTTCAGTTAGAATTTGGGAAGAAAAAGCGAGAAGTAAAAGTGGAAAAGATTCCTGAGTATAAGAAGGGAGATAGAATTAGTGTGGGTGAAGTTTTTAAAGTTGGTGATAAGGTTAAAGTTACTGGCTGGTCAAAAGGAAAAGGTTTTACCGGAGTGGTTAAAAGATGGGGTTTTAAAGGTGGACCGAGAACCCATGGCCAATCAGATAGAGAAAGGGCTCCTGGTTCAATTGGACAAACAACCACTCCCGGCCGAGTTTATAAAGGAAAAAAGATGGCTGGTCGAGCCGGATGGAAAAGGGTGGCAATTTCCGGACTGACAGTTACTGATATCGATCGGGATATTTTGGAAGTTAAGGGTTTAGTCCCCGGACCAAAAAATGGTTTACTGATTGTTCAAAAATATGCCTAAAGCAGATTTATTAACTATTAGCGGAAAAAAGGCAGGGAAGATAAATCTTCCTTCCAGTATTTTTGCTGCCAAGATCAACCCCAAACTGGTAGCTCAAGCAGTCAGGGTTTATTTAGCAAACCAGCGAAAAGCTCATCCTAAAACTAAAACTCGAGCCGAGGTCAATCGGACTAAGGCCAAATGGTATCGCCAAAAAGGCACCGGGAAGGCCCGTCATGGTTCTCGAGCAGCCCCAATTTTTGTTGGTGGTGGTGTTGCTCACGGACCGATAGGGAACCAGAACTATAAACTAAAAATGTCCAAGAAAATGAAGCAAGCTGCCTTGTTTTCTGCTTTAACGAGTAAGTTTAAAAATGGTGATATTTTAGTGGTAAAGGGGTTGGAGAAAATTGAGCCAAAAACAAAAAAAATAGCAGAGGCGTTTAAAAAGTTAAAAATCAGCAGTCAAGAGTCAAAAATTTTATTGGTTTTACCCCAAGTTTTAGAAAATGTAATCCGGGCGGCAAGGAACTTAGAAAATGTTAGTCTTACACCAGTAAATTCTTTAAATACTTATGAGGTTTTGGCTAAAGAAAAGATAATTTTTATGCCCCAGAGTATTGATAAGTTAAAAGAAATATTTTCAGAAAAATAAATATGGATTTAAAGAATGTGCTTATTCAACCAATTATAACAGAGAAATCAACCCAGCAGGCTGGCCAGGAGAATCAATATAGTTTTGAGGTGACAAAAACTGCTTCCAAAAATCAAATTAAACAGGCGGTGGAAAAATTTTATGGGGTAAAAGTTCGAGGAGTAAATACAGTCATTGTTCGGGGGAAAACCCGGCAAATATTAAAGTCAAGAAAAAGAAGCAAAAAAGTAGATTGGAAGAAAGCGATCGTTAGACTTGCCGAAGGAGAGAAGCTTGCTGTTTTTGAGCTGCCTGCGCAGGAGGAAAAATGAGAAAAAAACTTTTTAAAATTCTAAAAAAGCATTCGGGGAGAAACAATAGCGGTAAGGTTACTGTTCGTCATCAGGGGAGTGGCGAAAAAAAATTTTTACGAGAAATTGATTTTAAACGTGATAAACATGATATTCCTGCTTTGGTGGAGGCGATAGAATATGATCCTGTCCGCACTGCCAATATTGCCCTTTTGCTCTATCAAGATGGGGAAAGGCGCTATATTTTAGCCCCTCAAGGATTAAAGGTTGGAGAAACGGTAGTTTCTGGTAAAAAAGCCGAAGTTAAAGTTGGTAATGCCCTACCCCTAAAAAAGATTCCAATAGGGACAGTTATCCACAATATTGAATTAAAATTGGGGAAGGGAGGCCAATTAGTTAGAGGAGCAGGCACCGGGGCTGTTTTACAAGCGAAGGAAAAAGGAATGGCAACTATAAGATTGCCTTCAGGGGAACTAAGAAAAGTGCCTTGGGATTGTTTTGCGACTGTTGGTCAAGTGGGAAGATCAGAATGGAAAACAGTCGTTTTCGGAAAAGCGGGAAGAAAAAGACATATGGGGATAAGACCAACGGTTCGCGGGGTAGCCCAAGATCCGAGGTCTCATCCCCATGGAGGAGGAGAAGGTCGTTCGGGAATTGGAATGCCTTCTCCAAAATCACCTTGGGGAAAGAAAACCAAAGGAAAAAAGACCAGAAAGCCAAAGAAATATTCTGATAAATTAATAATTAAAAGGAGAAAATAATGGGAAGAAGTTCTAAAAAAGGTCCTTATGTTGACCAAAAATTATTAAAAAAGGTTTTAGCCCAGAAGAAAACAGGTAAAAGGGAGCCTATTAAGACTTGGGCTCGGGCGAGTCAAATTCCGCCCGAGTTTGTTGGTCATACTTTTCAGGTTCATAATGGACGAATTTTTATTGACGTTTTTGTGACCGAGGCGATGGTTGGCCATCGTTTGGGGGAATTTGCCCCAACGAGAACTTTTCATGGTCATGGAAAGGTAGTTAAAAGAATACTTAGTAAAACTTAAATGGAAATTATTGCTAAATCAGATTTTATCAGAATTAGTCCGCGAAAACTTAATCTTGTTGCCCAAACTATTAGAGGGCTTAAGGTTGGTTATGCTTTGGAGGTTTTAAAAAATTTAAACAAGAAAGCAGCCCAGCCGCTAATTTTGACTCTTAAACAGGGGGTAGGAAACGCGGTTAATAATTTTAAGTTAGATAAAGAAAGCTTGCTGATTAAAAGAGTAGAGGTTGGCAAGGGACCAATTTTGAAGCGGGGAAGACCGGTCGCCCGAGGTCAATGGCACCCGATTTTAAAAAGAACCAGCCAAATAAAAATAATTTTGGAAGGTGAAGAGAAACAGGGAAAGAAAAAAGGAGGAAAAAATGGGGCAAAAAGTTAATCCATTGGGATTTAGACTAGGATTAGATAAAGATTGGCGCTCCCGCTGGTTTGCCGCGGATAAAAGTACCTATAAGAAAAATCTTTTAGAAGATATTAAAATCCGAAAATTTCTGATGGAGAAGTTAAAACTTGCAGGAATTGTCAGGGTGCAGATAGACCGCTCGATAAACAAATTAAAGATTACTTTATATGTCAGTCGACCAGGGGTAGTGATTGGTCGAGGTGGGACGGGATTGGAGCTTTTAAAAAAGGAGCTTTGTAAATTAGTTTCTGTGCCAGATCCGCAAAAAAATTTGGAGCTTGAAGATATCGTGGAGGTTAAGAATCCTGATTTAGTCGCTTTTTTGGTTGCTCAGCGAATTGCCGAGCAACTCGAAAAACGGCTCCCCTATCGAAGGGTGGTTACTAAGGCAATTGAGAGAGTAATGGCTGCTGGGGCAAAAGGAATAAGAGTAATTCTTTCCGGCCGAATTGCCGGGGCGGAAATTTCCCGAAAAGAAACGTTTGGTGATAAGGGAAAAAGCGGGACAATTCCTGCTCAGACCCTGCGCGCTGATATCGATTATGCCCAAGTCCCGGCCTTTACTCGCTCAGGCTATATTGGAGTTAAAGTTTGGATTTACAAAGGAGAAAAAGAATAATGCTTCAACCAAAAAAAACAAAATACCGAAAACAATTTCGGGGGAAAATGAAGGGAACGGCTAGTCGGGGAACAACCCTGGCGTTTGGGGAGTATGGATTAAAAAGCTTAGGTCGAGGTTGGTTAACCGCTAAACAAGTAGAAGCAGCCAGGGTAGCGATTACCCATTATACTAAAAGAGAGGGCAAAATTTGGATTCGGGTTTTCCCTGATAAACCGATTACCAGTAAGGGTTTGGGAGTAGGAATGGGTGCCGGTAAAGGTGATGTTGTTGGTTATGTGGCCGTGGTTACTCCGGGGAGAATTATTTTAGAATTAGCCGGGGTGCCTTTTTCTGTCGCCCAGGAGGCTTTAAAAAGGGCGGCGGCAAAATTGCCGTTTAAAACTAAATTTATAAGTAAGGAGTAAAATGAAGAAGAAAGAATTAAAAGAATTAAGGACAAAAACTGTTGAGGAATTAAGAAAACTGATAAAAAAGACTCAAGAGGAACTGGTGGGGTTGAAAATAGAGAAAAAGGCAGGTAAATTAAAGGATGTTCATCAGCCAAAGAAAAAAAGTGATGATTTAGCCAGGTTAAAAACAATTTTAAAAGAAAAGGAGTTAAATGAAAATATTTGAAGGAGTAGTAGTTAGCACCAAAATGCAAAAAACTGCCGTTGTTGAGGTAGAGAGGATAAAAATTCATCCCGTTTATAAAAAAAGACTAAGAGTCAAAAAGAAGTATCATGTCCATGATGAGTTAGGGGTTAAGGTTGGCGAGCGGGTAAAAATTAAAGAGTGCCGACCGATTAGTAAAACAAAAAAATGGAAAATAGTCAAGGTGATTAAAAAATGATTCAATTGCGAAGTATTTTGATACCAGCAGACAATACCGGGGCCAAACGCCTTCGGGTAATCCATATATATGGAGGTTCAAAAAGGCGTTTTGGCAGAATTGGGGATGTTGTTGGAGCGATTGTTGATGGGGCGGAACCAAATGGGACAGTTAAAGATTCCCAGCACGTTAGAGTTTTAATCGTTAGGACCAAAAAAGAATTCCGTCGTCCAGATGGTTCTTATATTCGTTTTGATAATAATGCTGGGGTGATTATCGACAAGGATGGTAATCCTTTAGGGACAAGAATTTTTGGTCCAATTGCTAGAGAAATTAAAGACAAAGGTTATGCCAAGATAGTTTCTTTAGCGCCGGAGGTTTTATGAAGCTTAAAAAAGGAGACCAAGTAGTTATTATTGCTGGAAAAGATAAAGGAAGAAGGGGAAAAATTGAAAAAGTTTTTCCCAAAAAAGAAAGTGTTTTAATCCCAGGCATAAATATGGTTAAGAAACACGTTAAGGCTAGAGGTGAAGGAAAACCAGGAGGAATTATTGAGGTTTCCAGACCAATCCATATCGCCAAGGTAGCTTTATTATGTCCAAAATGTGGAAGACCTACAAGAGTTGGATATCTGTTAACTAAAGAAGGAAAAGAAAGGATTTGTAAAAAATGCCAAGCAGTGATTTAAAAAAATATCGGGTAGAAAAGGTTGTCGTCAATATTGGGATAGGAGAAGGGGCGCAAAACAAAAGCGTTATTGAGGCTGCCTCTAAAGATCTAATGGCGATTACTGGCCAGAAACCAGTTATTTGCCGAGCCCGGGTGGCAATTTCAGGATTTAAAATTAAAAAAGGCGACCCGATTGGCCTGAAGGTAACTTTGCGAGGAAAACGAATGAATGATTTTTTAAAAAAACTTTTTGCTATTGTTTTACCTAGATTGAAAGATTTTCAGGGGGTGTCCTTGAAAAGTTTTGACGGTCAAGGAAATTATAGTTTGGGAATCCCTGAACAAATTGTTTTTCCGGAAATTGATTATTCGAAAATTGATAAGACAAGAGGATTGGAAATTACAATTGTGACTAATACCCGTTCGGACGAAAAGGCTAAAGAGTTATTAGAAAGCTTAGGAATGCCTTTTGAGAAAGGTAAAAGTTATGGCGAGTAAATCAAGCATTGTAAAAGATTTATATAAAAAACCAAAGTATCCAACGCGGAAGAAAAACCGTTGTGCTTTATGTGGAAGACCAAGGGGTTATCTCCGTCTCTTTGGTATTTGCCGGTTATGTTTTCGTCAGTTAGCTCATAAAGGAGAATTGCCTGGAGTAACCAAGGCAAGTTGGTAAGGAGGAAAAATGATGAGTGACCCAATTGGAGATATGCTCATAAGAATTAAAAATGGCTATCGGGCCAGAAAGCAGGTAGTTGAAATCCCCTATTCTAAAATTAAAGAGGAGATAGCTAAAATTTTGGTGAAAGAAGGATATTTAAAAAATCTCAAATCTCAAATGTCAAATGTCAAAACTCAAAAGACTTTAAACTTAACTTTAAAATATGAGGGGAAAAAGCCGGCGATAGAGGAAATAAAAAGAATTTCCAAGCCGGGAGTAAGAATTTATGCCAAAGCAGGGAAAATTCCTAAAGTGAGACTTGGCTTTGGAATTACTATCCTTTCTACTTCTAAAGGAATAATGACCGATAAACAGGCAAAAAAGGAGAATTTAGGAGGAGAAGTTATTTGTCAGGTTTGGTAAAACTATGAGTAGAGTAGGCAGAAAACCAATTGAAATTCCCCAGCAAGTAACCGTTGAGGTAAAAAACGGTCAAGTGGTAGTAGCTGGGCCAAAAGGAAGTTTAAGCTTAAAAATTCGTCCAGAAATCGAAGTTTCCCTGAAAGAAAATCAGGTTATTGTCAGTCGCCGAAACAATGAACAGCTAAGCCGCTCTCTTCATGGGTTAACACGAACTTTAATTGCCAATGCAATTGAAGGAGTTAGTAAAGGTTTTCGTAAAACTTTAAAATTGGTAGGGACAGGATACCGCGTTTCTTTGGAAGGGGAAGAACTAGTCCTTTTGGTAGGGTTTTCTCATCCGGTAAAAATTAAACCGCCGGAAGGTATTAAATTTGAAGTAGAGGGTAATGATAAAATTAAAGTCTTGGGAATTGATAGGGCTTTAGTTGGTCAAATAGCGGCTCAAATAAGAGATGTGCGGCCGCCAGAACCTTATAAAGGGAAAGGGATCCGTTATGGGGATGAAGATGTTAAGCTTAAACCGGGTAAAGCCGGTAAAGCTGGAGCAGCGGGAATGAAGGAAGGTGCGAAATGAAAAAAACCAGAAGGTTAAGATTAGCAGTTTTTCGCTCTAATAAATATATCTATGCTCAAATAATTGACGATGACAAGAGTCATACTTTAGTGTTGGCAAGTGATAAGAACCTAAAGTTAAAAAAAGAAGAAAAACTAACAAAAACCCAAAGGGCCGAGAAGGTAGGAGAAATTTTGGCCAAAAAAGCAAAAAGAAAGAATATTCTTGAGGTTTGGTTTGACCGTAGGGGGTATAAATATCACGGTCGAGTTAAAGCATTAGCCGAAGGGGCAAGAAAAGGAGGTTTGAAATTTTGATGGAAATGGAAGAAAAAGAATTTGTTGAAAAAGTTGTTCAGGTAAATAGGGTGGCAAAAAAGACCAAGGGAGGAAATAGAATTGCCTTTTCCGTTTTGGTAGTCGTTGGGGATAAAAATGGAAAAGTTGGTGTTGGCTTGGGAAAGGCTCTTGACGTAGCAACAGCGGTGAAGAAGGGAATTAGCTTAGCCAAAAAATCTCTAATAACTGTTAACCTGAAGGGAACAACTATTCCCCATGTGGTGAAAGTCAAAAGAGGAGCAGCAAAAGTTTTGCTAAAACCTGCTCCGCCGGGGACGGGAATAATTGCCGGTGGTCCGGTACGGGTTGTCGTTGAGGCAGCAGGAATTAGAGATATTGTTGCTAAAATCTTAGGAAGCGATAATAAAGCAAGCAATGTTTATGCAACTTTGGAGGCCTTGAAGAAATTATGAAGTTAAGCCAATTGCCAAAAATCACTACCAAAAAGAAAAAAATAATAGGTCGAGGTCGCGGCTCGGGTAAGGGTGGTCATACTGTTGGTCGGGGAACATCTGGGCAAAAGGCTCGAGGAAAGATTCCTTTAACTTTCCAGGGAACGAAAATGAAAAAATCACTTCTAAAGCGTTTGCCGTTGCAAAGAGGAAAAGGGAAGTTTAAGTCTTTTAAACCAAAACCAATAGAGGTAAATCTCAAATACCTTAATGTTTTTGAAAAAGGTGAGGTTGTTAACCTTAAATCGTTGGTTAAAAAGGGAATTGTTGAGGAAAAAGAGGCAAAAAAATTTGGGGTTAAGATTTTGGGGGATGGTGAACTTAAGGTGCCATTAAAAGTAGCTTTACCTTGTTCTGGGGGAGCAGAAAAAAAGATTAAAAAGGCAGGAGGGGAAATAATTAAGAATTGACCTAATTGACCTAATTTCTAATTAACCTAAATTTTGGTCATTAGACATCTATGAACAAAGTTTTTAATACTTTCTTAAATATCTGGAAAATTCCTGATTTGCGAAAGCGACTCCTTTTTACCGCCGTGATTTTAGTTGTCTTTCGTTTAGCGGCTCATATTCCTGTTCCCGGCGTTGATTTGCAGGCGATAAAAGAGCTTTTTACCCGCAGCCAGCTTTTAGGTTTGTTAGATATTTTTTCTGGGGGAACATTGGCAAATTTCTCAATAATGGCTTTAGGTCTAACTCCCTACATTAATGCCTCAATCATTCTTCAACTTTTAACGATGGTTATTCCTCAACTTGAAGCTTTATCAAAAGAGGGAGAATATGGCCAGCAAAGGATTAATCAATATACTCGCTTTCTAACCGTGCCCCTGGCTGCTTTTCAGGCTTTGGGAATGTACGCTTTGTTAAAAAACCAAAAAATAATTACCACCTTTTCTCCTTTAAGTCTTTTAAGTTTGGTTATTACCATGGTTGCCGGGACTGTTTTTTTAATGTGGTTAGGAGAGTTAATTTCTGAAAATGGAATAGGCAATGGGATATCAATGATTATTTTTGCTGGAATTGTTGGTAGACTACCAGTTTCTTTTGGTCAAACAGCGGCGATTTTGGAGCCCCAGAATTTTTTTAATCTTGGGATTTTTGTAGCGATGAGCATTCTCGTTATTGCTGCGGTGGTCTTTGTCAGCGAGGCTTCAAGGAAGGTTAAAATCCAATATAGTCGAAGAATTGTTGGGAGAAGAGTTTATGGTGGACAGTCTACTTATCTTCCTTTGCGTATTAATCAGGCAGGAGTAATCCCGATTATTTTTGCTGTTTCTTTGATTTTACTTCCATCAATGCTGGGGAATTTTTTGGGAGGAGTTAGTAATCCAACGGTGAGTAAGGTAGCAAAAACTTTGGTAAATATTTTCCGGCCAGCTGGCTTAACCTATAATTTAGTCTATTTTTTGTTAGTGATTGGTTTTACCTATTTTTACACCGCCATTATCTTTAATCCAGAAAAGATCGCCGAAGAACTAAAAAAATATGGAGGATTTATTCCTGGCATCAGACCGGGAAAATCAACTGCTGATTATCTTAATCGAATATTGACAAAAATCACCTTAGTGGGAGCAATTTTTTTAGGCTTAATTGCTATTCTTCCTTCTTTAATTCAGCAAATGACCGGAATCGAGACAATGACAATTGGGGGGACAGGGATTTTAATTGTTGTTTCTGTAGTTTTGGAAACAACCAGACAGCTTGAGGCAATGATGGTGATGAGAAGTTATGAGGGATTTTTAAGATGATAATCGTTTTTTTAGGGCCGCCAGGTTCAGGTAAAGGGACTCAGGCAAAACTTTTACACCGAAAAATTGGTGGTTTTTATTTTGAGGGAGGAGATATCCTTCGAGAAAAAGCAAAGGAGGATTCTCCTATTGGAGAAAAAATTAGAAAGATAATTTTTGAAAAAGGAAAACTTGTTCCCAACAGGATAATGGCAGAAATCTTAGAAGATTGGCTTAAAGGAAAAGATATTAAAAAGGGAATAATTTTTGATGGTCTTCCTCGAAATTTCAACCAGTACCAAATACTTAAAAATCTGTTAGCAAAACATGGCGGAGAAATAACAAAGATTATTTTTCTTAAAGTAAGTCCAAAAACTGTAATTAGCCGCTTGTCCGCTCGTCGGATTTGTCCAAAATGTGATTTTGAATATAATTTGATTACTCGACCACCAAAGAAAGATGAAATTTGTGATTTTTGCGGAAGAAAACTTATTCAAAGACCAGATGATACCCCAAAAGTGATAAAAGAAAGACTAAATACTTATTTTAAACTAACCCAACCAGTTATCTTTGCTGCTAAAAAGGAGGGAATTTTGGAGGAAATAAATGGTGAGGAAGAAATCCTCCAAATACACAGGGTAATTTCAGAGAGGCTAAAAAAATGATTTCCCTTAAAACAGAAAAAGAAATTAAAATAATGAAAGAGGGAGGAAAAAAGCTTGCTTGGGTTTTTAACCAGGTTTTAAGAGAAATTAAACCCGGTGTTAGACTTAGGCAGCTTGATAGCTTAGCAGAAAAGCTTATTGAGAAACAAGGAGGAACTCCTTCTTTTAAAACCGTTCAAAGCTATAAATGGGCGACGTGTATAAATATCAACCAGGGAGTAGTTCATGGCATACCAAATGATTATCGGATTAAAAAGGGGGATTTGGTTAGTTTGGATATGGGAATGCTTTATAGGGGATTCCATACGGATATGGCACGGACGCTTTGCGTCCGAACTAAAAACGAAAAACTAAAGACTAAAAATTTAGGCTTTTTAGAAGTGGGAAGAAGGGCTTTAAAAATGGCGACTGAGGCGGCAAAGGTGGGAAATCATGTCGGCCATATTTCGGTAGCGATTGAAAAAGAGATTAGAAAAGCGGGATTTAGTCCAATTGAAGTTTTAACTGGGCATGGAGTTGGTAAAAATTTACATGAGGAACCCCAAATCCCTTGTTTGCTAAAAGAAGAAATCGAAAAGACTCCCCTACTTAAATCGGGGATGACTTTGGCAATTGAGGTTATTTATGCAGAAAATAATCCACAATTGGTGGTAGAAGAAGATGGTTGGACGATTAAGACTGCTGATAATGGACTAGCCGGACTTTTTGAAGATACGATACTAATAACAAAAAAAAGTTCGATAATTCTAACGCCGCTTGAAACGAGGCTGGAACTTTGTTAGAATTAAATGTCAGCGAGGATGGTAAAATCCCAGAAGAATATTGAAGTTCAAGGAGTAGTGACCGAAGCTTTGCCAAATGCGATGTTTCGGGTTAAGCTTTCAGATGGAAAGATAATTTTGTGTCATTTGGCAGGGAAAATGAGAATCTATCGGATAAAAGTAATGCCCGGAGACAAGGTGAGGGTCCAAATGACACCCTATGATGAAACTAAAGGAAGGATTATTTACAGAATCGGATGAAAGTTCAATCAAGCATTAAAAAGTTGTGTAAAAACTGCAAAATTGTCCGCCGGCGAGGCCGGCTTTATGTTATTTGTAAAAATCCTAAACATAAGCAAAGACAAGGATAAAAATGGTTAGAATTGCCGGAATAGACTTACCAGAGAAAAAAAGAATTGACATCGGATTAACCGCTATTTATGGAATCGGTCGGGTTAATGTTGTGGATATTTTAAAAGAGGCGAAGGTTGAGCCGGCAAAAAGAGTTAAGAATTTAACCAGCGAGGAAGTAAGTAGACTCCAAAAGGCGGTTGAGAAATTGCCGGTTGAAGGAGCCTTACGGAAAAAAGTTTCCCAGGATATTGAAAGACTAAAATTAATTAAGTGCTATCGGGGAATTAGACATATCCAAAACCTTCCTGTTAGAGGTCAGCGAACCCGCTCGAATGCAAGAACGAAACGGGGGAAGAGAAAAACAATTGGGGCAATTAAAAAGAAAGATATGGCGAGGTTCGGAGGAGAAAAAGAAGATGAAGGCTAAAGTTCATATAACCGCTACTTTTAATAATACTTTGATAACCTTTACTGATTTGAGGGGAAATACTTTATGTTGGGGAACAACAGGAACAGTAGGTTTTAAAGGAGCGCGTAAGTCAACCCCCTTTGCCGCTACTACGGCAGTGGAGGCAGTGACAAAAAAAGCAATTGCCTTAGGAATTGATGAAGTTGAGGTTTATATCAAAGGACCTGGACCTGGGCGAGATGCCGCACTAAGGGCTTTAAAATCTGCTGGGTTAAAAATGAGCCTGATTGCAGACGTTACTCCGATTCCTCACAATGGACCTAGGCCCAAAAAAAGAAGGAGAGTCTAATATGGGAAGATATTTAGAAGCTAAATGTCGTTTATGTCGAGCAGAAGGAAAAAAGCTTTTTTTGAAGGGAGAAAGGTGTTATTCACCAAAATGTCCCCTTGAAAGGAAAGGGGCTGTCCCTCCTGGACAACATGGACAGAAAGGGAAAAAAGGACTAAGTGAGTATGGCGAGCAGCTTAAAGAAAAGCAAAAAGCCCGCCGAATTTATGGAGTTTTGGAGCGTCAATTTCGTCGAATTTTCGCTAAGGCCTTTAAAGTTAAGGAGGCGACAGGGAAAGCCCTCCTTCAACTTTTAGAACGAAGACTAGATAATGTTGTCTATCGACTTGGATTTGTTCCTTCTCGCTCGGTAGCAAGGCAATTAGTTAGACACGGCCACGTTTTGGTAGATAACAAAAAGGTGGATATACCTTCTTACGAGGTTAAACCAGGACAAGTGATTAGTTTATCTCCTAAAGCTCTTAAGATGGAGATTGTTAAAAAATCGTTGAGCGAAAAAGAAAGGAAAATTCCTCCCTGGTTGCAACGGAAGGCTGCTGTTGGTAAAATAATACGTCTGCCTGAACGAGAAGAAGCAGACGTAGATATTAATGAAGATTTAATTGTTGAATTTTATTCTCGATAAGAGGAGGAACATGTTAGAACCAAAATTTCAAATCAAAAAAATTAAACAAACAAATAATTTTGGCCAATTTATTATAGAACCCCTGCCCCAAGGTTATGGTCATACTTTAGGGAATGCCTTGCGCCGGGTGCTTTTAACTTCCTTACCGGGAACAGCCATCACCCAGGTAAAAATTTCTGGGGTTAAGCATAAGTTTTCTACTGTGGAGGGGATGAAAGAAGATGTAGTTGAACTCCTTTTAAATCTCAAGCAGGTGAGGATTAAATATGAAGGAGAAAAGCCGGTTAAACTCCATCTTGAGAAAAGCGGGCCGGGTCAAGTCAAAGCTGGAGATATTCAAACACCAGCTGGAGTAGAAATTATTAATAAAGACTTGATTTTAGCAAATCTTGCTGATAGGAAGAGTAAATTAAAGATGGAAATGACTGCCGAACGTGGTTATGGTTATCTTCCTGCTGAAGAAAGAAAAAGTGAAAAATTGGGAGTAATTATTCTTGATGCCATTTTTAGTCCTATAATAAGAGTGAATTATAAAGTGGAGCAAACGCGTGTTGGTAAGCAGACCGATTTAGACAAGTTGATTTTAGAGATTCACGGCGATGGAACAACCCAACCCCAACAGGCTTTAAAAGAAGCGGCAAAGACTTTAATTTCCTTTTTAAACCAAATAGTTAAACCAAAAGAGGTGGTGGTTGAAGAAAAAAAGGTTCAAGCATCCCCTGATCATGTTCTCAAGCTAACGGTGGAGGAGCTTGAGTTGCCGACAAGAATTGCCAATGCCCTAAGAAAAGCTGGTTATGAAACAGTTGGCGATTTAGCAAGGGCAAGCAAAAATACTTTATCTTCGGTGAAAAATTTGGGAGAGAAATCCTTAAATATCATCTGGTCTACTTTGGTGAAAAAGGGGATTAAACCTTCTTGGGGGGAAGAACAATGAGGCATAGAGTTTCTGGGAAAAAACTTTCTTTAGACCGCGATAAGCGAAAAGCGCTATTCAAAAATTTAATCAACGCTTTAGTTATCCACGGTCAGATAAAAACAACCGAGGCTAGGGCAAAAGCAATTCGTGGTTTGGTAGAAAAGTTGATTACCAGAGGGAAACAGCAAACCCTTCATACTCGCCGCTTAATTGCCGCCTTTTTGCAGAATAAAAAAGCGGTCAACAAAATTGTTGATGAGTTGGGCCCTTTATTTAAAAAAAGACCGGGGGGATACACGCGAATTGTCCGATTGAAAGAACGGCGAGGTGATAATGCTCCCATGGTCAGGCTAGAGTTAGTCGAAAAGTTCCGCAAATCCTCCTCGGATGGTGGCAGAGTGAAGCGAAGCGAAACATCTGACTCCTCCGAGGTGGATGTAAAAAATGAAAACAAAGTGGACAAAAAAAAGTGAGATAAAGCGAAATTGGCATTTAGTGGATGCTAAAGGGCAAATTTTAGGACGTTTGGCAACCAAAATTGCTAATTTGCTTATGGGGAAAAACAAACCCTATTTTGTTCCCAATTTGGATTGTGGCGATTATGTGGTGGTGGTAAATGCCAAAGAAATAAAAGTTACCGGGAAAAAGGAAACGCAAAAGCAATATTATCACCATTCCGGATACCCTGGCGGTTTTAAAAAAATAACCTTTGCTGCTCAAATGACAAAGGATCCATGTAAAATAATTCGTCATGCGGTGAGCGGTATGTTACCTAAAAACAAACTTCGGGATAAAAGGTTGGGGAGATTAAAAATATTTGTTGGTAACCAACATCCTTATGGCGAAAAAATTAAAAGTTAAAAACTCAAAGCTAAAAGCTAAAAGCTATACTTTCGCTGTTGGTCGGCGAAAAACAGCTGTTGCCCGGGTAAGGCTTTTTCGGGGAAAAAAAGAGATTTTGGTTAACGACAAACCTATTGCTAAATATTTTCCTGGAGAGGCTGCTAAAACTGAATACTTAAAACCTTTTGTAATTACTGATACCTTAGGAAAGTATTATGCCACTATAAAGGTTGAGGGGTCGGGGAAAAATGGTCAGCTGGGAGCGGTGGTTCATGGATTAGCCAGGGCCTTGGATAAAGAAAATCCTCAACTTTATCATTCTTCTTTAAAAAAGGCTGGCCTTTTAACCCGTGACTCCCGGGCGAAAGAGCGCCGCAAGCCCGGACAGATGGGTAAAGCAAGGAAGAAAAAGCAAAGTCCCAAGAGGTAAAACTACTACTTTTTTTTCAACAAAAGGAAGGCGATTCCAAGAGCGCCAGCAATTACGAATACTCCAAACCAAGGATTTAAAAGATTATCTATGAAGGCATTCATTTTCGTTTTTTATTTACTTGCTCTGATAAGGATAGCAATACCAATTATGAATAAGGCTGTAATGAGAGCTGCTATATTATAAGAAATTTGAAAAGCGTCAGGGTTCATGATTTAACTCCTTTTGTAATAATAAAACCCAAGGCAAATAGACCACCGGCACTCATTACGCCTACTATTATACGGGGAATAAGCGAGGCCGTCAATAAATTTTCAGTGAAAAAAGGCGAGATAATTGTTCCAACTAACCAAGCAATAGCAAAATTCCCGGAAAATTCTGCTAAGAATTTTCTTTGGCCAACGGAGAGTCTTTTTGCCATCAAAACTAATATATCAATAGGCTAAATTACTGTCAAATCAAAAGAGCGCCGCAAGCCCAGACAGATGGGTAAAGCAAGGAAGAAAAAGCAAAGCCCCAAGAGGTAGACTAAAACCCCTCTAATCTAATTGTTTCGCCATCTGGATAAATTGTGGATAAAACAAATTGTCCGCCCCTTGCTTGAATTAGCCAAATATCTTCTCCCCGACAGTCACGTTTTTGTGAGAAAGCAGAATTGATCCCTCGTAGTTGTCCAGTATAGGGTCCGAATTTTGCAGTTTTCCTTAAGATTAAATTTTTAATTACTTCATCCTTAGTATAACAATAATCAGGATTTGTACATTCAGATTTTGAGATTTTCCACCCTGTTGAACAAAAACCGGCTCCAGGTAATATTTCGTTTACTACTTCATTAAAAGACTTGCCTGTATATTTAGCATCCAAAAATCTAAGGCTAGTTCCTCCGAAAATCAAACCGCTGATTATTAGTTGATTTCCTTCGGTTTTTGCTTCGGGATAAATTCTAACCCAAGGAGAATATGTCCAAGTCCCATCTTCATTCATTTTTGTAATATATCTTGATTCTATCCATTCCGGAGCAGTTACCCGAAGACCCAAATCTTCTCGTTCCCAAACTGTTTTTCTTATTTCACTCCACCGCTGATTGCTTTCTATTTTGAATTGGTCCGGTCTTTGAACACCTTGAGGGTTAGGAGTAATTATTTGAATGGTGGAAAGAAAACTTTTAAATTTTACGATGTTTGTAGCGAAAAAATAATTTGAAGAAGTGCTATTGCTACTTTCGACTACCAACATCTTATTCGGTCGGATGAGAGAAAAATAAAAAAACGGACCAGATGGATTACCGTTTTGGTCTTTAAAATAACTTATGTATCCACTATGATTTTTCGCTGAAAAGCTTTCAAATAAATTATTCGGCCAGCCATAATTTTCTCTAAACCAGGAGCGTCTTGAACCTCCAGAATAATCTTTGATGGTAAAACTGACGGTATCGTATGGACCCGCAGAGGCAATGTAATGAGTACTAGGATCGCTATAACTGATTCTAGTATTTGGGGGGAATAAAGCTCGAATTCCTATTCCCGGTAAATCAATAATTTTGGTGTAACCGAATGTTGCCGGAGGCGTAACTTTTGTTATCGCTGGACTAACTACTATTTGCTCTTCCTCAGTCCCCTCGGGAGAGGGAGTGGGAGCAAAAGTGGGAGAAGGAATTGATTGAGAGATTTCTTTTTTCACAGACAACTTAATGCCGGCATAAAATACTAAAGTCAATAAAACTGTCTCAAACAAAACAAACAATATGATTTTTATCCACTTTGTTTGGAGATATTTTTTCATAATTTAATTAAACCCTTTTTTCGCATAGTTTTTCCTGCTATTTAACTCCCTCTTTAGGCATGTTTTGAAGTTCGGGTCAAGTTTAAATATTTTGATTTTTGTCTTTATTATATCAATATTTTTTTGTCAACAAAAATGTTGAGCTAAAATGGACTCAAAAGTTCTTTAAAATTAATGGGCAAAGCAAGAAAGAAAAAACAAGGCCCCAAGAGGTAAATTTGCCTGTGCTACAATAAAATTAATGAAAAAAATTCTTTGGGGATTGGCTGCTGGTTTGGGGATTTTTGTTTTAACTATTAGTCTTTTTTTCCATTGGCCCAAAGAAACTTTCCAAAGTCCTCAAAATTCTCCCCAGGAGCTTGGAGAAAAACCTACCTTAAAAATTACCCCTGAGGTTAATGAGTCTGTTTCTTTAATCGCTGTTGGCGATATTTCTTTTTCCCGGAGTGTGGAGAGGGTAATTAAAAGTCAAAATAATAATTATGATTACCCATTTCTAAAAGTGGCTGATTTTTTAAAAACCGGGGACATTGTTTTTGGTAATTTGGAAACGCCAATTACTCCAGGCAGGGAAATCCAAAGCGGGGAAATGCTTTTTCGTTCTAACCCTCAAGTCGCCGAAGCTTTAAAAAAAGCTGGATTTACCATTGTTTCTTTAGCCAACAATCATACCCCAAATTTTGGAGAAAAAGGCCTTTTGGATACCTTCAATTATTTAGAAAATGCGAGTATCAAATATGTAGGGGCGGGAAGAAATGAAGAAGAGGCTTACAGACCCGTTTTCCTTAAAATTAAGGGCTTGAATTTTGCTTTTTTAGCTTACAACGATACCGATGTCGTCCCCTCTTTTTACGAGGCAGAAAAAAACCATCCTGGCACGGCATTTATGCGCTTGGAGAAAATGACTCAGGTAGTAAAAGAAGCAAAAACGAAAGCAGATTTTGTGATAGTTTCTATCCACTCTGGCAACGAATATGTTAATCAGCCAAATAATTCACAAATTAGTTTTGCCCATGCTGCCGTTGATTCCGGGGCTGATTTAGTTATTGGTCATCATCCTCATGTTGTCCAAAAAATGGAGCAATATCAAGGGAAATATATTTTTTATAGTTTGGGTAATTTTGTTTTTGACCAAATGTGGTCTCGACCTACTCGTCAAGGTTTAATGGTAAAACTTGATTTTAGCCGCCAAAAATTGGAAAATATCTCTTTCTTTCCGGTAATTATTGAGAATTTTTGCCAGCCAAGATTTGCCGAAGAAAAAGAAAAAGAAGAAATTCTTGAAAGACTAAATTTCCCCTAGAAAAGCTTTTTTCTGTTTTGGTCGG
>Ga0209102_1000140_pt1 | contig 49912 bp, 42 predicted proteins | sample ConPoolayeHmetaG_FD_185483 | JGI IMG/M metagenome (GOLD analysis project Ga0209102, IMG submission 185483) | Hot spring microbial mat communities from California, USA to study Microbial Dark Matter (Phase II) - Cone Pool mat layer H metaG... ...
TGGGGAGGGGAGATTTATTTTTAGATTTTCCTGAAGAGCATCGGAGCATGCTTGGGACCACTAATGCGATAGAGAGAGCGTTCAGGGAGATTGGGAGGAGAATTCATCCGATGAGCTTCATTACGAATGAAAAAAGCGGTGAAAGGATAATCTATGCTCTATTCCATGACCATAATACAAAGTGGGAGAATACACCTCTACCCAATTTCACACAACATTCCTGACGCTACCTCAAATCCAGCGAAAATGAGACTTCCCCCCTCAAAATTCAATGTTTAAGATTAATCAAATTTCTTTAACTGTGAATTTACTTCACTTGATTGGATATTGAGAGGAGATTTTTTGTGCCTTTTGTTTTGCTTCAAAGATTTAATTTTAACATCTTTTAATAAAAATCCATTTTCCCTTTTCCCCTTCAAAACTACAGCCTAATTAAGCTTAATTTTTCATCTCAATCCTAGGGCTTAATTACATCCCCATAAAACATGTATTTAAATATATAGCTGCGATTCCTCATCCCTCTTTGCATCTCGAGTGGTTTAGATCAAAACTATATATTTTCAGCACCTACAGGGACTCCCAGGAATCTTCTCCTGATTTTGGGGAAAAGAACTGGCCCCAAATTGATGAACTCCCTCTCTTTTAGCTCTTCTCCTCCTCTTATAAAAACCTTATTTGCAGAGCTCACGAAATGAGTGATAAAATTTAAAAAAGTGAAAAAACAGGAAGTATTATCAGCAATTCTTTGTCTATACTTTATCTTTTTATTAACACCTAATTATCTAGAAGGGCAACTCCTCTTAGGCCAATATGAAGATGAGGCTCCTTTAGGCACCTGGAACATATTTGGTATAAAAAACGCAACGTCCCTTGCTATGGGCGATATCCCGTTTATTACTTCTTCTGACTGTTCTGTGGCTCTCTCCAATCCTTCGCTTCTCCAGAAATTGCCAAAGTTTAATTTAATTTTCAATTCATCTTATAGCTCTGTCTCTTTGGCTAAATATTCTCTCATCAACACAGGTGTCCTCTTCACCCCAAAAAATCCTTATTTAAAGGAATATGCTTTTGATTTTGCAGGTCTAGCCTTGAAACTAAAAGAATGGGCCTTCTCCCTAAGTCTTTCTCTCCTCGAGAGCTACGCAAGACCCAGTGCTCTTTATGAGTATCATTCAGGTGGTTCTTTAATCTATTCTTTGAGCTTTGAACAAACGGGAATTCTTAAAAATCTGAACTTCTCTCTTTCCAGAAAAATAAACAAGCTCCTTTCTGTGGGATTGGGAATAAATTATATATTCGGATACATGAAAAAAGTGATAGAGGAAGAATGGGGCTCACTTGAAATAAGTATGAGCGATGAAAAAGACCATGACTTTAAAGGATTTTATCTAAATGGAGGTTTAAATTTTGAAATCTCAAGAAGACTCAACATGGTGATGGTCTTCCGAAGCGCATACGAGAAAAAATCACAAAGCAAAAGTCATCTAAGATATTATTCTCCTCAGACAGAAACAGATATAAGAATCGATGCTTTTGCGGAGAGTAAATTTAAACAGCCTCTCCTCCTTGGCTTTGGTTTAAGTTCTGCTCTTCTTCCCAATCTAAAAATTGCCTTAGGATTGACTTTTTTTAATTGGTCAAAATACAGAGTTCTATTTTTTGAAGAGGAGCGTGCGAGGAATTTCAGGGATATTCTGAAATTTGGGGGAGGGATAGAATATGCTCCCCCACTTGAATTTTTCGGTAGAAAGATAAACCTCCCTCTACGCTTAGGTTTCTCATTAGACCCTCAGCCTATGGAAAAGCCTCGCTCTTCTTATTTATGTTTTTCTTTCGGAGCTGGTATTCGATTCGATAATCTTGCCCTAAATGGAGGGATATCTCTGGGAAGAGAAAAGGGTTCTGGAGATTCTCTTCAGGCAAGAAAAATCGCGCTAACCTTAAGTTACAGTCTCTAAAGGAAAATGCCCAGAAAGCCGAGCCTTTTACTTTCAATTTTGATTATATTTTTAGTCTGCTCTCCTTTTATTACCCCCCAACATAGGGCAAAAGAAATAATAAGCATTCCCAGCATAAAAAAATTCAATGAAATCCTTTTTAAGATGGGCTTAGATTTTCTCATGGAATGGAAAGGCCGGCTCTATTTCTTAGCTACTCTTGATGAGGTTGCAGAGATAGATGAAAAGGGAATCCCTTATGCTCTTGAAACACCCGACTTTTATCAAAGTTGTTATGCATCGCCGAAGCGAGGAATAAACGGAGACTACCATTCCTATAAAGAACTCGAAACAGATTTACTGGCACTCGAAGCATCCTCACCACATCTGGCAAAGGTTCTTATCCTAGGAAGGAGCTTAGAGGAAAGAAATATCTATGCTCTCAAGGTAAGCGCTCCATTTCCTCTGGGGGGAGATAAGGCAAAAGTTCTTTTCATCGGATGTCATCATGCACGAGAATGGATCTCTGTAGAAATTCCCTTTTTACTCGGAAAATATCTCATCGAAAATTTCGATTCAAACCCTCGGGTAAAAGAAATATTAGAAAAAAGCGAAGTCTGGATTGTTCCTCTTTTGAATCCGGATGGACTCGAGTATTCGATTTATTTTTATAGGTTCTGGAGAAAAAATAGAAGGGATAATGGAAATGGAAGCTTCGGTGTCGACCTAAACAGAAACTACCAGTATGCATGGGGCTTCGATGATCAGGGTTCGAGTCCAGACCACTTTTCTGAAACTTACCGCGGAATATCTCCCTTTTCTGAGCCTGAGACTCAGGCCGTACAAAATTTATTTTTGGAACATAAATTTCAGGCTATGATAAGTTACCACAGTTACTCTCAGACTATCCTCTATCCTTGGGGCTATAATGAAACCCCTTGCCCCTCTGAAGCTTTACTAGCACAGCTGGCAAAAGAAATGTCTGAGCTGTTGTTTTCGGTAAACGGGACTCACTACACTTATGGGCAGGGAGCAAAATTACTTTATCTTACCAATGGGGATGCAACAGATTGGAGTTATGGTACTTTTGGAATTCCCTCCTTTACCATTGAACTCCCACCTTTAGATATTCTCCATGGGGGGTTTTTCAACGCAGAGGAAGATATTAAACCCATTTTCGAGGAAAACCTTCCTGCAATGCTTTATCTCATTGAGTGGGCAATTCAAGATTTCGAATCCCAAAAATATTTTGAGCTTAAGAAAAATGAGAGGTTCCTTTCACCGCCTCCTCTTCCAAGGCGGGAAGGATGGTAGTTTTTAATTTATTTCTGAGTTTAATTTAAACCCGATTAAAAAAGGTTTTCTTCTAAATTAGTTGATGAAAATATGATATCTCATCGAGGAGAGAAGACTAATAACTTTTTCCATTTGTTAGAGTTCGGCCACTTCAAAACGCTTAGGAGATACTCCCTTCGTACTCGTTTGATATTTTGAATCTGAATCTTCCTCTTATTCCAATGAAATCTTATAGTTACGCGGCCAGATATTCTATTTTTTATCAACTAATCGGGAGAGGATCCAAAAAAGATTTCCTATAATTCGCTAATTTCATATTTTTAAGAAAATTTAAATTGACAATTCAAGAAGATGAAGTTAAAAAAGAATTAAATAGACAAGGGAGATGTGAGTGGTAGGTTACTTTTTGTTTCTTTCTCCCGAGACAAGAGAAGGACTCCCCTACTGGATTCTATGGCTCCTCCTTTTCATCATCCTTCTTCTCCTAATTTTCATTTTCCTCAGAGATAAGGACTTGAGACGAAGATTAAACATGTTCTTCTTCAGGGGAAAAATTAAATTGATTAAGATCTCTCTCCGCACGCAGCTCAAGAAAGAGAGAAAGAAGAAGGAGGAAATACTCAAAAAAATAGGCGAAATAAGCTGGGCTGAAAATCTACCCGTAGAAGGAAGTGAAGAAATAAGAGAAGAGTTAAAGAAGCTGGAAGAAAAAGCAAAAAATTATGAAAACGAGATTCAGGAAATAAATAAAAAAATATTAGTTCTTAAAGAAAATCAACGAGAAAGCAATAGAAAATATGACGAAAAAATAAGAGAGAAAGAGAGAGAAATAAAACCCTACAAAGAGAAACTCATCGAACTTAAAGAAAAAGAAAAAATTACCGAAGCTGAAATTAAACAAATTAAAAAGAAAGTAGAAAATCTATCCCAAAAAGTAATCGAAACAAAAAAAGAGGCCCCCAAGAAAGAGGAAAGGGAAGCCATCTTTAAAAAAGAGCCCAAAAAAATTGAGGAAAAAGAAGAAATCCTCTTAAACAAAAATAAAGAAGCAGAGAAAGAGTTTTCCTTGAAAAAGGAGCTTAAGAAGGATTTAGAAAGACAAAGGCGAGAACTTGAACATGAAATCAAGAGCTACAAGAGAGAGATAAAAAAGATTGAAGCCGAATCAAGAGACAGAGATAAAGGTTTCCAGAAAGAAATAAGAGAGTGGGAAAAAGAGAAAGAAAAAATTACCGGAAAAAAACATGAGCTGGAAAAACCGAAGGAAACTCTTCTTGAAAAACTGGGAATACTTATCGAGAGAGCAAGAATAAGCAACGAAGGTTTAGTCCTCCTCTACTCCCAAATTGATAGAGTAAATGAAAGAATCAAGGAGCTAGAAGAAAAGATACAGAATCTATAAAATTCTCTATTTCTCAATCAAAATCTCTAAGGAAACAAAATTTTAATCCCTACTTCTCTTTTAATTTAGTTGATTCTAAAATAGATTCGTGAAGAAAAAGAGGATGCTTGTGCATATTTGCTGTGCCCCAGATGCACTCTATGTAATGAACTTGCTTAAAGAGGAGTATCAGTTGTGTGGTCTTTTTTATAACCCAAATATTCATCCCTGGAGAGAGTACCATAAGAGGCTTGAAGAAGCGAGGAAAGTGGCAAAAATCCTAGGGTTTGTACTGAGAGAGGAGGAATACGATGTAGAAAGGTGGAGAATTTTAACCCAAAAATTTGAGAAAGAGCCCGAAAGAGGCAAGAGGTGCGATATCTGTTATGCTTTAAGGCTTGAGAAAACTGCAAAAATAACCTCAGAAATGGGCCTCGACATTTTTACTACGACCATGACTCTAAGTCCTCTGAAAAAGGAAAAAACTCTCAACAGAATAGGCAAGATGTTTGCTAGAAGATATGGGGTAGATTTTCTTGAAGCTGATTTCAAAAAAAAAGACGGATTTAAAAAAAGTGTTCTGCTTTCAAAAGAATATAAGCTTTATCGTCAGAATTATTGTGGCTGTATCTGGAGCATTCGAAAGTGAGGGTAAATTTCCTTATTCTCAATCTTCTGTTTTTCTATAAGGAGAAGGAGTGAGTATCAATTCCAATAAAAAAATCACCCATAAATCTGCAATCAATGCCGTAGTTTTCGGTGTAGTACAGGGGGTAGGGTTCAGGCCTTTTGTTTATAGGCTGGCCAAAAAATTAAATTATAAGGGATGGGTTAAAAACATAGGCTATGGAGTTGAGATTCACCTCGAAAAAGAAGGTGAGACTGATTTCAAATCGTTTTTCACAAGGCTTCAGAAAGAACGTCCACCTCTTTCACAGATAGAACACATTTCTCTCAAAGCTTCTACACCTCAAAGCTTGGATGACTTTGAAATAAGAAAATCTTCAGGCCAGGGTGGTTTCGTCTTCATCTCGCCTGATATTTCTGTATGTCGATTCTGCCTTAAAGAAATGATGAATCCCCGCGACAGAAGATTTCACTATCCCTTTATAAACTGTACTGACTGCGGTCCTCGTTACACCATCGTCAAGGCACTACCTTATGACCGTAAACAAACCACCATGCAAAATTTCAAGATGTGTGAGAGTTGTGAGCGGGAATATCGAAACCCGCTCGATAGAAGATATCATGCTGAGCCCATTGCCTGTCCTGTTTGTGGTCCCCAAATCAGGCTCTTGGAAAGTAAAAAAAAGATTGAAGTCTCCGGGGGGGTCGAGAAAGCCATAAGGTTAATAAAGAAGGGAAAGATAGTGGCCGTGAAAGGGATAGGAGGATTTCATTTAGTCTGTGATCCTTGGCATCAAGGAGCGGTTCGAAGACTCAGAAGGATAAAAGAAAGAAAGAGGAAACCATTCGCCCTTATGGCAAGAGACATCAGAGTAGTGGAAGAATATGTTTTTTTAAACAAGGCCGAAAAAAAAGAACTCCTCTCTCCCCGTCGACCCATAGTTCTCTGCAAAAAGAAAAAAGATATCCCTCAAATAGCCCCCTTCCTGGATGAGATGGGGTTCATGCTTCCTTATACACCGCTTCATCATCTTCTTCTTGATGGGAACCGATTAATCGTTGCCACAAGCTCCAACAGAAAAGATGCGCCCATCATGAAAGATGAAGAAGAAGGTATAGGCGAACTCTGTGATTACATTCTTACTAACAACCGTCCTATCCAAATGAGAGCTGACGACTCAGTGGTTAAGGTAGTCGAAGGAAAGCCTCTTCTCATAAGGAGGGCTCGAGGGTATGTCCCTTACCCTCAAAAAGTTCCCCCTGAACTCTGTTGCCCTCAGCACCTCATAGCGCTTGGAGGAGAACTCAAAGATACGATTTCAATCTATAAAAATGGATACATCATAACCAGCCAATTCTTGGGAGATTTAGATGAATATCAAAATTTTAAATACTTCGAAGAAACAATCAACCATCTTAAGAAACTCTTTGAGGTCCGGCCTGAAATTATAGTCTCTGACCTTCATCCTGATTTCCACACCACAAGATATGCAGAAAGGTCGGGCCTTGTGCACCTTAGAGTTCAGCATCATTTTGCGCATGTTCTGGCGCCTTTAATTGAGCACAATGTTTCTCCTCAAAAGAAGGTCCTTGGAGTGGCCTTTGATGGCTACGGCTATGGAGATGATGGGCTTGCGTGGGGAAGTGAGTTTCTCCTCTGTGATTATTCTTCCTATCAGAGAATCGCCCATTTCAAATATCTGCCTCTTCCTGGAGGAGATTTAGCTGCGAAACAACCCTGGCGCATGGCTATCTCTTATCTAATCGATAGCTTCGGTTCAAATTATCCCCAGATTGAACCTCTCAAGAAGCTGAGCCAGAAAAAAATTGTTGCAGCCGAAGAAATGATTAAACGTGGCTTAAACAGCCCTCTTACCTCAAGCTGCGGGCGGCTTTTTGATGCTGTTAGCTGGATTTTAGGCCTCTCTCCTTATGAAGTGGAGTTCGAAGCCGAAGCTCCAATGAGGTTAGAATCAATCGCAACTCCAAAAGGAAAAGGTGGCTATCCTTTCTCCGTAAGCGGCCAAAATTTTCCCTTACAAATATCCTTCACCCAAACTATAAAAAGCATCCTCAAGGACATTGAAAAAAGAACACCGCTTTCGCAAGTTTCCTCAAAATTTCATAATACAATTGTAAAAGTTATAGTCTCAGTGGCAAAGAGAGTGAGGGAAAACTTTAAAGAAATAGATACGGTTGTCTTAATCGGGGGTGTCTTTTTAAATAGGAGACTCCTCTCTCAAGCAGAAAGGCTCCTCTGCCGAGAGGGCTTTAAAGTTCTTAGGCCGATTCAATATTCACCAAACGATGAATCTCTTTCATTAGGTCAACTTGCGTATGCTCTGAATTGGGTGAGAAAAAAATTAGCGAAATCTCTCTAAATCAGCTTTAATTCCCCCTATAAAAGAAAGGATGATATTGACTACCCCACCGCAGAGCAGGCCAAACCCGCCAAATGCGAAAAAGCCTAATACGGCTCCTGAACCTGCATAAAGCAGACCTCCCATGAGTGTACCCTGAGAAGCTCTTAAGGCAGAGGGGAAAAGCCTCAAAAATTCTCTTAAATAATCAGTGGCACCTACAAATGAGCCAAGGATTATTCCAGTAAATGCTCCTAAGACACCCCAAAAGAGAAAAAATGACAAAATATTGATTGAGCGCAGGGAAAACTTCACTCTTTCCTCTTTGAACTCGGTTCCCTCTGCACTCCCTAAATTCAGCTCTTTCCCACAGCTTGGACAACCCTTTGAAGCTTCTTCTATTTTTTGGCCGCAGCGGGGACAGATGCTCGTCGTCTCTCCCAGGATCATCCCACATTTGACACAGACCTCTTCAAAAAGGCTGTTTTCAAATCCACAATGAACGCAGATGGCTTTTTTCTCTTGAAATGAAGGAGGCTTGGCTTGAATCCATTCTTTCCCATCGAAGTAATACCATTTTCCACTTTGAGCCCCAACCATCCAGAATCTCCCTTCATCATCTTTCAAGCGCAATTTTTTCAGTTCCTTGATGAACTCTTCTCGAGAGATTTTCTTTTCGTAGAGTTTCTTTTTTAAGCGCTTAACCTCTTCCTCAATACTCCTGAATCTTTCGTCCATCTTCTATCCTATTATGTTTTCCTTCATGCTTTTGCTCAGTAAATCTTTACCCTTCTGCCTTTCCGAAGAAAATTTATAACTTATTTATTTACAATAATTTTATAATTTATTAATTTTCAATAACATAACAAATGTGCCTAAAATTTGTGCAAATTGTCATATTTACAAGAAATTTCTTGACTTTTGGACTTTTTAATCCCCATTTTTTCACAGTTTTTCCACAGTTTTTGTGAATATCTATCACCTAATTTCCTGAACAACATTTTTCAAAAAATCCAATTCTTCAATCCTTCCCAGAGGCTTGAGCTACTGTATCCCTTGATTGGGTCAGGGATAAAAGTAAGAATGAAGATTAAGAGCATCACAAAACCGATGAATTTCCTCTGGGGTGAAAGGGGCATCTCTTCATCTATTACCCGGGGATGCTTAAGCCCCAGGATAAGGATTATTAGTGCCCAGAGAAACCATCCTATCCAGAAGAAAATACCCAAAATGATGTAGATTCCAAAGAAAATTCGCGCCAAGTTACGAGCTCTTGAGCCGAGCAGTGCATATGCCACATGTCCTCCATCTAACTGGCCAATGGGGAAAAGGTTCAAGGCTGTGACAAAAATCCCTACCCAGCCTGCAAAGGCAACTGGATGAAGAATCACATCGAAGTCACGAGGAATATCTCTGAAGAGGAGGTTTCCTATTATCTTAAGCAGAAGAGGCTCACCGAAGATTAGACTACCTTCTTTTGGAATAGGAGGAACAACTTTTGAAATCGAAAGCCCATAGATAAGAGCGGGAACAGAAAGTATAAAACCGGTGAGAGGACCAGCCACCCCAATATCAAAGAGCTGGTGTTTCTTAGTTATAGGTGATTTAATCTTGATGAAGGCACCCAACGTTCCCACTAGCGTTGGAGCGGGAATAAAAAAAGGCAAAGTTGCGTTTATCCTGTAATGTCGGCAGGCAAGAAAATGTCCTAATTCATGGCCTGATAATATTCCTAGAAGAGTTATTGAATAAACTAAACTTAAGACAAAAACTTGAGAGTCGTGAAACAAATTGAATTCAAGGGCGGCATCAGGATTTTCTGACAATAAGTCGGCATAAAGAAAACTTAAACTCCAGGTGAGACCAACGAAAAAAGTGGAAAGAACAGTAATCAGGAAGAGAATCAGGTTGAGAATGATCTTATTAGAACCAAAATTCATATTTATATAAAAAAATAGGAGTGATTAAACTCACTCCCATTTCTTGCAAGATTAATCCTTGGAAAATCCTTACCCTTCTTCCTGAAGTGCTTTATATTTCTCCATCAATTCTTCTTTCGTTTCTTTATGGTCAGGATCAGGGACACAACAATCGACCGGGCAGACTGCAGCGCATTGAGATTCGTCAAAATGACCTACACATTCGGTACATCTTTCGGGGTCAATCACATAGATTTCGTCACCTGCGGATATGGCTCCGTTGGGGCATTCAGGTTCACAGGCTCCGCAGTTGATGCATTCCTCGGTGATTTTATAAGCCATTGTTTCCTCCTCGAAAAAATTAAACTTTATTATATATTTTTTTCCCCAATTTACAAGATCAGTGGCTATCTCCTCTCCAGCCTCTCCATTTTCAGAGAAGCCTCGAATCCATAATAAGTATGCGCGAATTCATCCTTTAATTTCTTGTAAAGAGTGAGGGCGGAAGCTAAGTCACCCTTTTCTTCATAAGCTTTCGCTTTATTAAAATAAATGGCATCCAGAGGATACTCCTTGGGCTTCTTTCTTTCAATTTCAGCATAAATCTCTATTGCCTTATCAGGTTTATTCTGTTTGAGAAAGATTTGCGCCTTCAAATCCTGCGCTTGAAAATAAAAGATGTCTTTTCTTTGGGGAGAAACTCTTTCCAGAACTTGGAGTGCTTTTTCGAATTCCCCTCTCTCAGACCAATAAGTAGCAACCTTAAGGAAAGCAAGACGTGAAAATTTTCCTCTTCCTCCAAGCTTAATGAGTTTATCTATGTTTTCCGGATGAACTTCAAGGCTCTCACTTAATTCAATTATTTCCTTTAGCAAACGATTCTGACTCTTGGCTGACTGGATGCTTACCAGTTTTTGCCCCAGAAAAAGCAATAGAGAAAAGACAATCAGGCTCATAAAAATAACTATTTCTTTTTTCCTTCTTTTGGCAAAGTTGAAGAGCCTGGTGACTATGCTTACAAATTCATCTTCTTTTAGTTGTTTCCTTTTTAATCTCTTCATCTTTTTCCCCTCTCCTCTTCGGTTCAGGATTTCCCTTTTATCTTTCCTGTTTTATTATCCACTTCCCATCTTCTTCCTGGATCCACCACCCGGGTTGAGCCTTTCGAATCCAGTTTTCAGCAAAAATTTTCTGGATGCGAGGGATCTGGGAGGAATCTATATTCAGGGCTCTGGCTACTTCAGCATAGAGGGCTTGACGATCTTTATTTTCTTCATTAACCAGTCGTCTAAATTCAGCTTTATCTTTCAAAGAAAGTTGCTCTTCATCCCTGATGTGGAGGAAGCCATCGTTTCCCTCACCTATCTGTCCGGCCTCATAAAAAGGGACCAGCCTGGTAAACCTCTCCTTTAACGAATTCTTAAGGGCTCGAATGGTGGGTGTCGAGACTTCTGTCTCCTCTTGGGCTTTAAGTGGAGAAGAAGGAGTAAAATCCCCAGAAGAGCCGAAAAAAATCTCCCACGTTTTTCCCCTAAATGATTCCTCTTCTTTTTGAGGATTCTCTCTTACCTCATCCACTATCTCCTCTGCTGTCTTTTTTACGGTTGCTTCTGGAAAATATATGTTTATTGTCACGCAAGCCAGAAGCAAGAACGCCTCTAAAAAAAAGAGGAAAAACATGTATTTTAGTTTCATTTTCTTCCCTCTCTTTGTTAGATTTCAATATAACCTGTTTTCACTTTGGAGCCTTTGAACCACCGATTCTCTTCAAGCGATTCAGCATATCCATGAACCTGATCCTATTCCCAGGTTTCATATTTATCACATTAAGCCCGAAAATCCAACTTCCTTTTATCAAATATTCTTTTCCCTTCTCGAGAATTAATCCTCTAAGAGTAAAAACATCATTTTTCAAAGAACAAAAAATGCCGATTTTCTCATACCCTAAGTCAGAGACGAAGCTTGTTATCCACCTGTTCCTACCGAGGGTTGCTTTCTCGCCTGAACTGATGATTGCCACATCATCCACTGCTTTCAAGCTGAATTTTTGCGCCACTTCCTTTCTCTTTACAGATTCAAGGCTTAAGGTAAAACTTTCAGGCTGCCCGTTGGAAAATATTATGTCAGCTATTCTGCCTTTGATTATTCCAGTTACCCGGCCAAAAGGAACAGAATCCGTTAACTTCTCAAGGTCAAGGTCCTCTATCTCGATGTCACAGAATATTTTTCTTCTCTTGGAGAAAGGCTGTTTAAAGCCTATGTTTTTAACAACCAATCTGCCACCGAAAACATCAAGCTCAGCTTGCCCTTCTGTCCTGACTCCATCTGGAGTTATTTCCACATTTTGGAGCTCGAGATTTGCCCTTCCCTCCATTCTTATTTTAGATTGATTCCAAAAAATCTCAGAGAGACTAAAATCTTTAGCATAAACTGAAAGATTTGCCTTAAAGCTTTTTAGAGAGGGAAGGAGCACAAAGGTAAACCTGCCCACTTTGATTTTTCCACCAGGAAGGTCTAGAGAAAAAGGTTCAAAAGAAATTGAGTTTTTTTCTGAGTATAGCGAAATCCTCAATGCTCCCAGAGAGAAAAAGGGCAAAGAGATTCTTTCGATAAAAATATATCCAGAATTTTTATATTGTTCACCTATTTGTTCACCTATAAATTGGCTTTTTCCGATCAGAAAAGGGATTTCTGCCTCAATATTTTTCACCAAAAAATGAGTCTCAGGGTATTCTAGGGAAAAGTCTCTTATTCCAATTTCTCCTTTGAGCGTTAAGACCCCATTTACTTTTCTCAAACTAAGGCTGATTTCTGAATTACCCCTCAAGAATGGATTTAATCCTGTTTCAAATTTTCCCTTGACAAATAAGTTGTATAAAGGAGAGAGCTTGAAATCTGCATTTTTTAAATTAAATTCATTCAAAGAAAAGTGAGGAGCCTCAAACGATGCGGAGGCCTCTATTTTTCCTAGGTCAAAGAGAAAAGCTTCTGCTTTTTCAAGGAAAAACCTTTGCGCCTTTGAGGAATATGAGCCATTGAGAGATAACTCGAGAGGGTTTCTTTTCAAGTCAACATAATAGGTCTTCCACAGAAATTCTCCTTGAGAAATTTCAACTGAAATTTTAAAATCAAAATCTTTACTCCCAAGCCTTCCTCCTAACCTGAGATTGATTTTGGAGCTAATCCCCTCAGCAGCAAGAGATAACGCCTGGTCGGAGAAAGAAGCCTCGTTTAAATTTATCTTCCCGCAGATTAATAGCTTCTCTCTCTCCTCAGCCAAGGTCCCCAATTCTGCTTCAAAGTCACATCGGGCCTCTGGTTCAAGCCTCTGTAAAAAATCAGGTAGAAGATAAGAGAAAAAGAGAGAAATACGGCTAAACTTAAAACTCTCTGTCTCTATTTTGAAATGGCCCTTCTCTGGGGAATGAAGATTAAGTCTCCCCTGGATGCTGAGGGAAGGAAGAGGAGGACTAACCATTCTTAGGGCATCTATTTTAAACTCTTTTCTCCCTAAGTCTATGTCCGCCATCCCAAAAAAATCTACTCCTTCAAGCCTGTAATCTTCGCCATCTCCAATGAACGAGACCACCCCCAGTCTTCCTTCAATTCCTTTGGCTTTTATCTGTGAGGGAGAGCCAGAAAAGGAAAACCTTAGGGAAGAATTCTCAACCTCAATCTCGTTCCCCAAAATTCTCCCTCTATCCAGAATAAGGAAGCCTGAAAGCTTAGGCTTCAGAAGAGAACCTTCTGCCTTTATTGCACCTCTTATCCTGTGGCTAAGGGAAAACTCAGAATCTCTATAAACAAAATGCGTGGGATTGAGCTTCAGGGAAGCCTTAATCTCCCCTTTCATCGAACTTCCTTTCCGTGCATAATCTAAGTTAAGGTAAGCCTTGCCTTCGAGGATTGAAAAGTTAAGCACAGGCTTATAACACCTTTTTAAAAGCTCAGAAATTGACTTTAAATCGCAAATCTCAATTTTGGAGGAGAAAAAAATCGAAGGTGGACTCAAAAGCTCAATTTCCGAGCGAAATGAAGCTTCAAGCATTTGAGGAAGGCTCATCTTCATCTTAGTAAAATAGAGCTTCTTCTTTTCAGGATCCAGCATTACCCCAAAATTAAACCAGATTCTCTCTAGCGGGAAATTATTATTAGGGAAGCTAAGAGTCATCTTCTCAATTATACCCTCCCCTTCCATGATAAAAGACTCCTTTAAGGAAAAGATCCCTTCCAGAAAAATAGTGCCTTCACCAGAAAAATCACCCGCTACTCTCTCAAATTCGCCATTATCCATAGAGAGCGAGTACCTAAAATTCTCATGCCCCTCTATTCTCTGGCAAAAAAGATTTGCCTGGGGTGTGGAGAGTAGGTTGGATTGAGTGACAAGATTAAGTGCCATCTCTCTTATTCTAATCTTATTCACATATCCCATAATTTCTGAAATTATTGCGAGTCTTTCCTTGAGGTTAATCTCGGCTTTTTTAATTAACCTTGCCTCTAAAGAAATTCCTCTCCCCTCTATTGAATCTAAAAAAGGTTTTTTTCTTTTAATAAGCCTCTTCAGGTCACCAGCGAGGCTCAGCTCCCTAAGGGAAATGTTTATTTCATCTTCATCACTCTTCATCGAAAGCCTCACAAAATTGGCTTCGACCCTGAAAGGCAAAAATTCATAGTTGATCTGACCTATCTGGATTTCGATATTTGTCTTCCTCTTAAGGTAATCCTCAACCAAATCTTTAAAAAGCTGTTTTCTAAAGAAAAGGACAAGAAGGAGAATCAAAAAAATAATAAGGATGAAGAGAGCTATTCCCCACAAAAAAACAAGCACCTTTTTCATCATAATCATTAAACCTGACTTTAAAAAATGAGTGAGATTAATTTCTTCAAATTAAGTTTACTTATTTTAACAGGTGGAAAAAAGTCTATAAATGAAAGTTTCCCCTTTGCGCTTTAAGTAGACAATCTCGACTATAAGAATTTTTTTAAATTATTAATATTATCAAGGCTTATCTTTTCTTGAGGAAATGCGCCTGGCAGGACTCGAACCTGCGACACAGGGATTAGGAATCCCTTGCTCTATCCTTACTGAGCTACAGGCGCATTAGCTTTCTCTCTCATTTTATTTGAGAGCCACTAACAATCTATCAATTTGAAGGATTTTTTTCAATCAGAATCAAGATGTTTGAATTAAACGGTCCGGATGAGGAAGCTTTTTAGCCTGCTCAAAATCGAACGCTTGCTGCAGCTCTGTTCAATATCTTTTGAAGAAAGTTCTCTTATTTTTTTCAGGAATTCCATATTCTTCCTATTTCTTTCACTCACAATCTCGGCTATTATCTCTGCCAGGGAGGGATTCTTCTTTATGAGCCGCGCAAAATCCAAAGCGCCTATCTCGAGTAGCTCTGACTCCTCTTCCACAATACCCGTAGCAGTTCTTGGCATTCCTGTGAAGAGTGACATTTCTCCAAATATTCCGCCCTTCTCAACCCTGAATTCAGAAATGTATTTTTTACCTCTCTCCTCATACACAATTTCACCTCTAATCCTCCCTCGGGCCACAATATAACAGCTCTCCCCTCTCTCCCCCTGCTTGAATAACACTTCTCCTGCAGTATACCTTGCTCTTTTTAAAAGCTTCGAAAATTCTTTTACCTCCTCCTCTGAAACAAGAAGTTCTCCTGCACGCTCCCCTTCTTGATAGCGAAGGAATGAAGAATTGATGAGGTCCCTAAAGTTTCCCTCTCTATCCTCTTCATAGAGGGGAAGCCCTTCTATTTCTCTCCAGGCTCCCACGAAACCGAGGAGTTTGTCTTGGACTGAAACCGGAATCTCTATCCCCCTTCTCCTGAATTTATACCATATTAGCCTCCCTACTTCGCTCAAAATGACATTTTTGCGTTCGAAATCTGTGATCCAGAATTTCACAAGGTAAGAAATCCCGAAATCATCGTAACTCAGGATGAAAGCCTGGGGTTCAGGATCCTTTATCACTAGGGGCACGTTTGCGGCTGCTTCTCTCAAGGCCTCCAAGACAGAGGAAGGAGGCGCCTCATAACCAGCTTTAACAGAAATCGTCAGGGCAGTCTTTGCATCAGGTCTGGAGAAATTGGTCATTTTTTCCTGAGAAATCAAGTTGTTGGGCAAAACTATGATATTAGAGGCACGGTCTATGATCCTGGTTTCCCTCCAGTTAGTATCTATCACTTTACCCTCATGACTTCCCACCTGAATCCAGTCTCCTCGAGTGAAAGATTTTGAAAAGTGGAGAGACATGCCAGAAATGATGTTGCTCAGAGTACCCTGAAAGGCAAGACCAAGAATCATGGTCAGAATGGCTGAGGTAGCAAGGAAGGGGGTTATGTTTATTCCCAAGATATTTCTCATGATGATGAAAAGGGTTATTAAGTAAACAACTCCAAGCATCAACCCATGCAGAATGCGAGGCAAGGGAAAAGGAAGTTTTCGGTGAGAATAATAGGCATGGAAAAAGGCATCAATGAGCCTGATGAAAAGAAAGATGAAAAAGAATAAAAGGATGCCATCTAGATAAATATCAAATTTCTGAGTCAAAGAGAGGGTTTTTTTTATGGCTTTAATCTTGAAAATCAAGCTAATGGCAATGAAAACACCAGGAAAAGCCAAACGATTGATGAAATAACGTGGAATTTTCTTTTCTAGTTTAAAAAACCTATAAAACAAAGAGCGAAACCAGAAAAATACCCCTGCAGATAAGAATATGACGAGGAAAATGATGACAATATCCAGCGAGGAAAGGATATTTTGAGTGTCAGACATCTTTCCTCCTTCTCTTTTTCATAAGCCTTAGCTCTTCTCCCTGGCGTGCGCCATGTGTTGAAGGAAAGTGACTCTTAGCCTTCAAGATTAATTCCTTCACCTTCTCATCTGAATGCTCTGGATTATAATGAGAGAGAAAGAGAGCTCTCACCCCAGCTTCCCTCCCTATCTTCACACCCTCTGCCCAGGTGCTATGCCCCCAGCCTTTCTTCCCCGCCTCATATTCTTCGGGAGTAAAGGTGGAATCATAGATGAGAATGTCAGCTTCAGTAGAAAAATTTACGAGTCGTCTGTCAATCCCCTTCTCAGGATGCTCGGTATCAGTGGCAAAGACAAGCTTCGTCCCTCCCTCCTCAAGCCGATAGGCAAAGCTTTCTTGAGGATGGTTAAGGGGGCAGAAGGTAATCCTTATACCTCCCACCTCTATTCCTTCACTGGGAATCTGTTTTATGTTCTTTTCTGCGGGAGTGTCTTTAAAATCCAGGGGAAAGTATCTACTCCTCATCATCCCTTCTAAAAACCTTTGAGTCTCTTTTATTCCATAGGGAGAGTAAATATTGAGAATCGTTCTCCGGGAATAAAGCGCTCCAAAATAAGGAAAGCCCAAGATGTGATCAAGGTGGAAATGGGTTAAAAGGAGGTGAATAACCATTTCCTCATTCCTGTTATTCTCCATCAATCTCTGACCAAGGTTCCTTATTCCCGTGCCTGCATCAACGATAATGACCTCCTTTTTCCGAGAGATAATTGAAGCACAGGGTGTGTACCCACCAAAATAAACCTTATCTTCATCCGAGACGGGAAAAGTACCTCTCACTCCCCAGAATTTAAGAATCATCCTACTTCTCCTTTAGATCCCAAACTCCATCCCACTCTCTATCTTCGCGAGCATTCTTTAATCTCTCACAGCGAGTAATGTATATTCTCGAAAGAGGATCATCTTCAATTTTGGATAAAAGCTCTATCGCTTTTTCCCAATCTCTTTTCCTGAAATGGAAAAGAGCTCGATGAAAAACTTCTATCCTTTCAAGCTCAGAAGCCTGGACTTTATTCCTTTCTCCAATGAGCTCGAAAATCCTCACCGGCTTTTCCTTTCCCACTACCCTAATGAGGTCAACTTCTCGGCAAATTATCTCATCTTTAACTCTCTCAAAAGTATTCTCACCCACAAGAATTGAAACTCCATACTGCTTACAGGCGCCTTCCAGACGAGAAGCAAGATTTACGGTGTCTCCCATCGCCGTGTAATCAAAACGGCTCTTAGAGCCCATATTGCCCACGACTGCTTCTCCCGAATTAATCCCTATGCGCATAAAAATTTTCTGTCCGTATTTCTTTTCATAATGAGGTCTTAACTCAGAAAGAATATCTTGGCACTTGAGCGCAGCTCGACAAGCTCTTAAAGCGTGGTCAGCCTGGTCAAGAGGGGCATTCCAGAATGCGATGATTGCGTCTCCTTCGTACTTATCTAATGTACCTTCCAGGGAAAGAATGATATCCGTCATTTGCGAAAGATAATCATTCAAGAGGTTTACCAGCTCTTCTGGAAATAATTTCTCTGAAATAGAGGTAAAACCCGCTACATCAGAAAAGAATGAAGAAATCTCTCTCTTTTCTCCTCCAAGCCGAAGAAGCGAAGGATCATTCATAATTCTCTCTATCACCTGGGGGCTTAAATAATAACGAAATGCATTCTTGATGAACCTTCTTTGTTTTCCTTCTATGCTGTAGTTCAGCATAGAAGTGACCATAAAGCTGAGAAGAACAGCGAGAGCTGGGTGAATGAACTCAAGCCAGTAGCCAATCAATAAAGCAAGAGAGGAAAAGACGGCGGGGAGAGAAAGAGAGAATAATCCTAGAAAAATTATTTTCGAGATACGGCGCATCATTGAAACTCCGATGCCAACTAGAAGAGAAAGAGCTAAAGAGATGACGATGAACAAAACTGGTGGAGAGTATCTTATATAATCACCCTTGAGCAGGTTGTCGATGGCTGTGGCGTGGATTTCAGCTCCGGGATAGACAGAACTGAAAGGTGAAGTCCGAAGGTCATATAGCCCAGGTGCACTTGCTCCAATGATTACTATCTTATCCTTGAATTCTTCAGGTGGAATCTGAGCTGGCTTTCCCTCCTCGAGGAGGGCAAAAGAGTTAATCACTGAGGCCAGGGAATAGCATTCATATGTACAGGTAGGGCCATGAAAACGAAGTATCATCCTCCCCAACCCATCTACTGGAATCTCCTCAATGTTTAAATCTTCCTTGATAAAACTCGCTACAGCAAAAGCAAGGGAAGGCAATAAGAGTCCCTTATAGGAAAAGAAGAGGGGGAGCCTGCGGTAAGTACCATCCTGATCAGGAGGGAGATTAACATTGCCTGTGCCTTGAACCGAATCCAGAAATAAATCCAGAGGTAATGTGGCTGATTCCATGATGGAGAAATTCTTACCTGAGGAATTTTTTCTCTGGAGAGAAAACTTTTCTAGAAGTGCTAAGTGGGAAGAGTCCTCTTCTTTTTCCTTCTGATGAAGGAAGATGGGTAAAAAAACATTCCTGGCCCTTTTCATTGCCTCCTTAAAATTCCTATCATCCTCGACTCCCCAAACAGATGGTTCAGAAAAAATTAAATCAAAAACAATCGCTTTTACTCCTCCCCTCATGCAATACTCGATAACTGCAGAATAAATCTGTCTTGGCCATGGCCAAGAAATACCCTGTTGTTTTTCATAAATGTCAAGACTTTCCTGGTCTACGAGGAAAAGCACAATATTTTTGCTGGCATTATTGGGATTAGAGAAGAGATGTAGCCTCCAATCCCAGGATTTTAACTCCCATGATTCAAGAAGGCCAAGAAAGTGAAAAATGAAAGCAAAGAGAAAAGCCCCACTTCCTGCTATCGTGCCTCGAATGAGCTTTTTCTTCACTACCTCCCCTCACCAGCTCTTTCTCTCCTCCTCTGCTTCTCTTCCTCCTTAGAGTCTAGTCTTAGCTGAGTTTTTTCATCATTTCTTCAAACCTTGCCGTACGAACCGCATCTTTTTCGGGTATCTTCCTTAAGGATGAAATTTCTTTCTTTACTTCCTCAATTCTTTTGAGAGCAGAAGGGTGAGTCTTGAACCAACCCTTAAGCTCTGTATTCGATGTTTCATCGACCATTGTACTCAAGAAGTCTAGAAGCCCCTGAGGGCTATACCCCGTTCTTGAGGCAATTTTTACCGAAAGCCTATCGGCTTCATGTTCATATTTCCTGTCATATCCTCTCTCGATTAAATTCTCCGCAATATCTGCAAGGACATCTTCAAAAATATTCGTCAGTTCAGCTAATTTCTCAGGCCCGTATCTTTCTAAAGCCTCTTCACCGATTATGGAGAAGGCATCGAGGAGCCTTGATTTTTTGATTGATTGCAATCCGTGTTTAGCGCTTACATGCCCTACCTCATGAGCAAGGATGGAAGCGAGCATTTCCTCATCCTTGCATCTCTTAAGCAGTCCCTTAGTGATGAAGATGAAACCTCCGGGTGCCGCCAGCGCATTGACTTCATCGCTCTCAAGGATGAGGAAATGATAGCCCGCATAAATTTCGGGTCTATCACTGAAGATGGCAACAGCATTGCCCAGTTTGTTTATATAATCAGTGAGAATCTTATTCTCATATACAGGATATCGAGAGAGAATCAAAGCGGCAACAGATCGCCCTATATAATATTCTTCTTCCTCATTTATGTCCTCGAAACTCTTCCTCAAGGCTTTACTCGTCTTTACGATTGCCTGCTTATCCTTTTCAGAAATCTTTCCTCCAACGGGAAGCGACTCGATACCTTTCTCCACTGCAGTACAGCTCAGCAGGAGAAAGAGAAATGCAATTAACATTAACGACTTAAGGGAATGTTCTTTACCCCTCATTTCTCACCTCCAAACTCAGCTAATCTACCTCTTTTCAAAAATTCTTGAATCTCCTCAGGAGTCACTTTCATCTGGAGCATCTTCTCTACCCAAGCAAAACTTATTTCACCATGACGCGACCTGTATTCTTCTTCTACCTGCTTGTTGAAACCCTTACCGGCAAGGGCAACCTCTTCTGCAGACGCCTGGGTCTTAAGAGACTTGTCCATTGCCAAGAGGGTAAACTTTCTCTGCTGAAGGGCGCTTGAATGAACCCATCCTTCAAGCCCAGCCGAAGTTCTCACTCTTATCCATCCCTCCTGCTCACTTATCTTCTCCAAGACTTCTCCCGCTTTAAGGGAGGCTATGGAGGAGGAATAAAACTTAGGTTCTTTTCGCAGGTTAGTAGTCTGCACTTTAACTACAAATGTTTCAGCAAGGAGAATGACGACAAAAATAAAAATAGCAAGGGCGGGTAAAAAATAGCTGAATGCTTTCTTCATTAAAACCTCCTTTAATGATTCTTGTCATTCCTCTTAATCTAGGCAGCAGATTTTTCCATCTCTAAATTTTCTTCTTTAAAATCATCTTTAAAATCATTCACATAATATTTAGGACAAAAAGCTTTCTTTCTCTTGTATTTTAATTAGTTTTTGTTTGATAAAGCAATTTCTCTTGACCGGTTTATCGTTTTTTATAGCGATATGAAGTGCCTTGTAAGAACCTACAATTACACTCAGCTTCCTGGCTCTGGTCAAGGCAGTATAGAAGAGATTTCTCTGAAGCATGATGAAGTGCTGAGGAAGAAGTGGCATCACTACGGCAAGATACTCACTCCCTTGAGATTTATGCACAGAGATGGCATAGGCAAGAGTAATTTCCTCAAGTTCATCTTTTTCATAGAAAACTGAATGACCATCAAAGTCGACCAAGACTCGATAAGCTTGTCTATCTATGTAAGTGACGATGCCAATATCACCATTAAAAACTTCTTTTTCATAATTATTTTTTATCTGCATCACCTTATCGTGGAGCCTTATTTCCCTGTCTCCAAATTTCAATCCTTCTTGGCGGGGATTGAGGCGTTTCTGGAGTTCAGAGTTGAGGTTATCTACTCCTACCAGTCCCTTATACATAGGGCTGATTACCTGAATAAGGGGAGAAAGGGGGTGAACGTCAAATTTTCTGGGAATGCTGTAAGTACAAAGAGTGAGGATAGTGTTAAAAACTTTTTCCTCATCTTCTTGGTGGATAAAATAGAAATCTGAATCCTTATCTCCTCTTTGAGGGTAGATGATGGGGAGCCCCTGATTAACCCGATGTGCATTGAGAACAATGAGGCTCTCTTTTTCCTGGCGGAAGATTTCTTCAAGCCTCACTACTTCCACTCTTCCTGATTCAATCATGTCTCGAAGAAGACACCCTGGCCCCACTGAAGGTAGCTGATCCTTATCACCTACCAGGATGAGCCGCATCCACGGTGCAAGTGCCTTGAAGATATGGTACATGAGAGGAAGATCAACCATCGAAAATTCATCAATTATGAGGACTTCGGCAGTAAGAGGTCGCCTCTCATTCCTCCTGAAACTCTTAAGCTGGGGGTTATATTCGAGGACTCTATGAATCGTCCTTGCCTCATGTTGGGTTGCCTCTGAAAGCCTTTTAGCTGCTCTTCCTGTAGGTGCGGCAAGCAAAACTTCTTTCCCCCATCTTTTAAATATTTCTAAAACAGCTCTTATTATTGTTGTTTTCCCTGTACCTGGTCCTCCGGTGATAATCAAGATTCTATTCTCCAAGGTCTCCTTTATGGCTTTTTTTTGCATCTCCGAAAAATTAATCCGGAGGTCATTCTCTACTTCCTCGATGACTCTCTCCACATCAATGCCTGGAGCTAAACATGGTAAGGACGTAAGACGACGGATAGAAATTGCAACCTCCCTTTCTGCCTCATAAAAAAAAGGGAGGTAGAGAGCAGTCCCTTCCTCGGTTTCCTCGGCCATGATGAGCTTTTCCTCTCTCATCTTTTCTATTATTTTCCTTATCTCCTCTACCTCAATCCCCAGCTCTTCTTGGCAATCTTTCTCAAGAAGAGGTTGAAGGGAATAGACATGCCCTTGCTCATTATCTTTCTCCATGAGATATTTAATGAAGGCTTTTATTCTTTCTGGTGAGGAAGGGCTAAACCCCAGCTTGAGTGCCATCTGGTCGGCAGTCCTGAATCCAATCCCCCAGATGTCATGGCAAGCTTGGTAAGGATTTGTTTTTAGAACTTGAAAAGAGTTCTCTTGATATTGGCGATAAATCTTTATGGCAAGGTTTGTGGAAATGTTGTGTTCCTGGAGGAAGATTATTAAGTCAGCGATATTCCTATGTTCGCTCCAAGATTTCTTAATTTCTCTGAGTTTTATCTCTCCAATCCCTGCTACCTCTTTCAATCTTTCTGGAGCACTTGAGATAATATCCAGTGAAGAAAGGCCAAATCTTCTCACAATTCTTTTTGCCAGCACGGGTCCGATCCCCTTAATCAGTCCCGAAGAAAGAAATTTCTCTATTCCCCTAAGCGTAGCAGGAAGCAAGGGAGTAAAATTTGCTACTGTGAATTGTTTCCCGTATTTGGGATTTATTTCCCATTTCCCTGAAATCCTCAATACTTCTCCCGCAGATAAAGGAGGAAATGAACCAACTATAGTAAACCTCTCTCCTCCTTCTACGCTAAACTTTCCAACAGTGTATCCCGTTTCCGGATTGTAATAGATTATTTCTTCAATGCTTCCTTCAAACTGCTCCATCAGCAGAATCTCTCTCTTCGGATTTTTGAATTTAAGTGCACTGGCTTAAATTTCCGTAAATTTTTGAATTAACTGAAAATTATTTTTACTTCTTCTCCTTTCCTAGCCCCAATCAACCTTGCAGCCGAATCCTCTCTTCTAGCTATTTCTATTAGGCCGATGCTGCCGACCAAGAAAAGAAGCTCACCCTTTCTCGCTTCAGAATAGTTCTCCTTGAAGGTTGAAACTTCATTTCCCTTAACAAAAAGAGTGATTCTCCTTTTCCCGGTCTTTGCCTTTAAATCTTCAAGCATCGTAGAGGGAATGTTGGTAATGAGGTTTCCAAATTTATCTTGATAAAGGATTTCGCCTCTTATCATCTCTTTATCCACATCCATCTCAGGCTTTCTTATGGGAAGCCTTTCATAAGATTTTATCTGAGCTCCAAATTTGTCTATCGAAATCCCTTTTGAAAGCCACGCTGCCACGGGTGCCATTTTATCTCTTCCCTCAAAGGTTCGGCTCAAGAGGGGAAGGAAAAAGTTGTCATTGGTTACCTCTCTTACTTCAACTTCTTTTTCCTGTTCGATTACCAGGCTTAATATTCCATTGTCAGGGGCGACAAAAAAATAATCTTTTATCTTCGCCCCTAAGATTCTCCGCAAAGAACCAACACCTGGATCAACGATAGCAAGAAAAATTGTGCGTGATGGAAAATATCGATAGCAGGCAAAAAGAACAAATGCAGCGCTCAGGATGTCGTAAGATGGGATGTAATGAGTGATATCCACTATCTGTGCACTGGGATTAATTCCGAGGATTACTGCTTTAAGAGATCCAGTAAAATAATCTTCCTCTCCAAAATCAGTGACTAAGGCAATGATTGACCTTTCCATGTTCTCCTTTTTATCTATGTTATCCATTGTCATCTTCTGGGTCAAATTAGATGACTCTATAGAGCCAAGGATTTCAATCCAAAAATAAGCTTTTATATTTTCTGTAAAAAAAAATTAACCCTTGCAATAGCTAAAAACCACACCCAAGGAAAGGTCTGCATCCTTAAAACCACGATAGAAAAAATAAGCCTCTACTTATGACATTGTGCAAATCAAAAAACAGGAAGTAAGGTATAAGAAATCAAAATGCTATTGGCTTTTAGTCTAACCTTGAAGAGCTGCGATTTTCATTGAATTTAAACGAAAATGGTAATGCTTATTGAAGAGAGTCCCTGTTTGACCCTCTGAAAAAATCATGATATTTTTAATTTTTATGAAATTCATAAAAGTCTTTCTCAATTCTTTTCTTTGTGGGCTCTTTTTTTCATCCCTCCTTGCTCTTCTCATTTACAACTTAAACATCAATCTCAACTTTGAATTACGATTCTTCCTCCAGCTAATGCTTTTCACTTATATCACCTATGGAATTTTGCTCAGCGTCGCATGTATGTTTTTCTTTTTCATTGTTCAGTTTTTCCAGGGGAAGAAGATGAATCCTGCCCTAATTTCACCCCCCTTTCTTTCTCTCGGGTTTTCACTCCTCTCGCTTCTCTTCTTGTTTATTTTCAGAGCAAATCAGAACTACTTCCAATCTTTTTTCGAACCAGAAACAAAGAGCCTGATGACTTCTCAATCAACATTCATCATCCTGCTTGTTATTTTAGGACCATTTTTTTTCTATCTCTTGCGCCGTGCGAGAAGGAAGATAATCATCTCTCTTTTATTTTATCTCCTTTTTGGGGCAGGAATATTTTTCTCAATCTATCTCAGATACAGCTTCCCCCTCCCTTCGCGACATCAAAAGCTCTCATACCTGAAAGCAAAAGAGATTGAAAAAAGAGTTATTCTCATCGAGCTCGAAGGGCTAAGCTTTGATTTCATTATTCCTCTTGTCAATAAGGGTAAACTCCCAAATTTTTCCTGGTTTATGGAAAGGGGTAGTTGGGGCAGGCTTAAAAATTTCACTCCCAGTGATCCTTTCATTCTCAATGCCTCATTTGAGACTGCAAAACTTCCGGCGAAACATCGTCAGATATCTTCTGTAAGATATAGACTTCTAAATTTTAAGAGTGAAATTGAAGTGACTCCTCGCTTCATATTATTCAATCTCCTGACAAGAACAGGACTTGTGAAAATCAAAACTTCAAACCCCATCTCTAAATCCAAGGACATCTGGAGCATACTTTCAGAAAATAAAGCGACTTACCTTAAAAATGATTCTCTATTTCCCCAAGTTCCTGAGGAACCAAACCCTAGGGTTGAAAAGGCTTTCAAAACCTTCTATGAAGACCTCCTTGAAGAGAAAGACCCTCTTTTGAATATCTTAAGAAATTCCTTTTCCAGCGATTGTGAACAAGAAGACCTTATCTTTAAGAGAAAAATCCAAGAGCAACCCCAACTTACATATTTCCATCTCCATGGATTAAACCTTGTAGAAAAATTCTTTTATAAATACAGTTTCCCGGAACTTTTCGGGAACGTTGATCAGGAAAAAATAAATCGTTACGGTTCTGTTATTTCCAGATATTATGAATTTTATGATCAGATAATAGGAAAATATTTAGCTGCTCTTCGAGAAAATGAGCTCTTAGTAATCTTCTCCACCCATGGGATAGAGCCACTCCCCTTATGGAAAAGGGTAATCGAATGGTTTTTTGGCAACCCTGAAGTCTCTGGCTACCACGAATATGCTCCTGATGGAGTTATTTTCTTCTACGGAAAAGAAATCGTCGAAGGAAATCATATCGAGAAAATAGATTTGATCGACCTCGTTCCCACTCTTTTGAATTATTTAAGTCTTCCTGTAGGGAGAGACATGGACGGGGTTGTAATAAGCTCAATTTTCAATGACGAATTTAAGACAGAAAATCCTGTCCTTTATATCTCTTCCTATGAGGAAATTGTAATCAGGTAATTTGGATAGAGAAGCTTTCTAACTAAGTGTTCACTTGATGATGCGCAGGATACGCTTCCATCTTGCCTTGGGGATGTAATTCACAAGCTTGTTCAAGCGATCTCTTAAGCTTGTCTTCAGATAAGCATCAGGATCAGCCTTATAGGAAAAATAGATAATCCATGGTCTACCTTTTATGTAATCTAGAGGTAAAAAACCCCAGTAACGGCTGTCCATGCTGTTATCTCTGTTATCTCCCATCACAAAACAATATCCCATAGGCACTACTACCGGTCCATAGTTGTCTCTTATGGCATCATCATACTGATAATAATTGCTCTGGGAATAAACTTGGTCATCGTTATGAACCTTATATCTTTCCGGAATTGGATACCCGTTAATATAAACCTGTTTGTTTCTTATTTCGATTTTTTCTCCTTCCAAGGCAATCACTCTCTTCACAAAATCCTTGGAAAGTTCCTCCGGGTATTTAAAGACAACTATGTCGTATCTTTTTATCTTCTTTTCAGGAAGAATCTTCCTTTCCCAAGAAAATTTAGGATTGCTATAGATGAGCTTGTTGACGAGAAGGAAATCTCCGATGAGAAGAGTTGGCTCCATTGAGCCGGTTGGAATCTGGAAAGCTTGGACCACAAAAGTCATCACAAAAAAGACAAAGATTGCCGTCTCCGCGATTAACTCAAAATACTCACGAAAAGTACTTTTTTCTTTTTTCTTCTTCTTTTTTTCCATCTTAAATTAAAAAAGAAAGGCTAAGTATAACTAAAAACGAAAAATTCATCAATAGAGTTGCCTTCACCGCGGGGAGAAAGCGAGGCCACTTATCAATGTTGTTAATTCCTGTTTTAAAGGCTAAAAAAGGGAGAGGTAAGGTCATCAATACCAATAAAGACCATAAGGGCCACCCTCCTATTAAGACTCCCAGGATAACTAATAAATAACAGCTCAACGCAAAAAAGAGATATAAATAAAGACTTTTATGAAAGCCAACCAGAATTACCCATGTCTTCCTCCCCACGCTAAAATCAGCTTCTTTATCAGCAAACTCATTTATCAAGAGGACAAGCATGGTCAAGATTCCAGAAGGATAAGCAATAAAAAGAGGAGCTAAAGAAGTAAATTCACCTGCCTGAACATAGTATGCTCCAGCAACCATCAAGGGTCCCCATGCAAGAAAAATGGCAACCTCACCCAGTCCTTTATCGACCAGTCTGATTGGGAAGCCATTGTAATTAAAGACGAAGAAGAGGGCAAAAATCCCTATCAAAAGAATCACATTTCCCCTTAAAACAGAATTAAGATGAAGCCCTGCTCCTGCCCCCAAGATAGCAAAGACAATCGAAATAGCCAGAGCATCAGCAGGTTTGACAAAACCTCCTAAAATCATCCTGCTCCCTCCTGAAAAAGGGACAAGCGCATTCCTGTTCATTGCATCGTTACCACTTTTGTAATCGAAGTAATCGTTAGCCACGTTGCATGCAATGTGGAGGAAACAGGCCCCAAGAAGAGCCAAAATGAAATGAAAAAAATTAAATCGATGCGTTTCCCAAACTGCAAACGAAGTACCTAAAAAAACAGCTCCCAAGGTGACGCTTAAAAAGGGAAGACGAAGAAGAAGAAAAATGGCCTTTATCTTGTTCATCTTAAAGACAATATTATATTTTCAAATCTAAAATAATCAAGTAAACAATTTCGCAATTGAATAAAAAATCTCAGAAATTTTTTGTCCATTTCCAAGTTAGGTTAATGAAAATGTTAATCGTTGTAGGGTAAGCGAAAAATACCCTTGAGGCAAAATTAGAATGAGAGGATGGAAATTAGCTTAAGAATTAAGAATGAAGAAGAGGCCCCCTTTTGCTTTTATTAATCTTACTACCTAAAATAAAAGAAAATAATTTTGATTCACACTTAGGTTAGTTGATGAAAATTTTAATCTTCGTACGAGTACGAGTAATTGGAAGATATCCTTAAGGTATAAGCGTGAGAATAAGAGCTGCGAACTAAGCTTAAGAATGAAAGCTAGACTCTTTTGTCTCCCTCTAAATCTTAATCCTCAAAATTAAAGAAGATATGTACCTCTTTTCATTTTTCCCTTATGAGCTTTTACCCATTAATTTCACGAAGAGCCACATTTTTTATTTTTTCTAATCAATATTTTCTCTGAACTAATTCGGAAAAAAGCAAAATTTTTAAATTTTTTTCCCCATCTTAAGAAAACTCTTACTTTAGAGGAAAGTTTTTTCCCTTGCTTAACCCCAATAAAAAGATAAGCAGCTAAAAAAAATCAAACATTTCTGATTTTCTTTGAATTTACGAGCTTAGCAGGATGTAATATACTTTAAACATGAACTTCACCATCTTTGGGTATCCGAAAACAGGAAAAACAACTCTCTTCAACATCCTCACTGGAGCAAAAATTGAGCTTAAAACTTATGAAAAGGGAAAAAAAGAATTGAATCAAAGAACGTGTCTTGTGCCAGATGAGAGGCTTGATAAGCTCTGGATGCTTTATCCAGATAAAAAGAAAAAGTGTGCAACCATCGATTTTATCGACATTGAAGGGGTTTCATTTGGCGAGATCAAAAATGATTTCTATTTGAGCTATCTCAGAAAGGCGGATGGCCTGGCTCATGTTGTAAGAGGCTTTCAAAATCTACAACTCCCCCATCCTAAGGGAAGAGTCAACCCCAGAGACGACATCATTTCTATGGAAGAAGAATTAATTCTCGCCGACCTTGTTCTGATAGAATCCAGGCTCAAGAAAGCCGAAAAAGAGCTGAGTAAAACAAAATCGGCTGCGTTAGAGACAGAAAAGAAGCTGCTCGAGAGACTTAAAGTAGCCCTTGAAGAAAAAAAAGCAATTCGTGAGCTAAAGTTTTCTCCTCTCGAAGAAAAGATTGAGAGAAGTTTCGCCTTTCTCACTGAAAAACCTCTCCTCCACTTGATAAATGTTGATGAAAAAGATATTCCACTCATCGAAAATCCAGAGAAAATCTACCCTGAAAAAAAGAAGGGGGTTTTGATTCTTGCTTTTTGTGGAAAATTAGAGTTAGAAATAATGGAGCTCGAGGAGGAGGAAAAAAAAGTTTTTCTTTCTGAATACGGATTAAAAGAGCTCTGTGCTCCTAAATTTTTGAGGGCTTCTTATGAGCTATTGGAGGCTGTGACTTTTTTTACTGTGGGAAAAGATGAAGTCAGGGCCTGGACCATCCGCAAAAACACTCCTGCTCTCAAAGCAGCCGGCGTAATCCATTCCGAAATTGAAAAGGGTTTCATAAAAGCAGAAGTAATCTCCTGGGAAGAGCTCCTTCAACACGGCTCTCTCCAGCGGGCAAAGGAAAAAGCTGCCCTCAGGCTCGAAGGGAAAGATTACATAGTCCAGGATGGAGATGTGATATATTTTCGCTTTTCTATTTAAAAAAAGGTATGAGAAAAAATTTTGAAATAAGAGCCGTCGATAAAAATTCTTCAGCAAGGCTTGGTACTATCCACACGCCTCATGGAAAGATTGAAACTCCAGCCTTCGCTCCTGTGGCAAGCCAGGGAACAGTAAAGGCTCTTCTACACAATCAACTCAAATCACTTGGGGCTCAAGCGATCATCGTTAATTCATACCACCTCTTCTTAAGACCTGGCATAGAGACAATAGCCAAATTAGGCGGCATCCATTCCTTCATTTCCTGGGAAAGACCAATCCTCTCCGATAGTGGAGGATTCCAGATTTACAGTCTCTCTCCTCTCGTTAGAGTTGAGAAAGAGGTTATCGAATTCAGTTCCCATCTTGACGGGAAAAAAATATGTCTCACGCCTGAAGAAGTAATCCAAATTCAAATCGCTCTAGGTGCGGATATCATATTCCCTTTAGACTATTTCCTTCCTTATCCCTCCCCTAAAGCAAAGTTAAAACAGGCAGTCGAAATTACCTCTCTCTGGGCTCGACGTTCTAAGACATTTTTCCAAAGGCAAAATTCTTCCCAGCTTTTTTGGGGAATTGCTCAAGGCGGGATTCATTGGGAACTCCGCAAGCAAAGCATCGAGGAGCTTCTGAATCTGGATTTCGATGGCTATGCTTTGGGCGGGTTAGGCATAGGAGAGCCTAAATCTAGATTCTTAGAAATCGTGGAAAAATGTGACGCCCTTCTTCCCCAAGATAAACCCCGCTATCTTATGGGGATTGGATATGTCGTTGATATTTTAGAGGCAGTGGAAAGAGGAATAGACCTATTTGATTGTGTCCTTCCCACCCGGAACGCAAGAAATGGCACTCTATTTACAAGCGAGGGAAGGGTGATTATCAAAAATAAAAAGTATGAGCGGGACACAAGACCCTTGGATGAAAATTGTTCCTGCTACACATGCCAGAACTTCTCCCGGGCCTATCTCCATCATCTTTATGAGAGACAAGAAATTTCTTCCTTAATCCTCAACACAATTCATAACCTTCATTTTTATCTTGACTTCCTGAAGAAAATTAGGCAAGCTATTCAATCAAATTCGTTGAAGGATTTAAAGTGTAGTATAATAAATCAAAAAAAGGATTGAGAACGATAATGGCAGGGTTCATGATTTTTTTTCAGGCACAGACCGCTCCAAGGTCAGGAGGAAATTTCTTCACCGCCCTTATTCCTTTTATTTTAGTGTTTGTCATTTTCTACCTTTTGATCATCATGCCTTCAAGAAAAAAACAGAAGAAACATCAACAAATGGTAGAACAACTAAAACCTGGTGACAGGATCATAACTTCTGGAGGAATATATGGTACAGTGATGGGAGTTGGGAAGGACAGGATTGAGGTAAAGATTGCAGCTAACGTAAAGATTGATATTACCAAAAGCGCTGTAGCTGCCATTCTCACTGGTTCCAAAGAAGACAAGCAATAGCCTGGCTTTGAAAGCAAACAACGAAAAAAGAGGCTAATTAAGCTAATGAGAAAGGGATTACGCTGGAAAGTCTTATTAGTTTTGATTGTAGTTGGCCTCTCCCTCTTTATTACCCTCAAGAAGAAGATCAACTACGGGCTAGACCTCAAAGGGGGGATCCATCTTGTTCTTCAGGTAATGACAGATGATGCCATAAACATCGAGACTGACCAGGAGATCACCAGACTTCAGGAACAGCTAAAGAAAAAAAATATAGAATTTAAGACAATAACCAAAGGAAAAATAGGAGAATTTTCAATAGAAGAAATTAACCCTGATCAGGAGGGTAAACTCAAGGAAGTGCTGGATGAATACTTCAGAGAATGGAATTACACCATAATTGGAAGAAGGGCTAATCTCTCTCTCAGAACGAATGTAGCTCAATACTTGAAAGATCAGTCAGTGAGACAAGCTCTCGAGACAATCCGCAACCGGGTGGACGAACTTGGTCTCACAGAACCCACGATTCAGAGGCAAGGTTTAGGAGGAGAAAGAATAATCGTGGAACTTCCCGGAGTTGAGAACCCGGAAAGGGTTAAAAACATCATCAAAACAACCGCCCTTCTTGAATGGAAATTAGTCAAGGCTGGGCCTGCCCCTGACAGAGAAACTCTTCTCAAAGATTATGGAGGCGAAGTTCCTCCAGACATGGAGATATTAAGGGGAGACCCAAAGAGAACAGAGGGAGCTTATTATCTTGTAGAGCGCGTGGCGGTAGTGACAGGAAAAGACCTGAGGAATGCCCGTCGGTCTGTAGATGAATGGAATAATCCTGCCGTTGCTTTTTCACTTAATCCTGATGGAGCAAGGAGGTTTTATAAGATAACTTCTGAGAATATTGGAAAACCGTTGAGTGTCGTCCTGGATGGGAAAATTCAGGTGGTGGCTACAATTCAGGACAGAATATCCGATAGCGGTATCATCCATGGACGATACACCGAGGAAGAGGCAGAAGACATAGCTCTTGTGCTCAGGGCAGGAGCACTTCCTGCTTCAATCAAGTATTTGGAAGAAAGAACAATAGGCCCATCACTCGGTGCGGATTCGATCCGGAAAGGACTCTCTGCCGGAATAATAGGGCTGATTTTAGTGATGGGATTCATGCTTTTCTATTACAAGCTCTCAGGTATAAATGCGATAATAGCCTTAATCTTAAACATAGTCATCCTTTTCGGCACTCTGGCCTATTTCAGAGCAACCCTGACTCTTCCTGGAATAGCAGGAATAATCCTTACCATAGGCATGGCTGTGGATGCCAATGTCTTAATTTTCGAGCGGATAAGGGAAGAACTCTCTGGAGGAAAAAGCATAATGAGCTCAATTGCCTCTGGTTTCAGTCGTGCTTTTCGAACCATTCTTGATGCTAACTTGACTACAGTAATCGCTGCAGTATTCCTCTTTCAATTTGGCACAGGCCCGATCAAAGGATTTGCAGTCACTTTAATCATTGGGATAACAGCCAGCATGTTTACCGCAGTGTTCGTCTCCCGCCTCATATTTGACCTTACACTGAAGAGAAGAAAGAAAAGGGAGAAATTGAGCATATAAAAATGCAGATTTTCAAAAGACCAAATTTTCCCTTTATGAAATACAAATACCTGGCTTTCTCTCTATCTGGAATCCTAATCATTGCAGGTATTCTCAACATAACCCTCAGAAAAGGATTAAAGTATGGCATAGATTTCGCAGGGGGAACCCTAATCCGGGTGATGTTCAAAGATTCTATTCCTATTGAAGAAGTCAGGAAATCCCTGGGAAATATCGGGTTGGGAAGGAGCATAATCCAACAGATTGGAGAGAAAAACACAGAATACATGATTCGCACAGTTCAAGTTCTCCCTGACATGAAAGAAAAAGAAGAATTAGAAGCTCATGAGGTAATAGCCAATAAGGTAATAGAAGCTCTTCGCAGCAAACTTAATACTAAAGGTGAATCTGAAGCTCTTCACCTCGGGAAGAAAGATTTGAACAATATCTATAAGGATGAGCTTGCCATGATGCTGGAAGGTCCCTTCGCCGAGAAGGCGAGGGAAATAGCGGAGAAAATCATAGCCTTAAGAACAAGAGAAGGAATGATTAGAGACTACTCAAAACTTAAGGAAGAAGAAATACCAAAAGAGGCAATACTCTTCCTCAAAGAAAAGACTTATTTAGGTAGCTTGATTGTATTGAGCAGGGAAACAGTAGGACCCCAAGTGGGTCATGACCTAAGGCAAAAGGCGACCCAAGCAACCATCTGGGCTCTCATAGGTATGCTTATCTACATTGCCCTCCGCTTTAAACTTGCCTTCGGAGTTTCTGCAGTCCTAACCCTATTTCATGATGTGCTTGTTACGCTTGGGATCTTCTCCTTTACCAACAGAGAGATTAATCTTCCAGTAATAGCAGCTATTCTAGCCATTGTTGGTTACTCTCTCAATGACACTATCGTCATCTTTGACAGGGTAAGAGATAACCTTAAAATCATGAGAAGACAAGAGCTTGAGAAAATCCTCGACTCAAGCATCAACCAGACCTTGAGTCGCACTATTCTTACTTCTGGGACTACTTTGCTCACCGTGATTGTTCTCTTTATTTTTGGGGGAGAAGTAATCAATGATTTTGCCTTCACCATAATGATAGGTATAATCGTTGGGACTTATTCTTCCATATACCAATCCTGCCCGATTCTCTATTTCTGGAATAAAATCTTTAAACCCAAAAAAGGATTGCGGAAGTGAAGAAATTTGACTTGTAAAATATTTTTTTTTTATTTATACTTTATATTTGAAAAATAATTTTGTGAGGTAGAAAATGGTTGAAAAAACCAAACCAAAAAAACAAGAAGAAATTCCTCACATCTTTAAGGATTCCTTTTTTATAGGGGAAAAAGGCCGTTTGAGAAAAGCATTTGCCTTCCCCATAGCTCTCCTTCTTCATGCTGCTTTAATCGTAGCCATGATTGTCATTCCTCTTCTCAGCACAGAAAATTTGCCCAAGGTTGAAGTTTATAGTGCCTTCCTCGCTCCACCACCTCCTCCACCACCGCCACCTCCACCTCCTGCGAAGAAAAGTTCCTCTTCATCCCGTCGAACTCGAATAAAACCCGTACAAGCGAGGGCTACAATTGAAGCCGGAAAATTGGTTGCACCTGTTGAAATTCCAGAAGAAATAGCAGAAGAAGAACTTTCCGATATAGGCATTGAAGGCGGAGTAGAAGGTGGAGTGGAGGGCGGAGTTGTAGGTGGAGTGCTTGGTGGTGTTGTGGGTGGTGTGCTTGGAGGTGTAGTGGGAGAGGTAGAGGCCCCTGTAAGAGCCGTAGGTGAGATTAAACCCCCTAAATTACTCAAAAAGGTTGACCCCATCTACCCTGAGATTGCGCGTCAGGCAAGGGTAGAAGGAGTAGTAATCATTGAGGCTACCACTGATATTTATGGGAGAGTCCAGAGAGTGAAGGTTTTAAAATCCATACCTCTTCTCGATCAGGCTGCTATTGATGCAGTAAGACAGTGGGTTTACGAACCAATGATTATCAACGGCCGTCCTAGAGGTGTAATTTTCACGGTTACGGTAAGATTTAAATTGAAATAAGCAAAGCTTTAAATGGCTTTCGAATTTAATAGGAGGTAAATCAAATGCAATTTGGTCTGATTGAAATGTGGCAGGCCATGGGAGCTGTGGCCAAAGCAGTTGCGATCATCCTCATCATTCTCTCCATCATCTCCCTCTATTTCTTTATTGAAAGGCAGCTGGTTTTCTTCAGAGCCCGTAAAAAATCGAGACAGGTTGCACCAAAGTTAGCCGATCTTCTCAAAAACGGACAGATTAAAGAGGCCTTAGAACTTTCTTCTAAGAAAGAGTATAAGGGAAGCCATTTGGCCCGAGTGACAGCTGCGGGTATTCAGGAGTTCTTCGAAGGAAAAGAAGCAAATCTAAGCTTAGAAGAACAAGTTGAAACGGCTCAAAGAGGATGTGAGAGAGCTGCGGTGATCTTTACTCAGGAATTAAAAAGAGGACTGAACACCCTCGCCACTATAGCCACCTCCGCACCATTCATCGGACTCTTTGGGACAATAGCTGGAATCATCAACGCATTCCGCGGCATGGCACTCACTGGCTCTGGAGGAATTGGTGCAGTGGCTCAAGGTATTGCAGAGGCACTAGTAACGACAGCCTTCGGTATCGGAGTGGCAGTCATAGCGCTCTGGTGTTATAACTTCCTCACCACAAGAATTGAAACTTACGGAGCTGAAATGGCCAATACGAGCTCACAAATTGTGGATTTCTTCGTAAGAAAAGCAGAAGAAAGGACTTCATAGAAGGCTAAGCCATTCTAAAATATAGAGTTAAACGAGAGGTAAGAAATGGGAGTTTCGGTTGGAAAAGAAGGGGAAGTAAGATCTGAGCCCAATGTCGTTCCTTTGTGTGACGTGCTGCTTGTGCTTCTAATCATTTTCATGGTAGTCACTCCTCTAGCTCGCAAGGGAGTTGACGTCAGGCTTCCTGATGCGCTCAATACCATCAACATGCCCGAAAATCCTGAAGTTGTACTAGCGATTAAGAAAGATGGGACCATGTTCGTCAACCAGGACCAGACGACTGTAGAAAATCTCCAGACAATGCTCGAAGAGGCTTTTCTAACGGCAAGCGACAAGAAGCTTTACCTGAGAGCCGACCAGGACCTCGAATATGGTAAGATAGTCGATATCATCGAAATCATCAAAGATGCTGGAGTTGAGATTGTGGGCATAATTGCCGAGAAAAAGGCGGAGAGGGTTGATTAAAAATTTTCCTTTTTAGTTTTCGGTAAGAAAATTTTTCTTAGTGTGATTTAATCAATCTCATTCAAGAAAAAGAAGGGGGTGAGGAGAGAAACATTTCAATCTCCTCACCCTTTGGAACCCAGTTAAAGATTTCTTTCCAGATACTTTCATTTTCCATGCAAAAATAAAGAGGGATTTTTCTTCCACCCAAATTTCTTATGAGTTGAACAATTTTTCTATAGATTCGAAGTCTAAGAAGCCTAAAATACCTCATTTTATTATCCAGTCCTGGGATGAATTCCTCATAAATTATCTTGGTGGAGGGAAATCTTCTGTGGATGATTTCTTTCAATCGAGGAGGAAAACGCAGGCAGCCCAGACTGATCCAGGCTATTCTTGAGGGGTCAATGCGCTCAAAAAGCGCTCTTACGACCCTCTCATAGTCTTCTTCCCACCCTGGATAATGAATGAGCGGGTCGAAATGGAATCCTACGGGAAATCCGATTTCTGAAATTCTCGAAGCAACTTCAAGTCTCTCTCTTATCGATGGTGCTCCTTTCTCTTCCTCTGCTGCCACTTTTTCAGAATTCAAAGACCAAGAAAAGACTATGTTTGATGAAGGCTCTAGACTAAGGAGATGAGAGATATTCAGAGTTTTAGTCTTAAACTCAAGGATGGCATTTTTTTTCTTCCGGAAATAGGTTATCAGCTCCTTTGAGCATTCGCAGATTAAATCGAGGGCAAGAGAGTCAGCAAGCTCTCCCGTCCCTATGCGGACCTTGATATGTTTCCTCTTTTCGAGGTAAACATCGAGTTCCTTCCAGAGGTCTTCAAGATTGACGTGAATAATCAGGAAAGGGTCTTTTAGGTAGCCCTGAAGGATACAATAGGAACAATCAAGCGGGCAATTCAAAGCCAAGTTGATGATGGAGTAATTACACCTTATATAGTTTGGAGTACAGGGACAAGACTTGACAAATTTCCCTTTCTGTCTGGCAAGCAGAAGGATCTTCTTCCCTTCCTTTAAGGGGTCCTCTGAGGTACGAATCTCTTCCCCAAGTTCATGCTTGTTCTCGATTATTTCCCAAGGGATTTTGCCTGCATTATCCAGAATCCTTTGGGTAAGAGGAAAATTCAGACATTCCTTCAGGATATAAATTTTTTTTATAAGGTCATTTCTTTCCCTCATCAAAAAAAGGTCTCCATATTCCCTTAAACTCTTTTTTTGAGGTTAATTCCACAAGCTTCGAGACTTTTTCCACGAACTCTTGTTCATTCTTGAAATCGAAAAAAATAGACATTTTTTCTTCTTCAAAGAAAGGAGAGGGTCTAAGGATGATATCCTTTGGCCATCTAGTTTTTTTTAGAATCAACTTCAAAGATTCACTCCACGAGGATAAGAGAGGATATTTTTCCCTTCTCAAAAGGAGACGAATCTTTTGGGATTTTTCGAGAGCGGAAATATTCCTGGATTCTAGGATTTCTCTTATTTCCTGCTGATGGAAAATGCTCTTAATTGAAATGCCTTTCTTCCCCGCTAAATCCAGAGCACATTCCAGGAGCTCTTTTTGTTTATTCTTTCCCAAGGGTAGGAGTAAAGGGAAGATAAGCTCCCTCTCCTCCCTTTTGAGTTTGGCTAAGATTTCTAAAGAAGAAAAAGGGATTTCGTTCTGGTGAATTAGTTCTTTTTCTTCGATTTCAAATTCTGAAAAAGCAAGGTAAAGATTCAAATAAGTTGAGGTCGGAGGCAGACCAAGGAGCGGCAGATACTCAGAAATTATCCTCTTCTCTTTTTCTCCAAAGGAAATCAGCTTTTTTAAGATTTCTGCCTTTTCAAGAACATTAAAATCTCTTGTGGCTAAGTTTTCGAAAAAGGCAAGATGGAAAACCTTCAGGTCATCATTATCCGAGATGAAATAGCCTGGAATTGAGGATATGCCGAGAAGCCTGCATGCCTCTACCCTTTTCCATCCTGATACGAGTACAATTCTTCCCTCCCTAATGGTGAGTAAGGGGGGATAAATTAATCCAACTTTCTTTACGGAGGAGAGGAGGTTTTTAATCGAAAAAAATAAGGATATTCTGAATCTCTGGTCTTTTAAGTCTATTTCATCCAGGGCTAATTCTTTTTCTCTTTTAATCATATTTCTATTCTAAATCAAGCGCTGAGGTTAATCCAGAGAGCAAACCCCTCCCTTTTTATCCCAGTATTTTCAAGTAAAATCTATTTCATAATTTATCTTTGCTTTCTTAAGTTTTTTTGCTATTTTTTTATCTTCATTTAAGGAGAGCTCCGAATGAAACCTAAATCTCTTTTAACCCAGATGATTTTTCCTGAAGTCCTCGAATTCCTGAGGGAACATACAGATTATGAAATCGGTGCAGAGGGAAGAGACCTTACCAAGAGCGAGCTTATTGAAAAAATAAGGGATAAAGAAGGAATTCTATGCCTGCTCATGGATGAAATAGACAGGAGTGTCATCGATGCTGCACCCCGCTTAAAAATAATCGCAAACCTCGCCGTTGGCTATGACAATGTTGACGTCAGCTACGCTCGAGAAAAAGGGATATTTGTCACAAATACTCCTGGGGTCCTGACAGAGACAACAGCAGACTTGACGTGGGCTCTCATCCTGGCTGTAGCGAGAAGGATCCCTGAGGCTGATCGCTTCTTACGGGAGGGAAAATTTAAAAGATGGAGCCTAGACCTTTTCCTCGGGAGGGAAGTAAGTGGAAAACGCCTGGGAATTGTGGGGATGGGAAGAATAGGGAAGGCAGTCGCCCTAAGAGCAAAGGCTTTTGCTATGGAGATAGTCTACAACGACCTTAAGAGGATGAGCCCTGAGGAAGAGAAGAAATTCAAGGCAAGCTACCTTCCCCTTGATGAACTCCTCTCTACCTCGGATGTAATAACCATTCATACTCCTTTAAACCGAGAGACATACCATCTGATTGATGCCCAAAAAATCGCCTTAATGAAGAAGGATGCCATTCTGGTTAACGCGGCGAGAGGAGCCATAATCGACGAAAAAGCCCTTGCTCAGGCACTTGAGGAGAAAAGGATCTGGGGTGCAGGCCTCGATGTCTATGAAAATGAGCCTGAAGTAAATCCGAAGCTCCTCTCCCTCGACAACGTGGTTCTCCTCCCCCACCTCGGAAGTGCAACCAGAGAAACGCGACTCAAGATGGCGATGATGGCCGCAAAAAATCTTATCCAGGGATTGAGCGGAAAAACCCCCGATAACCTCGTCTCTTAACTCCTAGTTTTCTCGGGCGAGCCATTCTTTCCTGAAGAAAAAAGAAGAGGTTCATTCATGCTCCCAGTTCTGTAACCCGCGAGGTCGAGTGTCACATAGAAATATCCCAATCTTTTCAATCCCCCCACAACCTCATTTCTTACCCCAGGCAGTAAAATACGATTAAAATCATTTCTATCGAGTTCTATTCGAGCGATTTCTCCGTGATGCCTGACCCTGACCTGAACAAAGCCAAGCGCCCTCAGCAATTCTTCAGCCTGAGCCACTTTCTTCAAGTTTTCACGCTCGATCGCAGTATAGTAGGGAAACCTTGAGGAAAGACAAGCCAAGGAAGGTTTATTCCAAGTGGAAAGGCCCAACCATCGCGAAAGCAACCTTATCTCCTTTTTCTGAAGTTCAGCTTCCTTGAGTGGGGAGCGGATACCAAGTTCCTCAGCTGCCTTAAATCCCGGACGAAAATCAGAAACATCATCAAAATTTGACCCATCAAGCACATGGATAATTCCCTCTAAAGAAGCTATCTCTTTGAGCTTGGAGAAAAGCTCAAGCTTACAAAAATAGCATCTCTGGGGAGAGTTTCTTGAAAAATCAGGATTATCGAGCTCAAAAGTAGCGATCACCCGATAACGAATACCCATCTGCTCGCAGAGACTCACCGCCTCTTCTTTTTCTCTCTCTGGATATGTTTCAGAGGATGCAATAACGGCGAGAATATTTTCTTTTAAAACAATTTGTGCTACTTTTATTAAAAAAGTGCTATCAATCCCACCAGAAAAGGCAATCAGAACTTTCTTCATTCCAGAGAGGATTTCTTTTAATCTCTCATATTTTTTGAGTGTTTCAACAGGGATTTCAAAAGGATTTGAATCCATGGTTTTCCCCCTTGACAGATCTTCTTATCTCTTCCCCTTAATTCCTTTCTCTTCAGCCAGCCTCTTTGCTTCTTTAATGAATTCCCATAGGGCATCTTCTTTTTTTACTCTTCTGTAAACTCTCCCTTTCTTAAACATAACACCTGCCTCTCGGCCGAAAGCAATCCCCAGCAAGGCTTCCTTTGCCTCACCTGGGCCATTGACCATGCACCCCATGACAGCTAAATGAAGCTCAGCGTCAAGAGAAGAGAGGCTCTCTTCAATCTTCTTGACTAGAGGAAAAAAGTCGACCTCAGTTCGGCCACATCCCGGACACGAGATAAGGTTTAGTCCTTGAGGACGAAGTCCCATTGAACGAAGGATAGAAATCCCAATTTTCACCTCTTCTTCAGGAGGTGAAGTGAGCGAAACTCTTATGGTATCTGCAAGACCTTCAGATAAGAGGAGTGCAAGCCCTACTGCTGATTTCACAATCCCTACTCCACCAAATCCAGCTTCTGTAATCCCTGCGTGGAAAGGATACTCAACTTTTTCTGCCATCAGTCTATAGGCTCTCAGAGTACGGTAAATATCAGGAGCTTTGAGAGAAATCTTTATTAACCCAAAGTCCATCTCTTCAAGGATCCTCACGTGCTTCAAGGCACTCTCAACCATTGCTTCGGGGGTTGCTCCACCATGTTTTCGCAGAATCTCTTTTTCCAGAGATCCTGAATTGACTCCTATTCTTATGGGGATTTGCCTTTCCTTCGCCACCTTTACCACCTCTCTTACCTTCTCTCGGGAACCGATGTTTCCTGGATTTATGCGTAGCCCATCGATACCTTTCTTTAGGGAAGCTATGGCCAACCTGTAATCAAAATGAATATCGGCAATCAAAGGAAGGGAAACACGCTTCCTTATCTTCCCCAGGGCATCAATCGCTTCCTGATCAGGAATGGCGAGGCGAACAATCTCACAACCTGCCTTTTCCAGCCTCTCAATCTCTGCGATTGTGGCCTGGTAATCTCTGGTGTCTGTCTTTGTCATCGACTGCACAGATATCGGCGCCCCTCCTCCCACGGCAACCTTACCCACCATGATTTTTTTTGTCTTTCGTCTCTGAAAGAGAAGTGCCATCGATTTTTTTGTGTTTAGAAAGGAAGGACGCTCTGCCACCCGTTAGGGAGTCTCTTGACGACGTCGTTGAGGATGATGAAGACAACGAGAATGACAAACATCACAAATCCGGCCTGCATCACAATCTGCTTTACTCGAGGGCTGAAATCTCTCCTGAAGATTCCCTCTAAAAGAAGGACGAGAAGCAATCCTCCATCAAGCACGGGAATAGGGAAAAGATTGATGATGCCGAGTTGAAGGCTGATTAAAGCAATCCAGCCCACCATAGCCATGAAGCCCATTCGCAGGGCAGCGTAAGAAAAATTAGCTATATCAAGAGGACCTCCTAACTGGCGAGTTGAGGCTTCGCCAGTAAAAAGTGCCTTGACAAAATTTATCACCAGAAATGTCAATTTTGCATTATCCATCACACTTTGCACAAAGGCAGGAAAAAACTTGTATTTCTTGAGCACAGATTTTGGTCCTTGAAGGATTCCTATCTTCCCCACCTCACCTTCGAGACGCGGCCTGATCTTCAAATTAAGTTTTCTACCCCCTCTTTCCACCAGAAAATCGAGCTCTTTACCTGGATTCCTCTGAATTATCTCCACGAATTTGTAGTAATAGACTGGATCTCCGTTTATGGCGAGAATTGTATCTCCCGGTTTCAATCCACCTCTTTCAGCAGGCGACCCGGATGAAACCATCATAACCTGAGTTAAAATTTTGCCATAAAAGCCCGCATGTCCCATCTCGTACTTTGTTCTGCTTTCAGTCATAAGAGGAACCCTGAGCACTTCTTCCCCTCGCTTAACCTCGATAGTGATCATCTTCTTTGGCTTTGTCCCTATAGTAATCTCTACATCACTCCAAGTCTTTGTTTTTTTGCCATCTATGCTCAGAATCTCATCACCAAGGCGAAGATTTGCTCTTGAGGCGGGCGAATTTGGTTCAATCCAACCAATCACTGGCTTCTGCTCCTGATACTCAGGGACGCTGACTCCTGCCATGTTGATGAATGAAACAAGGAGTAAAGCAAGGAAAATATTCATCACCGGTCCCATGACTATTACCAGAAACCTCTGCCATCTCTTTTTGGCCATGAAGTCATGGGGACCAAGTTTCTCCTTTTCGGCGAAGGCTTCTTCTCCGGCAAACCTCACATATCCTCCCATGGGAATGAGGCTTATCCTGTAGTCCGTATCTCCTTTTTTAAGCCCGAATAATCTCTTTCCATATCCCCAGGAAAAAACTTCAACTCTCACTCTCATCAGCTTTCCCATCAGAAAGTGGCCGAACTCATGGAAAAAGACAAGCACCCCAAAGACTATAGCAAAGGCAAGGATTGTTCCCAGCAAGGTTCCCATTTTACACCCTTCTCCTGATGAGATTTTTTGTTTGCATTCTTATCTCCTGGTCTACATCCAAAATTTCTTCCATGCTTTCCACTGCTCTCTTTTTATGTTTCTCTACCGCCTCAAAGACAATATCTGCAATGGCTAAAAATTTAATTTCTCGTCTGAGAAATGCCTCCACAGCTACTTCGTTAGCTGCGTTGAGAGCAACTGGATAACTCTCCCCCTCAACGAGAGCTTTCCTGGCAAGCAAAAGCAAGGGGAACTTCTCGTGGTTTACTTCATAAAAATCCAGGGTTCTTATCATTCTCAAATCCAGAGAAGGTAAGATTTGCTCTTCTCTCTCTGGGTAAGTTAGAGCATACTGGATAGGAATTCGCATATCCGGAGGGCTCAGCTGGGCAAGCAGAGAGCCATCTTTCATTTCTACTAGGGAATGGACAATGCTCTCGGGGTGAATCAAGACCTCAAGCTGTTCGGGTTGAAGCCCGAAAAGCCACTTTGCCTCAATCAGCTCAAGCCCTTTGTTCATCAGGGTTGCAGAATCGATGCTCACTTTTTTCCCCATTTTCCAGCGGGGATGATTCAAAGCTTCTTCGAGAGTTTTTTCCCTTATTTCTTGCGGAGAAAAATTAAAAAAAGGCCCTCCTGAGGCAGTCAGAATCACCCTCTTTATTGCCTCCTTTCTTTCTTTGTTCAAACATTGAAAAACTCCGCTATGTTCGCTGTCTATGGGGATAATCTCTGTGCCTGCTTCCTGCGCGAGATTCTGGATCAATGAACCTGCTACTACCATCGATTCCTTATTCGCCAGGGCTACCCTCTCAGCTGTCCTCACAGCAGCAAGGGTGGACCTTAATCCAGCGATTCCGGTGATTGCAGAGACGACAATATCAGCCCCACTCGAATGGGCCACTTCTTCTGCTCCCTCCTGCCCGAAGGTTATCTTTAGAGAAGGTCCGCTATACATTTTCTTGAATTCCTCGGCATCCTCTCTCCTCTCCACAGAAATAATCAGGGGTTTGAATTCCTTCACTTGCTGATAGAGAAGTTCTATGTTTCTACCTGCAGCAAGCCCTGTCACTCTGAATTTCGGTGAAAGCTTCTTGATCACATTCAACGTGTTACATCCCACAGACCCGGTCGACCCCAGGATGGCAATGTTTCGTCTCTCGCTCATATGCCTATTTCCCAAGGATTTTCATCCAGTAATAAAAAAATGGCGCTGCAAGAATTAGGCTATCTACCCTGTCGAGAAACCCTCCATGTCCGGGTAGAATCCGAGATGAATCCTTCACTCCAACTGCTCTTTTGAAAAGCGATTCAAGAGGGTCACTTATCTGGGCAACGGCATGAACCAGCACAGAGCAGATGATTGCTTCCTGGACTGGAAAATTCTCCAGCAATATCTTTCGAGCCACCAAGCCTCCTGCACAGGCAAATATGATCCCCCCTACGCTCCCCTCCCAAGTTTTCCTGGGACTGGCAATGGGAAAAATCTTCTTTTTTCCCATAAGTTTTCCGCATAAATAGGCTCCTGTATCTCCCATAAACACAACGGCAGCTAAAAAATAAATGAAAAAACGTCCATACTCCACCTTTAAAAGGTAGAGATGGTTGAGGGTAAAACTTAAATAAACTGCCCCAAAAAAAGTTACAGAAATTGAGGAGGGAAAGAGGGGGAGTTTTTCCAGGGTATTAATAAAAATAACATAATAAAGACCGCAGAAAAGAAGGGAAATAAAGAGAGCGAATCCTATTGAGAATCCATTCAAAATAAATGAAGCACTTATGATTAAGGCTATGACTATCCCCATCATTTCTCTGGGGAAAAGCCTTCTCTTTTGCACCAAATTATAATATTCATACAAAGAGGCAAGGATAAAAACTTGAAGCAGGATGAATAAGGCATAAGAAGGCAGATACTCGACAACCAAAAACACTAAGAAAAGAAGACCGATTGCAGTTGGCAATCTTTTCTGAATGCTCATCCTTGAATTGCATCCTCTTGATTTATGCTAAACGGGTTTAAAAACCCATGTCTTCTTCTCGCTTCCTTTTGGGAAAGGGGGGATGGAGAAAGCTATCTTGATAAAGACTTATGAGGACGGATATCTCCAAACCTCCTTTCTCTTTTCTGGTAATCGACGAGAGCTTCGAGGATGTGTTTTCTTCGAAAATCTGGCCAGAGTTCAGGAGTAATCCAGATTTCAGAATACGCTATCTGCCACAAAAGAAAATTTGAGACACGAAGCTCTCCGCTTGTACGAATCAACAAATCCGGGTCAGGAAGACCTTTCGTATAAAGATAATTTGAGAATTTCTCTTCGGTCAACGAGCTAGAGTCAACCCCATCCTCATTCATGATCTTCTTTACCGCATCCACAATTTCAGCCCTGCCACTGTAATTAAGGGCAAGGACTATGGTCATTCTTTCGTTTCCTTTGGTAAGCTCTTCCACCCGCTCGAGCTCTTTTCTCAGGTGAACAGGTATTTCTTCTCTCTGCCCGATTACTCTTAAACGAATCTTATTTCTGACTAAAACTTTATCCTCTTTCTTGAGGTATTCTTCGAGTAGCTTCCAGAGGGTCAGAATTTCTTCTTTTGGTCTTTTCCAGTTTTCTTTTGAAAAAGCGAAAAGCGTAAGAATCTTTATCCCAAGCCTGGCACAGGTCTCAACCACTTCCCTCACAGCCTTAGCCCCTGCTCTGTGTCCCTCAACACGCGGCATTTTTCTCTTCCTCGCCCACCGCCCGTTTCCATCCATGATTATGGCCACATGGCGAGGAAGACATCTGGGATCAAGCTTTAAGAGAAGCTTTTCTTCCTCACTTCCGGGTTCTATGAACCCCTCAACATCCCATTTCATGAAATTCATTATAGGAGCTTATCCCCGAATTGTCAAAAAAAGTGGACTTTCACCTCTGGTTCTGGTAATCTATCGTCTAAGGTTGAAAAAAAATGTGCCTGGGAATTCCAGCTAAAGTTATAGATGTCGATAAATCAAGAAAGGGAAGGGTTGAGTATTTGGGGACGAAGTTGAAAGTAGATTTTTCTTTAATAGAGGAGGCGAGAAAGGGAGATTGGGTCATCGTTCATGCAGGTTTTGCCATTTCTAAACTGGACGAAAAAGAAGCACAGGAAACCCTTGCCCTCCTTAGAGAAATAGCTAGCTACGAAAAATCATGAAGAAAGTTCCAGAGAAGGATTAAGTATTTTTCAGAAAAAATCACAAATAACATTAAGTTAGCGCCTCAAAATTCTATCCAAAGAGATGAAAGAATTCAGAGAAAAAAGAGTAATCGAAGCTCTCCTCAAGGAAATAAAGAAAAAAGCAGGTAAAAGAAATTCTCCTCTCCCCATCATGGAGGTATGCGGAACTCACACCATGACCATCCACAGGTTCGGGCTTAAAGATTTACTCGAAACTGCAGGAGTAAAAATGGTCTCAGGACCTGGCTGTCCTGTATGTATCACACCCAACGAATTCCATGAGGCAGCCATAGAACTCGTAACCAAAAGAGAAAACTTGATTCTGACAACATTTGGAGATATGACGAGGGTTCCCACTTTAAAAGGCTCTCTTCAGAACGCGGTTCCTGCCATGGGCTCTCTAATTAAGATTGTCTATTCACCCCAAGAATCACTGGAATTAGCAAGAATAAATAAAGATAAAGAAATAGTTTTCTTCGGGGTAGGATTCGAAACGACGATACCCTCAATCGTCCAAACCGTGAGAAAAGCCCGCGCAGAAGGGGTTGAAAATTACTCTGTGCTTTCTGCATTCTGGCTAATTCCTCCCCCCCTGAAATCTCTGCTTGAAGCAAAAGACGTTGCCATTGCAGGCTTTCTCTATCCTGGTCATGTTAGCGCCATAATTGGAATTGAACCTTACCAGTTTATTCCCAGAGATTATGGCATCCCAGGAGTAATAACAGGGTTTGAGCCAGCAGATATACTTCTGGCAATAATTTCTATCCTAGATCAGATAAGGGAAGGTAGACCCACTGTCTTCAATGAATATTCGCGAGTGGTAAGGCTAGAAGGAAATCCTCGAGCCAAAGCCATCATGGAAGAAAATCTCGAGCCGATTGATGCGCACTGGCGAGGGCTGGGAGTCATCCCCCTCAGCGGTCTAAGGCTTAAAGGAGAGTTACATCCCTGGGATACCATCCGCAAATATGAACTCGAGTTTCAGGGAAGTGCGGAAGATCTGCCAGGTTGCCGTTGTGGCGAAGTCATTAAAGGGAAGCTTGAACCCCCACAATGTCCTCTATTTTCAAGAAGGTGCAATCCTGATAATCCCTGCGGTCCATGCATGGTGTCTTTTGAAGGTCCCTGTCTTGCTCACTATAAATACAGGAAAAAATAATCGAAAAAAGAGAGGAAAAAACATGGAAAAGATCTCACTCGAGCTCGGAAGTGGCGGAAAGCTTATGCGGGATTTCATAAGCAATCAAATCCTCAAAAACTTTAAAAATAAATTCCTGGAAGAGCTCGGAGACTCAGCCCTCCTTCCTCAGGGGATTGCCTTTACTACCGACAGCTATGTTGTCGACCCAATTTTCTTTCCTGGAGGAGACATTGGAAGCCTGTGTGTGAATGGAACGGTGAACGACCTTATCGTCTCTGGCGCTCGACCAAGGTACATTTCGCTTTCTCTAATCATAGAGGAAGGACTTGAGTTTAAAACCTTGGAGAGGGTCTTGACCTCAATAAAAAAGGCAGCCCTTAAGTCTAGAGTAAAAATAATAACTGGCGATACCAAGGTAGTGAGAAGAGGTCAGGGGGATAAGATTTATATTAACACCTCAGGCATCGGTGAAATAATAGCTCGACCTTCAATCAAGAAAATAAGGCCAGGAGATAGGATAATAATCACCGGAACCGTGGGCGAACATAGCCTAGCAGTCATGCTGGCAAGAGGAGATTTCGGAGTTGAATCCAGGGCAAAAAGCGATTGTGCACCCTTAAATTTTCTCCTCCCTCTATGGGAGAAAGGCGTGCATTGGATGAGGGATGTAACCCGGGGTGGGCTTGCCACAATCCTTTCGGAGCTAGCAGATAAGCTCCCCTATGCCTTAATTATTGAAGAAGAAAAAATCCCTCTTTCGCGTCAAGTGAGAGCGGCAGCCGAGATCTTAGGAATAGACCCTCTTTATCTTGCCTGCGAAGGAAGAGCTGTGCTCGTGGTTGAAGCTGAGAAGAGTTCCAAACTACTCTCTCTAATAAAAAGAAATCCTCTGGGAAAAAAGGCTGGGGTCATAGGAAAAGTGGAAGAGAGGGGAGACGCTAAGGGAAAACTGTTGCTCCAGACTCTTCCTGGCGGGTTAAGGCTTCTTGAACCCTTAACCTCAGAACTTCTCCCTCGCATCTGCTGAGATCTAATGGTCCCCAGGAAATGAGAAAAAAAACTAAAATCTTAGCCTTCATCTGCTTTGTTTTCTTCCTTGCTCTTCTTCTCTTCCTACTTCTAAGCAAGAATGAAAGAAGGGGTCTAAAAACTGCTTATGCTTGTCTTATCAAGCCTGAAAGAAGCAACTATTCATCCTCAGAGGGAGAAAGCCTCAGGGTAAAACTCAAAATTAAAAACACAGGCAGGGTCTCATGGAGCTCAAGAGGTAAAAACCCTGTTCTCCTCTCCTACCATATTCTTTCTGAAGAGAAAAAGATGCTTAAATTTGAGAACCGCAGATACACCCTGGCGAAAAAAGTGAGAGCAGGGGAAGAGACTGAGGTTTCAGTCTCAATAAAGTCTCCCCTTGAAGAGGGAAAATATTTTATTGAATTTGACTTAGTTAGAGAAGGGATTTCTTGGTTTAAAGATTACGGTTCAAAAACGGCAACTGCTTTCCTTGAGGTGAAGAAGTCCCTCTTTCTCGAAGACCTCCCTCTCCTATCGATAAAAGAAGTAAAGCAGACAAACTTCCAATCTACTCGCAATGAATTCAATAGAATAAAAAAGCTCATTCGCCTCACTCTTTTCAAGAATGAGATTTCTTTCGAGGGGAAAACAGGAAATGTCTTCGGATTTAAGGGCGGAGAAGACTACCCTCAAGTCTGGCTTCGTGATTCAAATACCATAATTCCAGTCTCCCGCTATTTTTATGACATACGTTTTCTTAGCACTTGGCTCGAAGAGCATCTTGCTCATCAAAAAGAAGATGGCTCTCTTGAAGACTGGATAGATGGAGAAGGAAATTCAGAAAAAAACACTACAGAAACAGACCAGGAAACGAGCGCGGTGCAGGCTGCCTATCAAATCTTTGAACTCGCAGGGCGAGAGTGGTTGGTGAAGAAAATAAGGGGAATAGAGGTCGTAGAAAGACTGGAGAAAGCACTCCTTTTTGTTCTTCACAGCCGCTACGACAAAGACTACGGACTAATTACTGGAGCCCATACGGCTGATTGGGGAGACATTGATTTTATGAGGAAAGATGAACAAGCTTTGGATGTGAATGAAAGCACACACTGGACCGCAGATATCTACGACCAAAGCATGTTCTATAAGGCATGCATCGACCTAAGCGAGCTTTTCGAATCTCTTGATAAAGAGAATAAAGCCATCTTCTGGAGGCAATGGGCAAATTCGATAAAGATAAACACCAATAAATGGCTGTGGATGGAAGAGAAAGGCTACTATAGAATCCACCTTCATCTAGATCGATTGGTACATGATTTTGATGAAGATGATATTTTTGCTACAGGAGGTAACACCCAGGCTGTCCTCTCAGGTATAGCAGATAAAGAAAAAGTGCGAAGAATAATTGAAACTGCTCTCAAGAGGCAGAAGGAATATGGTCTCTCTACCTTAAGCGGCACCCTTCTCCCCCCCTACCCTGCGGGCTTTTTCAAGCATCCCCTGATGGATGCTCCCTTTGAATACCAAAACGGAGCCCAGTGGGACTGGTTCGGGGGAAGGCTCGTGCTAGCCATGTTCGAGAATGGATTCAGCCAAGTTGCCAGAGAAAAGCTTCTTGAGATTGCAACAAAAAACCTCAACAATCGAGGCTTTTTTGAATGGGATAATCGTGAGGGAGTGGGATGGGGAAGCGATTTCTATTGCGGAAGCGCAGCAAGTATCGGAAGGGCTCTTTTCGAAGGCTACTTCGGAATTAAAATAGGAAGAAAGAACATGAGCCTTGAACCAAAACTTGGCAAGGATTCAGGGAAAATCGCTGTCTTAATTCCTGCAAACAATCTCTTTTTTGCTTATGAATATGAATTTGAGCAGGAAGCAAAAAAACTCACCATGAAATTTAACAGTAACCATGAGAAACGAGGAAAAATCAAGATTCTCAACCCTTGGCCTGACCTCTTTAAGAATGAGAATGATTTAAAAATAAATCTATTACTTAAATTAAACGGAAAAAGAATAGATTTTACCTCGGAAACTCTGAACCGTGACCTATTCATTACCTTAGACACTGATTTCATCGAAAAAACTCTGGAGCTTGAAATCTATTAAATCGAGTTTTTTAAGATAATTATCAAAGGAGAAATGAAGCCACACCCTGGGCTAAAGCCCAGGGTATCGGCCCTCTGACATAATCTGGTTATGGCTTTCTTGTCTGATCGCGAATGACATTGAAGCCGATGTCTCGTATGGGCTCCGGTTGTGTATCTGGCCATAACCAGATTATGCCGGATTTGCCTCCACTCCGCCAGCCTTGCTGGCTTCGTTCCGTGTGCCATTCATCCCCAGGCTTGAAAGCCTGGGGTTTTCTGGCTTCTTAGATAAAAACAAGAACATCTCGCGATTAGTTGATAAAAATTTTTAAATTCGATTGATTAACC
>Ga0209102_1000141_pt1 | contig 49825 bp, 35 predicted proteins | sample ConPoolayeHmetaG_FD_185483 | JGI IMG/M metagenome (GOLD analysis project Ga0209102, IMG submission 185483) | Hot spring microbial mat communities from California, USA to study Microbial Dark Matter (Phase II) - Cone Pool mat layer H metaG... ...
GGCCGAATAGCCTCAACTCGTTCCTTAAGCGCTTGGCGGTCGAGAAGGGGGAAAAGGGAAAAATAAGCGGCAAAAAATCGCCAATGGGGAAAACAATAATGCCGCCAATAAACTTGCCACGCAGGTTCTCCCTTGCGCCAACAACCCAAGAAATGGAAAAATTTTTTATACAGAGAAATTATCTTTAACGGGATTTTCATTTTTTTTCTGAGAGCCGCACAAAAACAATAGCCTTTACCGCTGGCTCCAAGGGAATGGCCACGGCCTCAATTTCGCCTCGGTTATTGGCCAAAAAATGGAGCGGGAAGCGACGCCAGGAAGCTTCCTTGGGCTGGAAAATATCCAAGGCGATTGGTTCCAACTCGATTCTTTCTTGTCTAAAGACCAGAAAAATTTTTTCTCCCTCGGACTCGGTGCGCAGTTGACCATAGGCGGGGTGAATAAATTCTCCAGTATAATCGGCTAAGGGGCGAATTAATTTGACCACTTTGGCAGGTGGTGGCTTGACAGAAGGGGCAGCTGAAGGCCGGGAAGCCAGCTTCGTCTTCCAGTCAAGCGGGGGTAACCCAAGAGCTAAGTCGCTGATATAATTACCAATAAGAGTGGGCAGAGGAGAGTTCAGATTACTCAAAATAGCCGCCCCGAATTTTTCCTGCGGGAAGAAAACAACAAAAGAAGAAAACCCCATGGTACTCCCGCCATGATGAACCCGGTAATGGCCGCGATAAGAATCAATCATCCAACCAAGTCCATAGCTCGGATGTTCAATTTCGGGCGCTTCCCCGGGATTGGCTGGCCAAACAATTTGGGGGGTATGCATTTCCTTGATTTTTTCTGCCGCCATCAGCCGTTGCCCTGAAACCTCGCCTTCATTCAAAATGCCAGCGAACCCATTGCGCCATGTCTTCGGCTGTGGCATTAATGGAACCTGAAGCTCTTGGACCATACATTATTTTTTGCTGAGGATGGGCAAAGGGGACTACTTCAAGCTTCTCTCCGGCTTTTGTATAGGAACAGCAATATTCAGGAGAAGTTAGGTATTCCTCTAAGGTGCAGCCTGAATTTTTCATGTTAATGGCCGCAAAAATTCTTCTTTCGATAAATTCTTCCCAGGGGAGTCCAGCGACGCGGGAAATGAGGACGCCGGCCGTTATGTACATCAAATTGTTGTACTGAAAAACGGCCCGAAAGTCTCTGCTGGGCTCAAGGAAACGAAGGACACCGACAATTTCTTCCGGGCTTAAGGAAGCGCCACTCCAAACCAAATCATGGCGCGGCAGACCAGTCCGATGGGTAACCAAATCTCGTGGCGTACAGCGCAGCGTTGCCCAATCGTCCCTCAGGGCAAATTCAGGGAGATAGCGCCGAACTGGCTCATCCCAGCTCATTTTCCCCTCATCAACAAGAAGGCCTAAGGCAAAGGTTTTCTCCTTTTTCTGGTATCTTTAAAATCTGGCCATTTATTCCCTTGACTTCTTTTCTCCTCCCTTTATACTACAAATGAAGATGATAGCAAGAATTGTTATCATTTTACTATCTGGTCAGCTCCTCCTAGACCCCTCCATCGGCTGCTTTTTCTGGCTCCAGCATCAAAAGAATTTAGTCAAAAAAGACGTGGCGAGGCAAATCAACGAAGGAATGGCTAAGGAGGAATTGACCCGGCTTCAGTTCACCTTGGATGAAGTCCAAACCAAGGTAAAATGGCGGTCTAAACAAGAATTCGAGTATAACCACCAGTTATACGACATTGTTGAGACGGTGGTGGAGGGAGATACGGTCTTCTACTGGTGCTGGGCTGACCAAGATGAAACGAAGCTGGAAAAAGGAATCCAACAAGTAATCGCTCAGGCTTTGGGGAGGAAAGAAAAGGGTCTGGGGAATCTGGACCTGATGATTTCATTCTTCAGGCCGAGGGTCTTCCTTTCGGCCCTGGCCCTAAATTTACCTAAACCTTATTTTTTGGCCTGTTTATGGCCACCGCTTAGCCCTAAATTATCTTCCTTTAACCTTCAACCACCCTCTCCGCCGCCCCGCTTTTTTAACTGACCTCTCTGCTTTAACCCTGGCCCCAGGGATAATTTTCAAGGTTAAAAATTTCCCTAAGTAAAGCAAGAAGAAAATTATCTGACATATCTCGCTGGCTAATTAAAAAGAGTAAAGTAGGACTCTAAACAGAAAAATAAGGAGCATGGAATGAAACAAAAAATAATAAAATATCTGGTAATTATCGTTATAATCTTAGGTTTATCCCTAAATGCCCTCGCGCAGGTCATTACAATCAGGGATGAAAAAACCAAAGAGCCGGTTGTGGCTGCCGTCCTTTTGAGCGACCAGCCGCCAGCTTCGGCGACCACCAACGAAAAGGGGCAGGCCGATATTTCTGCCTTCAAGGCAGCCACCAAAATAACCATCAGTCGCCTCGGCTATAAAACTATCATGATCAGCTATGCTGAGCTGGAAGCGCTTTCTTTTGAGTTATTGTTGGCCCCAGCCGCTTTCGAAATTCATGACGTTGTGGTCTCTGCTTCCCGCTGGCAGCAGAGTTCCAGCGAAGTGCCTATCAAAGTTTTCACCATCTCGCCGCTCCAAATAGCCTTAGAGAACCCGCAGACGGCGGCTGATTTATTAGGTGTTTCCGGGAAGATTTTCATCCAGAAGAGTCAGCAAGCTGGCGGTAGTCCGATGTTTCGGGGCTTTGCCACCAACCGCCTCCTCTACAGTGTCGATGGGGTTAGGATGAACACCGCTATTTTTCGCGGGGGCAATATTCAAAACGTAATCTCTCTTGACCCCTTCGCTATCGAGAGCTCGGAAGTCTTTTTTGGTCCTGGCTCGCTGATTTATGGTAGCGATGCCGTCGGCGGGGTGATGAGCTTCCAGACTTTGATGCCCAATTTTTCGTTAAACGACGAACCCGTTATCAGCGGACAAGCTGTGGCTCGGTATTCTTCAGCCAATAAAGAAAAAACGGGCCATTTTGATGTCAATGTTGGCTGGAAAAAATGGGCGTTTATCTCGAGTTTTAGTTCTTTTGATTTTGACCATCTGCGCCAAGGAAGCCATGGCCCGACAGCTTATCTCAAACCTTACTATGTCCAGCGTATTGACGGTGTTGACCGCGTAGTAACTCAGGATGACCCCCAACTTCAAATTCCCTCAGCCTATTCGCAGATAAACCTGATGCAAAAGGTCCGCTTTCGGCCTAATGACCGGTGGGACTTGCAGTACGGTTTTCACTATTCTGAAACTTCTCCCTATGGACGTTACGACCGACATGGCCGCGTTAAAAAAGGCTTACCCCAATATGCGGAGTGGAACTATGGGCCCCAGAAATGGCTGATGAATAATTTTTATTTGAATCATCAAGGCGGCAACTTCCTTTATGACCAGTTCTCACTCCGCTTAGCGCAGCAGCAATTCGAGGAAAGCCGGATTGACCGAAGCCTCAATAACCCGGAAAGACATAATCGAATTGAGGAAGTGGCGGCTTATTCAATTAACCTCGATTGGCTCAAAAATTTGGGGGTGAGAAATAAGATTTTCTACGGGCTCGAATACGTGCTGAATGATGTTACCTCAACGGGAATTGATGAAAATATCAGCACCAAACTACGTTACCCGGGACCCTCCCGCTACCCTCAAGCCACCTGGCAGTCAATAGGCGCTTACCTTAACGCCCAGCACAAATTCTCAGACCTACTGCGGTTTCAAGCCGGTTTTCGCTATAACCAGTTTATGCTCGACGCCAAATTCGACACGACTTTTTATCCCTTTCCGTTTACTTCAGCCAATCTAAATCACGGCGCTCTAACCGGAAGCGTGGGCGCTGTTTATGAGCCTTCTTCCTCCTTCATCTTGAGCGCTAACCTGGCTACAGCTTTTCGGGCGCCTAACGTCGACGACATGGGCAAGGTTTTTGATTCGGAGCCAGGAAAAGTTACTGTCCCCAACCCTGACTTAAAAGCCGAGTATGCTTATAGCGCTGACCTGAATATGACCAAAGTGTTCGGGGATATTGTGAGAATTGACTTGAGTGGTTATTACACCTCGCTCCAAAACGCCCTGGTTAGACGAGATTTCACCCTAAACGGGCTGGAATACATTATTTATGACGGTGTCTTGAGCCGGGTTCAGGCCATTCAAAACGCCGCCGTAGCCAAGGTCTACGGGCTTCAAGCCAATCTCCAGGTCAAACTGCCGGCTGGCTTTGACTTTATTACTGATTTTAACTATCAAAAGGGAGAAGAAGAGTTGGATGATGGCTCAGTTAGTCCCTCCCGGCATGCCGCCCCCTGGTTTGGACAAACTCGCCTCCTTTATACAACAGACAGGCTGAGCTTAGAGTTGGCCGCCATTTACCAGGGAGAAAAGAAACACGAAGACCTGCCGCAGGAAGAGAAAGGCAAGACAGAAATTTATGCTTTGGATGCTAACGGGAAAACCTATGCGCCAGGTTGGTATACGCTTAACTTCAAAGCTATGTATCGCTTTTCGCCAAAGATAAGTATCAGTGCAGGCGTGGAAAACATAACTGACCGACGCTACCGGCCGTATAGTTCGGGAATTTCTGGTCCGGGCCGCAACTTTATTCTTTCCCTGCGGACCAGCTTTTAGCCGGCGCCTGATAACAAGGGTAATGAGGGATCGGATTGGGTTAGGTTGTTAAAGCAATAATTCATCATCTCTCGTCAAGGCGAAAGAGGCGCTCTTAAAGTTGTCTTAATTTTTCTCTAAAACTTATCAATTAAGAATTCGGGCGGGGACGCTTATAAAAAATTTTGCCCTGGTCGACCCTTGGAGAAGCGGAAGAACGCCTGAATAAACTAATACAGATTTTTGGTGGAGTAATTGATTGGACTTAACTAAGTCCTGAGAAAAAGGATAAAATTAATCCTATGACTAACGGCCAAGGGCCGAGGAAAAAAATGCGCCTCGGTTTTCATCAACCAGCCTTTATTCCCTGGGGAGGCTTCTGGGCCCGGCTGGCTAAAGTAGACCAGTTAGCTCTTCTCGATGACACTCTTTTGGCCCGGGGATTTACCTTCGTCAACCGCAATCGCCTTAAGGGCCCTGAGGGTGAAATCTGGCTAACTGTCCCTCTCAAGAGAAAGGGCCGGGGAAGACAGAAAATTCGCGAGCTGGAAATTTATGAAAAGGCATGGTGGGCCAAAAGGTTTTTAGCGACGCTGCGCCATTTTTACGGAAAATCAATCTATTTTGAGCCGCTTTTCTCCCAACTCGAAAGAATCGTCAATGACCAAAGCGAACGTTTCCTGGACTTAATCGAAGGATTGCTGCTTCTTCTTCGCGACTCTTTTGGCTTTAAAACACCCTTTATCAAGCAATCAGAGCTCGGTATTTCGGGTCAAGGCACGGAGCTTCTGGTTTCCTTGGCCGCGGCGCTGCGAACCGATGAAGTCCTTTTTTCCTCCTTTGCGGCCAAGCATGTCAATTTCAGTCAATTCAAGCAGAAAGGAATTAAGGTCTTCCTGCTTTATTTTGACCTCCCTCAATATCCCCAGTTCTGGGGCGAATTTTGTCCCAATCTTTCTGCCCTTGACCTGTATTTTTGTCTCGGACCAGAAGGCCGCCGCCTCCTGGAAAAGGCCTCCAGAATCGAACCCTGGCCCTGAAGGGTCTAAGAAAACGCCACCTTTTTGCAAGAAGATTAAAAGGTTCTTTTCCCATTGGGAGGAGCTGGTTTGAAGCATAAGTTTAGGATGGCGCGAGCGACCATGGATGGTTTGTCGATACTCCAAGACCCACCTTGAAGATATCAACTCAGTCCACCTTTAAACTTTATGACGGTCCACTTTTAAAATCCAATTAACAGACCGCTTGATATCACCGTCGCCTTTGGGTTTGCGCTTGAAGGTGGCGGAAAAAGCCAAAAAAAACTCCCCGGCTTGTCAAAAAGCAACTTGAGGCGAGAAGAGAAAAGAAAAAAGGATAAAAATTAAATGAAATAAAATTAAAAGAAATCATTTAAATCTGGTGGAGCTGAGGGGACTTGAACCCCCGACCTCTTGACTGCCAGTCAAGCACTCTCCCAACTGAGCTACAGCCCCACCGACAGTCGGGAAATTATGATATCTTATCACCCTAACTCAGTCAAGATTGCCAAAATTTAGAGCTTTTTAGAAAGGCGAGCGAGGCTATTCTGCACTCGTCGCCTCCTTACCGGCACAAGATACAAGAAGCCCTCAAGTCTTTCTTCTATCACCCTGAATGCTGTCATCAAGGCGATTATCCAAACTGTGTCTGAATGGGTTTAGCCGTTGACCTTATGTATGAAATTAAAATAAATTTATTATTAATCTTGTATTTTTAATCATGCGCTGGAGAATAAAACTAAAATCGCTTTTAGGCCTGACCTTTTTTTCAATGTTTTTCCTTTTAGCTTCTTACCCCTCAAGCCAAATATTCTTCCCTTTCCAAGAAACAAAAAAAATGCCTCCTGCTTTGCTTCGTTTAGCTGAGCAGCCAGCAATCAGCTTGAAGCATGACTGGTATTTACAGTCTTCTTATTGTGCCAAGGAAGGCGGCAGAATAATCTCATCATCAAGTTTTAGGCCCAAGGGATGGGTCAAAACTAATTTGCCGACGACTGTTTTAGCGGCTTTAGTCCGGCAGGGCGTATATCCTGAGCCAACCATCGGCCTAAACAACCTAAAAATACCCGACGCCAATGAAGCCTATAGCGAAAAATATAATTTGGCCCAATTTAGCCATTTGCCGGGAAAACGTAATCCCTGGAAGGACCCTTATTGGTTCTGGACTCGTTTTAAAATTCCCGCTTCATTACGCGACCAACACCTCTGGCTCAATCTCTCCGGAATCAATTATCGAGCCGAAGTGTGGCTAAATGGAAGATTAATTGCTGATTCCAAAGAAGTTGCTGGCATGTTTGGGTCTTGGTCATTTGATATCACCAACGATGTCAGGCACGCTCAGAACAACACGCTGGCCATAAAAATTTTCCCGCTTGATCATCCCGGCCTTCCGGCTGCCCCCCAACTTCGGACCTTTGGTCCTTTCGGCGAAAACGGTGGGCCAACGGGTGACATCGGCCAAAATGTGACCATGCAAAGTTCGGTTGGCTGGGACTGGATTCCTGAGGTCAGAGACCGCAATATCGGTATCTGGCAACCGGTCACTATTTCCGCAACCGGACCAGTCGATATCAGGAATCCAGTGGTAGTAACTGAGCTCCAGCCTACGGCTGCGGCGAAGACACTTTTACCTGTGGCAGCCCCGACGGGAGCCAATCTTGCCACTCTAATTATCAAGGCTGAACTGAGAAACTTGGAACCACAAAAGATCACGGGAATTTTGATAGCCAGAATTCGGCCTGAAAATTTTTCCTCTGAACAGAAAAGGAATGTTTCAGGCAACAATAAACCCGATGTATTAATAAATGGACCAGCTGGGATTAGCTATCGCCAGCCGCAGGCTTTTATGGCCTCCAATCACGAACAAGAGTTGTCAATTCCTTGTTTACCAATCGATTTAAGACCCTTCTTTTCCCTTTTTTCAGAGCCTAAGGTTAATTCTAATTTCAAGGCTAACCTTAATCCCTATCTTTGTAGTATTGCCTACTCTTTATCCAACGTTTATCCTGCCTTTAATCCGAAGCTTGATTTTAAGGCGGTCAGACTACCTGAAGAAGAAATTTACCTAAAAAAAGAAATCGAGTTGGCGCCGCTGGAGACAAGACCAATAATTCTGGATGAAACTGAATGGCCCCAGCTTCGCTTAGAAGAACCGAAACTCTGGTGGCCCGCAGGGATGGGTTTTCCCCATCTTTATCAATTGGAATTAAGCTTTGTTCCGGATAAAAAGGTTTCTACCGCGAAAAGAATTCGCTTCGGAATAAGAGAGGTTTCAAGCCAGGTAACCGAGGTTAATGGCTGGAGGCGTCGCGATTTTTTCATCAACGGCCAAAAAGTTTTCCTTCGCGGCGGGGCCTGGGTTCCCGAGATGCTCCTTCGCCGCGAAGCTGACCCTGATTGGCTGCGCCAAGAACTCCTTCTCTGGCGCCAGGCTAATTTAAACCTGGTTCGTATCTGGGGAGGCGGGGTTACGCCACCTGAGGAATTCTTCGCTCTTACCGACGAGCTCGGCCTTCTTGTCTGGCACGACTTCTGGATTACCGGCGATTGCCAGGCTACCTGGGGCAAAGGAAGTCGCGACTGGCCTCTGGAGGCTAAGGTCTTTCTTCACAATGCTCAAAATACCGTGCTGAGGCTCCAGCCTCATCCTTCCCTTTTCCTCTGGACCGCAGGTAATGAAGGCTATCCGCGGCAGGAAATTTATCAGCCTCTCCGAGATAATATAGTGGCCAAACTCGACGGAACCCGGCCTTTCCTTCCCTCCTCGGGCTATGCGGAGCCACCTGAGGACTGGGGTTTGAGCTGGCCCGACAACCAACCCTCAGGCACTTATTCGGGCGGTCCTTATTATTGGATTGACCCCAAGGAATATTATAACCTTATTGACCGCGGCCGCGATTGGCTTTTTAAAAATGAAGTGGGGCTACCTTCCCTACCGCTTCTTTCCTCCCTAAAAAAATTTATACCTGACTGGAGGCCTTCATCCGACCTTCCCTTCCCCCTCAACCATGCCTGGGGCTTCCATGACGCCTGTGAAGGAAACGGGAAATATAGTCTTTATGACCGGGCCATCCGTCAGCGCTATGGGGAACCACGGAGCTTAGTTGATTATGTCTGGAAGGCGCAGCTCGTCAATGCCGAAAATTACCGGGCTGTCTTCGAGGCCGCTAACCAGGCTTTGGACCGAGTAGCCGGCGTTATTCTCTGGAAAACTAATTCTGCCTGGCCAAGTGTTATGTGGCAGCTTTATGATTATTATCTCCAACCTAACGCCGCTTATTATTTTGTCCGTCGGGCCTGTGAGCCCCTTCATCCTCAGCTCGACCTTCGCGACTCAACTATCCGGGTGATTAATCAGCTGAGCCAGAGGAGCGTCGGCCTGGTCCTGGTGGCCGAGCTGTATAGCCTCGCGGGCCAAAAGGTGTGGAGTCGCGAAGAAAGAATTGAAGTGGAGGCAAAGAGCGCTAAAAAATTATGGCCCCTGCCGCTTAAAGAGGGCAGGCTTTCGAATCTGCTAGGACCAAAAATTGTTGAGTCTTCGACCCCAAAGGCCTTAAGCCAAAAAGAAAAAGTTAGATATGAATTAAAGGAATCCGCCTTGGCCGAAAAGAGGTCTCATCAGGCAGAATCAGATAATATTCTTTTCTGTGTCCTTAAGCTTTTTAAGAAAGATTCTTGGCCGGAAGCGGAGGAAAATTCAGACCGAGATAAACTCTCGGCCTTAAGAGAATTGGCCGCTGTTCCCATTTCCTCAACCCAGAGTAAAGGAAAGCAAATAGCTGAAAATTTTTATTGGCTGGCCCCGAACGACGATTTCCGCGGCCTCGAAAATCTTCCCCCCCTAAAATTGCGGGCAACGATGGAAGAAATAAGCCTTCTGGATGACAATCGTCCTCTCGATAAACATAAACATGCCGAGAAAAAATTTAGGATTAAGATTCATAACCCAAACCAGGCCATAGCTTTTTTTATTCACTTAACCTTTGAGGAAGACAATGGTAAAAAGATTCCAGATAACTTGGGCCTTTTCAGCGATAATTTCTTCTCTCTTTTGCCAGGAGAAAAAAAGGTAGTGACCCTCAATTATTATGGCACCGCTCTTAAGCCGGTTAAGCCATCTTGCCGCCTCGAAGGCTGGAACATCGTCCCGGAAAAAGTACGTATAAAGGCTGATTAGGACTAAATAATTAACAGGCTTCTAACCTGAATTTCTGACTCCAGGAAGCTAACTACGAAGAAAACAAAGAAAGAATCTGGTTTAATCTAGATTCTGTCGGGTAAGGCGACCGTCCTGACGGATAAAAAGCGAGGTTTTCCTATCTTGGCTATCGAGCCGCGCCTCCCATAGATTCCAGGTGACCATAATTCGAGGCGGCCATTGATAGCCCTCGACCTTCAACCTGGTCAGACCAAGCTCTTCCAGATTGTCGCTATAGCGGCCCTGGCGAGTATAAAAATCTCTCTGCCGGTAATAAACTTGTCTCAAGGCCCAGGAAGCATCCTGTTCCAAGCTTAGCCGGAAATCTTCTCGGCCATCACCCACGATTTTATCGGAGAACTGAACATAACCCCACATTTCAGGATAATGGATATTTATCAGCCCGGTGGGAGCCCAAACCCAATTGTCCTCTGCTAAGGGTTGACCACTCACCAGGTCCTTAGCTTTTTCATACTTACCTACCTGAACATTCAGCCGATATTCCACCCGGGAAAAATTCACCCGCCATTGGTCACCCGGGTCTGGCTTAAGTTTTTTTGACCCGAGGCATTCTTTCAGCACTTCCCAGGGAAAAGCTATTTCTACCGCCCAGCCTTTATCCTTATCACCGGGCCGGTTAATCGTCCCGTCAATTTTGACCGCCGCCTTCAAACCACGAATATCCCAGGCATGAACAGCTGGCCCACCGTCACGGTAGGGCCTAATGAGAAGAAGGTCCCAAACTGTTCCCAAAGCGTTAATCTCGAGCTCATAATATTCGTGAGTGTCACCATCAGGGTCAATAAAGACCTCGAAATCATTGTCTTGATAAATAATGGAATCACGCTCGGTTAAGGTGGCCCAAACGTCTTTTTCCTCCAGTTCTGCGCCGACATAAAAATAGGTATCATCCCAGAGCATCTTGACTCTGGTTCGGAAGCGGGGCTTAGGCCGATTTTCACCCTCAATGTCAACAAAATCCTCAGTCCAGCGAGCCCGCCGCCAGTCACGCTCATCGAGAGCGCCGTCGACTTTCAAGCGAGATGAACTTCGGTAACAAACGTAGTTGGGTGGAGCAAAAGGAATTTTAGGGACGGGAAATTTCTCCACTGCGGAGTCCTGAGAGAAGGGCTCGAATAACCTTGGTTGGCCCAAACTTGCAGCCGCCGCTGAAACCGGCGCGGAATAGGAAAATGAAGAGGTTAACGCCTCGGCTCTCACCAGAATCAAGCTTGGAGGCCAGAATTGAATCAAACCCGAGGCCGAAAAAAATGGCCGGATATTGAAGGACTGCGAGGAAATAAGGTCATTGCCGGCTAAGTGCCCCTCGCGGCCCAGGCTCAAAAAAAGAAAAAGGCTGACGCAGAGAGTTGCTGCCACCGGAGAAAGTGCTGTTTTCTTCTCTTGTTTTTTTCCCCTCAACACTCCTTTCCTCCCGGCTATAAAATTCCTTTCAGAAAGGCCTATTATGGCGAAAAAAATAGTTAGCGTAAAGCAGTGGAGAATCAACTTCCCATAGCAGACGGCTTAGACCAACGTATTTAACTTTAATGATTCCCTTCTATTTTGTATGGATTAGGCCTAGAGACGTTCGGGATGGCCTCGTTCCCTCTCAGGTTTTTAACGCCGTTCCCTCTTCGCCCTTCTCGGGGCCTGCGGAACTCGCCTCCTTGATCCCACAAAGCCCGAAAGTCCCTTGCCCCCCTTTGGCCTCTCCGTTGGTCCTGTTCAGGCTCAGACATCCTCGGCGGCCAGAGGTTCCCTCGAAGGGCGCTTCGGGAAGGCTAGACCTTCAATGGTCACTTCTGCCCTCCCGAACTTAGCCCTCAAACCAGCCCAGATAAAATGGAAGAGAACCACTTTAATCTGCCGACAAGCTTCTTGCTTTTTTGGCGGGATGAACAAAAAGCAGGCAGTCGACATTATTTCTATAGGCAGATGCAGGGATAATTTCTTCGCTCTTGCTCTTGGTTCTCTGGCGTCGAGTCGCCAGTTTCAACAGTAAAAAATTCCTTGAGCTTCTCTCGCCTTAGCCAAACAAAAGGTCTCAGAGCTCATTCTTTACTGACTGCCTGTAGCTACACCAAAGAATCTCCTGATAATATCGCTGGCTGCCTTGGGGAGATGAGTGTTGCCGCCAACCCGAAGGATATTAAAAATCTTTTCCTCAACTCCCATAGGAAATTCGGGAGAAAATCAAACAGAGAAAATAAGGGGCGGGGTCTATTTAGGAAAAATTGATTTAATAATAACCGTGCCTTTCAACCGCTTCATAAAGCTTCAGGATATTTTCAGGAGGAGCATAAGGTGGCACTGAACAGGCAGTGCTCAATATATAGCCACCTCCCTCCCTGGCTACCTCTAAGCATTTTCGGGCTGCTTCCCAAACCTTTTCCGGCGTCCCGTTTAAAACTACATTAATAGGGTCGATATTGCCCTTGAGAAAAAGCCGCCTCCCGACTCTTTTTTTGGCTTCCGCTAACTCGACATTACCCAGAGGCGGGGGGTCAAGAGTATCAATTCCGTTGGTTCCAGTGGTCTCGATGAGCTCAAGGCGGTCGCCTATTTTGCCGCAAATATGGGTATAAACAGGAATATTATATTTCGCCTTAATGCCCTCAATAACTATTTTTTCATAAGGCAAGACGAATTCCTGGTAATGTTGAAGTGAAATGAAATGGCCTCCAGCCAGAGCCGAGGAGATGAGAATGGCGTCGACGCCGTGGGCGGCCAAGCCGAGGCCATAAGCTGTCGTCCCTCGAGTCAGAGCTTGAAGACAGGCTTTGAATTTGGTCGGGTCTTTTTTCATGGCCAGAAAGCCAGCCTGATAGCCCAAAAGTTCAAGGAGTTGACTGAAGGGAGAAAAAACTTCAGCGTGGACCGAAATTTCTTTACCAACTCTGCCGACCAAATAATCAACCGTAGCAAAATGCCAAGGAGGGAAAAAATCCTCCTTGGCCGGCAGTTCACTCGAAAAACCCCAAGAGAAGGGATATTTCAAGCCGCCAAGGTCGTGGGGCTCAAGATAAAAGAGTTTTTCGGGGTCAACCTCATCGAGGCAAGCGTGAAATTCTCGACCATTTTCCCGCAGAACGTGAGGATTATCATCGGTCGGACAAACACTTACCCAGCCATTGATCCAGCGAACGATTTTCTGTCCGTCTTTTTCTTCAATCTTTCTAACATACCTTTGCCAGTTTGGCTCACGACCAGGAAGATTAACCAAAATACCGTCAAAATGATAGCGCCGCTGGAGGTTAATCAAGGCGGCCGCAAAGCTCTCGCTGGAATGCCAGATTTCGATTGCCGGAAGGCCGCTTCTTAAAAAATAATGGCCGAGCGCTAATTGACACATAACTGGGACGCGGTCAGGCTGCCTAAGCTGCATTGCCTCGGCCATCCTTTCTTTACTAGTCATCGCCTTTGCCCCTGAAATTCTAATTATATACTTTTTATTTAGTTTTTTATTCTGCCAGCCCTTTACCCAATGATTTTTCTTCCAGAGTAAGCGACTTCTTAAAGATTTCAAAAAAGGCGCCTCAGAGATCAAATCACGTTAACAACCTATGGGTGATATCAGCACAATTGCTAACCTTTTTGAAAAGTCAGCCGAGGAATTTTATGGTTGGCGCGAAGAACAAGGCCTTAGTGTTGCTGGGGTTTTATTTAGAGGGTTTAATTTCCTTCAGTTCAAGAACGATAATCCTTGTGCGGACATGTATTACACCGAAATGAGGTGGACAGCCGAGGAAGAACAAGAAATCCGTCACGGCGTTCAGCAAGGACATCAGAATTTTATCCAAGAACCAGCTGCTTTATGTCTACGAAGCCGCCTCCAGGGAAATGGGGCCGGATAATTATTACTTGCACATTGAGGAAGATCTTATTGAGAAAACTCGCTTTGGGGGCTCACACTCCCACCGTAGCTATTATAATCAGGGGAAAATCATCAAATTAGAGCCTATTTCAAATGAACAGGTTAAAGGCAATCATTTTATAGCGAAGGCTAAATCCCCGCTTACCTTGACTTAGGTTAATTTAACTTCTATTACGCCGCCCTAATAATTTAATAATTGGCCTGATAAGGGATTGGCCGAAAAGAACGAAAGTCATTTATATATCGGTCTCATTTAACAAAAAGGAAGACCTGGTTAATCACTAATTCTACAGAGAATGGGCTTTGTCTCCCCACTTTAAATATTCCAAACCGCTAGAATCTCCTCTTGACAGAAAAGACTTCCTGGAGTATTCAAGCCCTGGTTAGTAAGATGGAAAAGATTGAACTCTTTGATTCCCACGCTCATCTCGACGAGCTCCCCGACCTGCCTGAGACAATTAAAAAAGCTAAACAAGCTGGGGTTATCGGAATTATTGCTGTTGGTACTACCGTCGAATCCAACAAAAGAACTCTGGAGATTGCGGCCGCTTATCCTAACTATGTTCATCCTGCCATCGGCTACCATCCCTGGGATATTAAGGCGGAAGAGTTGGAGGCGAACCTCATTTTTATCCAAGAACATCTAAAAAATTGCATCGCCTTGGGAGAGGTCGGGTTAGATTACAAAGCTAAGGTAAAGAAAGAATTGCAATTCCAAGTTTTCGGGCAACTCCTTGACCTGGCTAATCAATACGACAAGCCGGTCATCATTCACTGTCGTTTTTCCCACGAGCGGGCGCTGCGAATGATTCTCGAAAAGGGGGTGAAGCGGGCTGTCTTTCACTGGTATTCAGGCTCGCTTGATTTACTGGCAGAGGTTATGGCCAGAGGCTTTTTTATTTCGGCTACCCCGGCTCTCCTCTATAGCCTCCATCATCAGGAGGCGATTAAAAAAGCGCCGCTCGAAAGAATTTTACTCGAGACCGATACGCCTGTTACCTACCAAGGAATTGATTCCCGGCCAAAACAAGTGCGAACTACTGGGGAGCAAGTCGCTAAGCTAAAAGGATTAGAGCTTTCTGTTGTGGCCCAGCAGACCACGGCTAATGCCCTGAAGTTCTTCCAAATTTCTATTCCTTCTCTGTAAGCCGACATTTCAACTTGACAATCAAATTAGAAAAACCCTCTTTTAACCCGTTAAACCTTAGTTTCCACCTTTCTCCTCGCTAAAACCTATGTTGGTGTCGATATTTTTGCTTTTCCAATTTAAATAATTTAATATGCTAATTAATTTTTTAATTGTAGCAGGAGTTAATTCGATGAAATTAAAAGAAATTCTCAGGCTTCTTATCAGCCTTGTTATCTGCCAACTGGCGGGAGTGGTCGGCTCCTTATTTACGCGGCCCGCCATCGCCACCTGGTACAATACTTTGAATAAGCCGGCCTTTGCCCCGCCCAACTGGCTTTTTGCTCCTGTCTGGATAACGCTTTATTTTCTGATGGGAATCGCTCTCTTTTTGACCTGGAGAAAAGGGGTTCAGAACAAGCGCGCCCGTTCAGCTCTTTGGATTTTCTTTATTCAGCTTTTCTTGAACGCCTTTTGGTCGGCCGCCTTTTTCGGCCTCCATTCACCCGGTTTTGGCTTCTTGATTATTGTTCTCCTTTGGGTCGCAATCCTTTTGACGATAATCAAATTTGCCCGCCTCTCGCTTCTATCCTCAATCCTGCTTTGGCCTTATTTTATCTGGGTAAGTTTTGCTACTGTCCTTAATTTATCCCTGTGGATGATGAACCGCTAAGGCCCAAAACTATTCCCAGCGGAACGACCGACTTTGCCCTTCAAATTTTCTCTCCGCCTGCCCTTAGCCGGAGAGCGCTAAATCTCTTTTCGGGATTAACTCATTAAATCCATCAGAAGCAGAATAAGCAAAGAATAAAACATGCCCGGAGTTTCTTTATTGATTTTTTTATTTTAGCCCGGGATGGCTTTCAGGCTTTCATATAACCATTATTTTCCGACCAGAGCCTAAGCTCCGGACTTTCTTTTACCTATATTTTTGGGAGAAGGTCACCCAAACTCTTAAAAAGATAAGGACTGTCCTTCGCCGATTGAACGCAAAACCTAGTAAACCTAAGAGCTAAGATAAACTTGACTCTTTCTTTTAAATATATTATTATATTTATATAAGGATAATTTGATATTTATAATGTACATTGATTAGACATAACGGGTTAAACCAGAGATATAACGCGGTTGATAATTTTTTAATCGAGGAGACCAGTATGAGCGGCAGGCAAAAGCTTCTGATAATGGTCCTGAGCATTTTAATCACCTGGGGAGGCTTGAAAGCTCTTAATGCCCTCTTCTTCCCTACGCCGTCCTATTTCTCAAGCTTCGACGAGGAGGCTAAAATGAGACGAGTCAACAAAACCCAAGAGGAATGGAAGAAGACCCTCTCGCCGGAACAGTTCAGAGTTATGTTTGAAAAAGCGACCGAACCCTCTTTCCGCGGCATCTACAATGATTTTTGGGAACAGGGAGTTTATCTTTGCGCCGCCTGCGGTTCGGTTCTCTTCTCATCCGCAGATAAATATGACCATGGTACTGGCTGGCCAAGCTTTAAGGCAACCTTCTCTGAAGCCAATATTGAGTACGAGAGCGATTACTCCGCTGGTTTGTCCCGGATTGAGGTAAGATGTTCAAACTGTGGCGCTCACCTGGGCCACCTTTTCTTTGACGGTCCGCCACCTACCGGCCGTCATTACTGTATTAATTCCGTCGCCCTAAAATTCATTCCCGAAGCTGAGGCCCGGGATTGGCTGCCCGAAAGGGCAATCTTTGCCGCTGGTTGTTTTTGGGGAGTGGAATATAAGTTTAGTCAATTACCTGGGGTCCTGGCCACAGCTGCGGGGTTCACGGGCGGCCATAAAAAAGACCCTTCCTACGAGGACGTATGTTCAGGTAAGACGGGTCACGCCGAAGCAGTTGAAATTGTCTATGACCCCAAAAGAATCGCCTACGAAGAGCTGGTCAGGAAATTTTTCAATTTTCATGACCCAACGCAGCTTAACCGGCAGGGACCGGATGTCGGTTCCCAATATCGTTCTGCTATCTTCTATCGAAACGAAGCTCAACGGCAAGTAGCGCAAAGGATAAAAGAAGAGATTGAGAAAAGCGGTCTTTACGGCGGCAAAAAGATTGTAACCGAAATTGTTCCCTTAAAGACCTTTTATCGCGCCGAAGAATACCACCAGCAATATTATCTCAAGAATAAAAAATAACAGGCTACGCATTTTTCCCTTGATGGAAAAGCCCCCTTTTAAATGCCGCTTTCCCAACTAAGATTAACAGGCGCTTTCCTCCTTTTAACGGTTAAAGCAGAAGAATTAAAATTTTTAGCAAAAACGTAAAAAGCCCGCTAAAGAAAATATTAAGTAATGAAGTTTGGGTGCCCAGTCCCATATTTTATCTAACCTCGGCCGTTTTTTTTAATCCAATCTATGCTATATTATATTTTTATAAAGCGCAGCCGGCATGAAATGCGCTTAAATGATGCTAAAAGAATATCATTAACAGGCGGAGCAAAAAGAGAAAGCTAATGTCCTTTGAAGTAACCGTCAGAGAATACCAGCCAGAAGACTTAGAGCAGGTTTTAGAGCTCGTTCGAGAACTCGAAGCGGAACTGGCTGCAAGATTTCCTGAAGTTCAGCTGGTTTCGAGCCTCGAGGCTTATAAGAAAAGATATTTGGTTCCAGGCAATAAATACAAGACTTTTGTGGCCGAGGTGGGGGGCAAAGTGGTCGGTTATCTTATGGGGTATCCCTCAACTGGCGCCCTGGAAGTGGATAACATGTATGACATTTTCCCCTCAGCCACCTGGAAACCAAAGGAATTTTTCCTCCAAATCACCTTTGTCTCCAAACCTTACCGGAATCGAGGCATCTCCCGACGCCTCCACGAGGAAGTAATCGCCTATGCTCGGGAGCAAGGTTATGAGCAAGTTTACGCTTGCATTGCCAAATGGAATTTGCCAGAAATTCATGTAGTTAGCTCCCTTAAATTTCAACTTCAAGACCTCGGCTATCGTTACCGTCTCACCCTTAAACTCCGCTAAAACTGCTTTTAAATTAAAATGATTCTCTTACATTTTGTAGAGACTGGGTTTAAAAGCGGCCACTATTTGCTCGGCCACAATTTACCGCCTAAACCTGGTCAAACGGCAAACAGGGAATATCTATTGGGTGGCTATATTTTTTTCAGAACGTCCGAGAGAGGACGACGTTTTTTGGGCTTCCATTCGTCAGCCGGATATCCCAAAGGGGTAAAAGCAACCGGGTCCCATTCGGCGGGAATCGCGAGCACTTCTCGCGCCGCTTTTTCGTCGAAAGCCGCTACCCAGCACGTGCCCAACCCTAAGTTAGCCGCGGCCAAAATGAGATGGTCCATAGCGATTGTGGCATCGACCACAGCATAGTTTCGGCCATCTCGCCGAACCCACGCCTCGGAAGCAACGGCACAAATGCCAATGATATAAGGGGCTTGAACAAACCAATCGCGCGAATAAATGCGGCGTAACGCCTCTTCCCGGCCCCGAGTTGCAACAACTAAGAGTCTAAAGGGCTGTCGGTTCGCCGCCGTCGGAGCTAATCTTGCTGCCTCCAAAATCTTCTGCAACTTTGTTTCTTCCACCGGCCTATCCTGAAAAGCTCGGACGCTGTATCTCTTCTCGATAAGCTCAAGAAAATCCATTGCCACCTCCGTTTGCGTAATTCTTTATTTATTCCTAATTTAAATTGTCCATTTTCCCCCTTTGAGGCAAGAACGGCTTCAATCACCATCTTAAATCTTTATTATTGATAAATCACTCTCTTAACGCATGATTAGTTTACCAAGAAAATTATTTCAGTCAATAAACGTCAGAAGCTCACCGCTCTCGAATATTCACCCTTAGGAATTTGATTAGCGACGTGAACTTTAATTTCTTCTCCCCGTCCCTCAGTTAAGTGCTCATTAAACCCGCTTGTTTGGGAAAACATATCAGCTTCTTTGGAGTTGCCTAATTCACTATTTTGAGTTAAAGCAATAAATAAAAAACCTAACCTCCCTCCCACCCCATTCTTTTTCCTGAGTTTAACTTTGCCGCTAAGAGCGACGATGAAGACGCGCTGCCAGCCCCCCGCCTCCCGCCAGCTTAATCTTTAAGGTTTCAGAGGCAGTGAGAATCCGCCGTCTGCATTGATAATCGCTGGCATAGCGGTCGGCATTGACCCCATCCTCATAAATTAAGGCCTCGTATTCGCCTTCACCCAGGAAATCAAGCTCAACCTCTAATTCTCTCGGCTCCCAATCAGTCATGGCGGCGAGATACCAATCCTCGCCGTGCTGCCGGGCAATAACCACATAATCTCCTACCCTTGCCTCCAGGACTAACGTCTCGTCCCAAACTGTCGGTACTGCGGACAGAAATTCCATTATCTCCGGCTCCCTTAGGTAGCGCGAAGGAGAATCACAGAGCATCTGCAGCGGGCTTTCGTAGACCACGTACATCGCCAACTGGTGGCACCTTGTCCCTTGGCTCATAGGTAAATCCATGACAGGTCGAAAATGTTTTTGGTCGGCATTCAACATCGCTCCAGGGGTATAATCCATCGGCCCGGCATACATCCTAATAAAAGGAATTAATAAATCGTGCTCGGGAGTAATGGAGTCAGTCCATTTACTATACTCCAGGCCCATAACGCCTTCTCGAGTTAAAACATTGGGATAAGTCCGACGCAGTCCGGCGGGTTTATAAGCCCCATGAAAATCAACAATCAATTTGCGGGCGGCCGCCTCTCGAGCAATTTTTTCATAAAAATTAACCATCTTCTGGTCGTCTCGGTCCATGAAATCAACTTTGATTCCCGAAACGCCCCAGCGAGCAAAAAGGTCCAGGGCCTGCTTGAGCTGACGGTCAAGGGTCAGCCAGACACACCAGAGGATGACACCAACCCGTTTTTCCCGAGCGGTCTTTAAAATCCTTTCCATGTCCAGAGCCGGGTTAACCTTGAGGAGGTCGGCGGGGTCAGACCAGCCCTCATCCAGAATCACATAATCCAGACCATACTTGGAAGCAAAATCAAGATAATAAAGATAGGTTTCAGTGTTCACGCCGGAGCGAAAATCAACGCCAAAAATATTAAGGGCATTCCACCAATCCCAGGACACTTTGCCCGGTTTTATCCATGAAGTATCTTTAAGCTGGGTCGGCCGCGCTAAGCGATAAACTAAATCACTCGCTATCAAGTCGCCATCCTGACGAGCGATCCCCAAAACCCGCCAAGGGAACTCGCGGTTGCCGTTTGTTTGGGCAATATAAGGGGCAGTTTTAGTCACCCGAAGCGTTCGGTCTCTGACTTGCTGTTCCTCTAACGGGTAAGGCGGAAAAGTTGCCCGTAGCTGAGGCGAGCCGTCCTCAGAACCGATTAAATACATTCCCGGATAATCGGTCAAATCGGCTTCAGTGATGATCACCTTAGGGCCTTCGGGGTTATCAACGAGAACGGGCAGAAAAGCCATCCGCTTCGCACCTATGGAACTCAACTTAAGAAGCTGATAAGGCCGCTCATAGGAAGAATGAAAGCTCTCGACCACTGGAAACCAGACCTGCCTGTCCTCAGGAAAGCAAAAAAGGCTCTCCTCAGCATTAACGACAATTTTGGTTCGATAGCCAGAAAAAAAGCGGTAAGCAACTCCGTCATCATAAGCTCTAAAAATAAGCCCATAATTACCCCGTAAATTAAGCACCACTTCCTCAAAATTATCGGCGATAACTCGGCGCTTCTCTTTAATTTCCGGATAAATCTTGTCCCTCACTGAGCGCCGCCTCAGGTTATTAAGCCGGACATTTTTCCCCAGCCTGGTTCCGTCCTGGATAACGAGAGAAACGGGCGAAGGAGCCAACAGAACTCTATCTTCAAACAAAACTGAATAGGCAATATCTGGACCAACTTGAATCTCCACCTTAACCTTCTTGCCAGGAGAAAGGAGTTCAATTTTTTCTGCTTGACTCAACCCCGGGAAAAAGAGCCCTCCAAGGATAACTAAGGCTAAGAGAATCCCTTTATCCGATCCCTCCATAATATCCTCCGTGCCTATTATCTCTTTTCTTCTTTCTTTTTCAATCCGAAAAGGCTGTCAATCTGATTTTCTCTTTAAACCCGTCAAAACAAACGCCGATAATTTTTGGCTTTACTGTCTCGGTCTCCCGCTAAGTAAAAAATATTCTTTTAGAAAATAAGGCCAAATGACTATTATTTTGCCGACCACTTAGGCTTTTAAAAAAGAAGGTTGGGCTCAAAACGAGGATGAAGGTGGGCTGGCCAGAAATGGACATTTCTTAGTTTATTGGTTTATTCAAGAGAATTTAACACCTGAGCAATCTTTAGCAGAAGCGGCCAATAATGGTCAGCTTCGCTCAAATTCCAGAAACTCTTCTTCTGGTTCTTTTCTAACCATTCTGAGGCTATTTTTGACGCCGTCTGGTAGTCCTGGCGCAAAATTGAGGCAGCCCAAAATAGGGCCGCATTATCCGGCCATTTCATTACCCAGTTTTGCCCTTCGAGCAGCGCTGATTCTCTCTCGCCGAGCTTTTTCCGGGCCAGAGCGCTAACAAGATTCAGACAAGCGGGCTCTGCCTCTCTCCCTCTGGTAATGCGCCCCACTTCCTCATAATATTTCCGAGAAAGCTCTTTCTTCCCCCTTTTTTCTTCGACCAAACCCAACAAATAAAATTCAAGCCTTTCATCTGGTTGGAAAGGCCTCCCCGCGCCCAGGTTCTCTGGCCAGCGCCGCGCCGCCTCCAGCCGGCGCCGGGCTTCGGCCCACTTTTTCTGACTTATGGCTTCAGCAGCCAGAAGTAGGTTGGCTTGACGATAAAGGTCTCTTCCCTCCCAAGCTCCTTCGTAGGGAAGAATAGTCACCCGGCTAAGAAAATTTAGCATCTCCTTGAACTTCCCATTTCGCTTCAGGGCCCGAGCCAGGTCAAGAATCAAGGCCGTGTTTTGAGGATAGACAGGATATATCTTCTGCGCCGATTTAAGCGCCAGGCCATCTTCGCCCTGTCTTTCATAAAAGGTAACGAGCTCGTGCCAGGCTCGCCAGCTCTTTGGGTCCAGAGCAAGGGCTCGTTCCAAATCCGACAAGACTCGTAATTCCTTTCTTTTGGCCAGATTAAACTTGGCTCTGGTTAAATAAAACGGGCTGTAATCTGGCTCATCGCCACAAGCTAAAAAGAATCTTTCGGCTTCGTCTTCCCTACCTAGATTCCAGAAAATCAGCGCCAAGCCATAGTTGAGTTTCCAATGGGGCCTTTCCTTTAAAGCCCATTCAAAAATAGGTATCATTTCCCGGCGATAAGGGAAAACAAGATAAAAGGAAGAATTCTTCGAGTTAGCAAAGTGGTCAGCCGCGCTAAGTGCGGGATTAAATCTCTGCGGCTCTTTATCAGAGTCGGCTGACGGCTGAAGAGGTTTATCTTCTAAGGCTCTTTGGAGGAAGAAAAGGCTTTTGTTCTCATCTTTGCCCCGATGCCAATAAGCGAGAGTTAAATCCACAAGCGGATGGGGTGGCGCAAGTTCCAGAAGAGTTATTGCCTCGTCGTCCAGTCCCAGCTGCGTATAGCGAAAAGCCAGCTCAAGATAAGTTTCATGAGGAAGCTCGTTGGCAATGACGCTGATAAAAGCTCGTTTCGTCGCCTCGTTTGGGTTAAGTTGATAAGCCTCAAAACGAGCTAAATGGTTAAGCGGCTCGAGGGATAAAATATCGCTTATCTCCTTGGCCGCGGCTTCTTTCTGGCCTTTCTGTCGCCGCATAATTAACCCTATCTCTCGAGCTGCCAAGTTATAGGACTCACCTGCCAGGGCTCTATTAAGGTATTCTTGGGCCCGCCAGAAATCTTTCTCCAGAAAAAAGATTTCCGCCATCTCGGTATAGGCAGCGGAACGAAAATCTAAAGAGCGGCTGGCCCAACTAAAACCATCTAAGGCATCAGCGAAACGACCTATCCTTCGATTAATAGCTCCATAGATAAAATTGGCTGCCGGGTCATAGGTGTCAATCATTAAAGCCTGGCGAGCATAATTCAAAGCGGTTTCAGGCTTGGCGGCTCTTAGCTCGAGCTCTGCCAGCCTCGTCAGAGCTCGTAGATGGCCCGGCTCCTTTTTTAGGCAACGGATAAAGGCTTCGCGGGCTTCCTCCCAGCGACGCTGCCGAGAAAATTCTTCGCCGCTTATATAAAGCCCTTCGGCTGATTGCCAGTTAAAACCGGGCAAGGTCTCTACCGGCCGCTTTAATTTTTTTATTTCCTTGGGTTCGTCGGTCCAGATTATCTCACCTTCACCTACAACCACCTTTAACCGCTTATAGTTTTCGGGAAGGGCGATTTCTTTGCTCCAGAGACGAAGTGGCTCCAATCTCAGGATTTCTTGAAAGATTAATTTCTCATCCGCCTCAACCCTGAGCCCTTTTTCGGCTTGAATAACAGGACAGAATTCAATCCTTAATCCTCGTCCTTTTTTCTCTCTGTCAATCGGGCTCCTCTCTTCTACGTTAAGGGCACCAGAAGGTGAAGCAGCCACAACTCTTTTTAGGCCTTTAATAGGAAACCAATATTCCTTCCAATGAATTGCTTGATATGGAAGAAAATAGGCGTGCTTAAAGGGGGTTAAGGAACTGGAAGCAGCGGCTTGATTATATAAAAAACCGGTTTGCATCTCGATATATTGAGGCTTGGGTGGGTCAGTTAAAAGGTCACGCCAGATTTCTCCATCTCTGGCTAAGGACCAAATCCAGAGCTTCATACCAGGCTTATCAGGATAAAAAGAAAAGTGGCCATAACCGAAAGCATCCTTTTCCCAGATTCCGGCAAAAAACTCGCCATATTCACCAAGAATATGGTAGGACTTGCTGCCGCCAAAGTTATTTTGGGCGTAGTAAGAAAGGTCTCGGCCGTCAGGCGCTTGTGGCCAATTGCCGGGCTCGCCTGCATGGCCGATAAAATTGGTGCCAGGATGGAAAAAGCGCAGGTCAGGGCCAACGGGAGCGGCCGCGGTCATCCAGTGATAAAGGGAGTCATGAAAAGGCGTGGGATTAAACCAGAAACCTTCGGTTTCAATAATAGCCGCATCTTGAGGCAGAGACACTCTTACCTGCCAGCGAGTTCGCGAAGGCAGGTCCAGGGCACCAACCACGCAGGCGCCGCTGCCGTCTTCTTTTTCCTCGATGACCAAATCTACCGGTGTGGCCGTAGTGGGAGCATGGCCGATTATGCCAAAATTGAACTCAATTCCCCCCGAAGTCCAAGGGCCGCGCAAAGCAATCTCGCGGAATTTAACGACTGGATTCCAGTAAATAAAATCGCGGCCAGAAGCTTTGTCCTTGGCGCCCCATACTTTGCCCCCGACCTCAGGAGCGACGACTACTTCAAGATAGCCATTCTCCAGTTTGACCATATCCCAGACCCTCTCCTCAGGCTGAAGGCTGTAACCCTGAAACCGAAAATAGGGATAAATCGGCCCGGGTCGAGCTACGGGGTCAGGGTCAAAGAAGGGATAAGTTCTTAAGGCCATTTTTTCACGGCGAACAATGACCGCTGCTCTTATCTCGAGGCAAAACCCGATACTAAAAAATAGAATCGCGCTTAGCCAAGCTAAAATTAAGACCCACTTCATTTTGTCCTTTTTCATTTAACCCTCCAAAGAATAAGTCCTCTCGGCTTGAAAACAGATTAAATCACCTTTAATCACATTATTAAAGCTATCCTGATACTAACAAAAATCATTGTTTTTTTTAAAATCAACCCATTCACTTTACACCAAGCGACGAGAAGCCATCTTTAGGCGACGGTGATTGAATCTTACCTTCGCCTGGTTGCTTTGAACTCTATCGAGTGTCCGGATGACGGAACCAATGATTATGTCGATATCAAAGCCGATAAATTAGGTCCAATCTCAGAACTTGAAGAGGTGCTTTCGGCTGACTAAAAGAAGAGATTACCGAGGGTTTATGAAGGCAGAGAGGATAGCATAATTCTCTATGACCCCAATTCCTAGGGGGTGGGCTCTGGGGCAAAGGCATTGGCGACACCTTAGAATCCTTGGAGCGGTGCCAAACGTTAGTCTTCTTCCCACTAAGAATTATCGGCCTTCGTCTTAGGGCCAAGTTAGGCCCAGGCCCACCCGCATTAACACCGAGGACAATTGATTGCTAAGAAATCCTAAGCAAAAGGGCCACTAATGTCCTGAACCTATACGTGGGGTTAACATTCTGGAAAAAAAATGATAAAATAATATAAGATTAAACCAATGATACCTAAAAGAAAACCTACCGGCTGGAGGAGCGCTCTCTTCTGGTTGGCTGCCGGCGTGGTCATTATTATCCTCTGGAGCTTGCTCCAAACTTCTCAGATTACCAGAAAAGACATGACTTTCAGCGAATTTCTGGACAGTGTCGAGGCTCGCCGCGTCCAGAGTGTCACTATTTCGGGAAATTTGATTCGTGGGGTGATGAAAGGTGGTGATGAATTTAGAACTACTGCTCCCTCCTCCTATAATGACCTGGTCAAATCCCTCCGCGACCATGGAGTCGAGATCAACGTAAAAGATACCTCTCGGGCTCCTTGGTTTTCCTATCTTCTAAGCTGGTTCCCCTTACTGCTCTTTATCCTTTTCTGGTTGATGTTTATGCGGCAGATGCAAGCCGGAGGAAATAAAGCTCTTTCCTTTGGCAAGAGCCGCGCCAAGCTTTTCCAGGGGACACAGAAAAGAATAACCTTTAAGGACGTAGCTGGCGTAGACGAAGCCAAAGAAGAACTTCAGGAAATAATCCAATTCCTGAAAGACCCGCACAAATTCTCCAAGCTGGGCGGCCGCATTCCTAAGGGGGTCCTGCTCGTCGGCCCCCCCGGCACGGGAAAAACCCTCCTGGCCCGGGCTGTCGCCGGAGAGGCCGGAGTGCCCTTTTTTTCGATCAGCGGGTCTGATTTTGTGGAGATGTTCGTTGGCGTTGGCGCCTCTCGAGTGCGTGACCTTTTTGACCAAGGCAAGAAGCATGCTCCCTGTCTCATTTTTATCGACGAGATTGACGCCGTAGGTCGCCAGCGGGGTGCAGGCCTCGGGGGTGGCCACGATGAAAGAGAACAGACCCTTAACCAGCTGCTGGTCGAGATGGACGGCTTTGATTCTAACGAAGGCATAATCCTCATCGCCGCTACTAACCGGCCAGATATTCTTGATAGTGCTTTGCTTCGTCCGGGCCGGTTTGACCGCCGCATCGTGGTGAACATGCCTGATGTTAAGGGCCGGGAAGAAATCCTCAAGGTTCATACCCAAAAAATCCCGCTTAATGAAGATGTCGACCTGAACGTAATCGCCCGGTCTACCCCCGGTTTTTCAGGCGCTGACCTGGCTAATTTAGTCAATGAAGCTGCCTTGATAGCGGCCCGGAAGGGTCAGACCAATGTCACTATGGCTGACATGGAATACGCCAAGGATAAGGTGCTAATGGGCGTAGAAAGAAAAAGCATGATCATCAGCGACGAAGAGAAAAAATGCACTGCCATCCATGAGGCGGGACATGCTTTGGTGGCGGCAATAATTCCCGAAGCTGACCCCATCCATAAAGTTACCATTATTCCGCGCGGACTGGCCTTGGGCGTGACCCAGCAGCTTCCTCTTGATGACCGTTACACCTATAGCAAGGATTATCTCGAAGCTCAACTTTCGGTACTACTGGCTGGCCGGGTGGCGGAAAAAATGTTTCTTAACAAGGTTACCACTGGCGCCGCTTCCGACTTCGAAAAGGCCACCGAAATTGCCCGGAAGATGGTTTGTCAATGGGGTATGTCTGATTTGGGCCCCTTAACCTTTGGCGAGCGCGACGACCTAATCTTCTTAGGTCGGGAGTTAGCCGCCCACAAAAATTTTAGCGAACGCACGGCTGAGCTGATTGACGAAGAAGTAAAAAAAATCATCAATCGCAATTACGGCCGTTCAGAAGAGATTTTAAACAAGAATCGGAGCAAGTTAATCCGTCTGGCTCGAGCCCTGCTGGAAAAAGAAGTTTTAGATAGCGAAGAAATTGCCCGGATTGTCGGCCGAAGCAAAAAAGTAAAAGCCACCCTCCGCTTGACGACGGATAAGAAACAGTCGCCTTTGCCCGGAATGGCCACAGCATCTTCCGAGGAAAAAAAGGCGGATCGAGCCGCTGAAAAAAAGCCCCCTGGCCAACTTTAAAGAGAAGGGAATGACCTATAACTTCGAGGTTAAGGGAAAGAGTTTTGTTATCGGCCGTCGGCCTTGGCTCATGGGCGTCCTGAATGTGACACCCGATTCCTTTTTTGACGGCGGCCGTTATTTTTCAGTAGAAAAAGCAGTCGCCCGTGGCCTGGAATTGGTCAGTCAGGGAATCGATATCCTGGATATCGGGGGCGAAAGCAGCCGCCCTGGCTCCAACCCTATCAGCGCCAAAGAAGAAATGGAGCGCGTGCTTCCAGTGATTCGCGGCCTTCGGCCTCGTGTTTCCTGTCTTCTTTCTATTGACACGACCAAAGCCTTAGTGGCTCGAGCAGCGCTCGCCGAAGGGGTGGAAATTATCAACGATATTAGTGCCCTCCGGTTTGACCAGGAAATGGTCAAAGTGGCCGCCGAGAGTCGGGCGGGTGTAGTCCTGATGCATATGAAGGGGACCCCACAAACGATGCAAATCAACCCTTACTACGAGGACGTAATCGCTGAAATCTCAGGTTTTTTTCGAGAGAGGATGGATTATGTCAGAGAAAAGGGGATACCCGCCGAAAGAATTATTCTTGACCCAGGAATTGGGTTCGGTAAGCGGCTTGAAGATAACCTGCGGCTGATAAACGAGCTGGACTCTTTTCTCTCTTTTCAGCGACCGCTGCTTGTCGGTATTTCCCGCAAATCCTTCATCGGCCAAATTTTAAACCTGCCGGCCGAGGAAAGACTGGAGGGCACCGTTGCTTCGGCAGTTATTAGCCTGATGCGAGGGGCAGCCATCCTCAGAGTTCACGACCCGCAAGCCGTGAGCCGAGCGATACGTGTAGCCGAAGCCATTATCTCAACCCAACAAACTTCATCTCCTCCGACCAAATCTATGGACCATGTTCACTAATATCATTGGCGCTCTCAGGCACATTACCTTAGGCGATTGCCTTGATATCCTTTTTGTCGCCTTCATCATCTATTCCTTACTCTTATTAATCAGAGATACCAAAGCCTATCAGATGGCGGTAGGCATCGCCATCGTTGGTTTATTTTATCTTGCTTCCCAATGGGGCAGGTTAGTCGTCTCTCAATGGTTGGTTAAAAATTTTCTAAATTATTTTATTATCGCGGTGATCGTTCTTTTCCAAGGAGAAATCCGCCGCTTCTTAACCGGCATCGGCTCTCATCCCTTTCGCCGGCCGCTGGTCATGAGGTCCTTGGAGGAAAGATTGGAAGAACTCTGGATGGCCGTGGACTTTTTATCGCACCGCAAAATTGGCGCCCTAATTGCCATCGAAAAGGATATCTCCCTCATTAGTTACGCTGAGCGAGGCACCAAGCTCGACGCTATCCTCTCCCGAGACCTTTTGGTTAATCTTTTTTATCCTCATTCGCCGCTTCATGACGGCGCTGTCATTATCAAAGGCGATAAGGTCGTGGCGGCCGGATGCCTTTTGCCCCTTCCGGCTTCGCCCCCTCCCACGGAATTAATTACCCGGACCAGGCACCTGGCGGCCTTAGGGCTCTCCCAGGAAACCGATGCGGCCGTGGTCGTTGTTTCGGAAGAAACAGGAACTGTTTCCTTGGCCATCAGAGGCCGGCTCGAAAAAATGGAAGGCCGAGAAAAAATGGAAACTAAACTTTTGAGTTATTTAAAGAACTTATGATGCGTTGGTTAAGAAATCTTTTTCTCCGCAATTGGGAACTAAAGTTATTCTCTTTGCTCCTGGCTCTTGTCCTTTGGCTAACCTTAGTCCCTGAACAGAAGACCTTTTCAGTTAAGACTATCCCTGTTTCGCTCGAAACCTATAATATTCCTTCAGACCTGGAGTTAGTCCAAAAACCACCCGCCTCGATTGATGTCACCATCAGAGCTCCCAATCGATTGATCGCTCAAATTACTCCTAATAACGTTTTTGTTAAGCTCAACTTAGAGAAGGCAAGCCTGTTGCAAGAAGAATATCCGATTAATCCTTCCATGGTCAGCCTGCCGTCCGGAGCTGAGGTTATCCGTATTTCTCCGAATAAAGTTAACCTTAAGCTGGAAAGGTCAGAAGAAGTTACCATGGAAATTGCCCCTACCTTAGTGGGCGTCTTGGGGGCGAAATATCAGCTCACGAAGATTGAAGTTTCACCCACTCAAGTTACGGTGCGAGGGCCGGAGAGCCGGATTAAGACCAAGGATAAAGTGGGGACGTCACCTATCGACATCTCCTCTCTCACCCAGCCGACGGAGTTTGAGGCTGACCTTATCCTACCACGACCTGAACTTCGCCTCGCCTCCTCTCTGACCAAAGTCAGGGTCAGGGTCTTTGTCCAGGAAAAAGAGGCCAACTCGCCACCCCCTAAAAAAAGATAAAAGCGCTTTTTTAGCCACCTTTTAAACAAAAGAAATTTTTTTCCCTTGGGGAGGAGAAAGCCTCCCGAAGAGCCTTGCTCGAAAATAAATCACGTTTGTTTTTCAGCTAAGTTGCCTTCCATCCAAGGTTAGAATTCGTCATTTTTTTAACACTTTCAAGCTTAATCATTTAACAGTTTTCAACTGGAGCTATTGGCAAGCTCAAGGCTTTTATCTATAATTCTCATGTTTTCTGTAGGGGAGCCAAAAATGGTCAAGCTTTTCGGAACAGACGGAATAAGGGGCCGGGCGGGAGAATTTCCCCTCAACAGGCCCACTGTTTTTGCCTTAGGGAGAGGTTTGGTTCGTCTCCTTCGGCCGCACAATAAAATTCTCCGGATTGTCATCGGCTGGGATACAAGGGAATCCAGCCCCTGGCTGGCCGAAACCTTAGCTCAAGGTATCAGGATGGAAGGCGGCGAAGTGCATTTTGCTGGAGTTATCCCTACTTCCGCTATTTCGCTTCTCACTAAGCTTAACCACTTCAGTGCCGGAGTGGTTATCTCTGCCTCCCACAATCCCTATGAAGATAACGGAATTAAAATTTTCCAGGAAAATGGCTATAAGCTGGCTGATAACGTAGAAGCCGAGCTGGAAAAGATGATCGGCGGAGGCCTCGAATTTTCCGAAAAGAAAAACGAAGGAAAGCTCAAGAAGGTAAGGGAGGAGTCTGCGGGGGAAAGAAAGAAAGCCGCGGAGAAGTTGGTTTCCGAAGAGCGGGATGTGGAAATAGTAGAGCGGGCCGGGAAAACGAAAAAAGAAGGAGAAAAAGAGGGGGAGGCAAGCGAAGATAAAGAAAGTGCCAACGTTGGAGACACGATAAAAGAAGAAAAGAACCCCTGGCCGGAAAGAAGTGGAGGGGAAATTAAGGAAGAAATAAATTGTTTGTTAATTGAAAAATACCTTGATTTCTATCGTTCGCCCTTCGCTTCAACCCCAAAATTTTCTGGGTTAAAAATTGTCGTTGATTGTGCTAATGGAGCGAGTTCAGCCCTCGCGCCGGCGCTTTTCGAAAGCTTAGGGTTTAAGGTAACAGCCATTCATAACCAGCCCAACGGCCGGAACATCAATGCTCACTGCGGGGCTCTTTATCCAGAAAGCTTGGCCGAGGCGGTACGAGCAAATGAAGCTGAGCTGGGTGTGGCTTATGACGGAGATGCTGACCGAGCGATTTTTGTCGATGAGAAGGGAAAAATTCTTAACGGCGACCACACGCTCTTTGTGCAAGCCCGCCACCTTCAAGCCAAAAATCGCTTGCGCTTACCTCTGGTTGTGGCCACAATTATGAGCAACATGGGACTCGAAATCGCTCTGGCTCGATTGGGCCTGGGCCTTATTCGGACGCGAGTTGGCGACCGTTATGTGCTCGAGGCGATGCTCAAAGAAGGAGCCAATCTCGGAGGGGAGCGGTCTGGGCATACCATCTTTCTTGACGACTGCCCCACCGGCGACGGTTTACTGACCAGTTTAAAAATGGCCCAGGTTATAGTTGAGACCGGCCAAAAATTATCCGAACTGTGCGCCGGCTTGGTTGAATGGCCGCAAATTCTCCTCAACATTCCAGTCAAGGAGCGAAAAGATTTTTCTCTTGTTCCCGGGTTTGAGGCCGCCATCCAAAAAGCTAAAAAGGCCCTCGGCCGTTTAGGAAGAATTGAAATTCGCTATTCTGGCACTGAACCAGTAGCTCGCGTGATGGTAGAGGCTGAGAGCGAAGAAATAGCCCGGAGTATAGCCGAAGAAATCGCTTATCTTTTACAGCGTCATCTGGGAGGATTGAAGCCATGGAAAAATTAAAAAAGGAAATACGCTTAGCGGTAAATGTCGACCATTTTGCTACCCTGCGCCAAGCCAGGCAGAGCACCGAACCTGACCCGATTTTGGTAGCACTCCTGGCCGAACAGGCGGGCGCTTCGGGCATAGTGACCCATCTTCGAGGCGATAGACGCCACATCCAGGAGAGAGATTTGCGCTTGCTGCGGGAAGTAGTCAAGACCAAGCTCAACTTGGAAATGGCAACCACGGAGGAGATGAAAAAGATTGCCCTTAAGGTTAAACCAGATGTTGTTTCTCTGGTGCCTGAAAGGCCAGAGGAGTTGACCACTGAAGGCGGCCTTGATGTGCTCCGGCATCAAAAACAGCTCACTTCGTTTATTCCGACCCTTAAGAGACGAGGTATAAGAGTCAGTATTTTCGTTGACCCCGTAGAAGACCAAATCAAAGCCTGCCGCCAGGTCGGAGTCGACTTAATCGAGATTAACACCGGAAAATATGCCGAACTTCGACCAGGATCATCAAGAGACAAAGCTCTGATAATGATTAAGCAGGCGGCAACTTTGGCCGCAGAATTGGGGCTGGAAGTTCATGCTGGCCATGGCCTTGATTATCATAACATCCACCCTATAGTGGCCATCCCGGAAATAGAAGAATTGAGCATCGGTTTTGCCATCGTTGCCAGAGCAGCGGTAGTCGGAGTGGAGAAAGCCGTCCGCGATATGCTTGAGCAATTGCGCAGAGTTTAACGCAGAGAGAGAAGGCAGCCTGCCAGAAATCAGGCTTGAGAACTGAATGCAAGAAGTCTGGGATATTGGTCATTCAACTTTGACCGCTGATTCATTCTGGCAACTCCTTAAAAAAAATAAAATCGATTGTTTAGTTGATATCCGGCGTTTTCCCGCCTCTAAAAAATCACTGCATTTTTGTCAGGACCAGCTTAAAATGACCGCGATAACTCAGGGAATAGAATATATCTGGCTTGGTTCAAGTTTGGGTGGCTTCAGGAAAGAAGGCTACGAAGCCTGGATGAAAACCCCGGAATTTTATCAGGGCCTGAGCGAGCTGGAGAGTTTGGCTCAGCAAAAAAGAGTGGCTCTTATGTGCGCGGAAAAATATTTCGGCCGCTGCCACCGCCGTTTTGTGCTTCAACTCTTATCCGAGCGCGGTTGGGCAGTTCATCATATCCTGCCAGAGAGAGGTTAGCCATGCAGACCGCAATTAACTTAGAAAGACTTCGTCAGGACATAGAGGAGTTAGCCAGGATTGGTAGTGAACCCGGGGGCGGCGTTAGTCGACCCTCCTTTAGTCCGGCTGACCTAGAAGCCAGAGCCTGGTTTAAAAAAAAGCTAACAGAGGCTGGCCTTCAGGTTCGTCAGGACGGCGCGGGCAATATCTTTGGCCGGTTGGGGGAAAAAGAGGGGCCGGTTATCCTGGTCGGTTCTCATCTGGATACAGTCATTCATGGCGGAAAATTTGACGGCACCTGCGGTGTCCTGAGCGGCTTAGAAAGCCTGCGGGTTATTCAAGAACAAGCGATTAAACTCAAAAAACCAGTGGAAGTTGTCGCCTTTACCGATGAAGAAGGCAACCTCGTCGGCGATTTCTTAGGCTCCAGGGCTTTTTGTGGCTGTCTGAACGAAACTGAGATTAAACAGGGTCAATCTCAATTTGGCCAACCCTTAAAAAAAGTTTTAGAAGGAACGGGTATCGGCGTCGATTCGATATTAACGGCCCATAAGGAGGCTCCCCAAGTTGAAGCCTATCTTGAACTTCATATTGAACAGGGCGAAACCCTGGAACTTGAAGAAATACCCATTGGCCTGGTTACGACTATTGCTGGCAAAAGACTATATTATGGCTCCTTTCTTGGCCAGCCTAACCACGCCGGCACCACGCCCATGGAGCTCCGCCGCGATGCTTTCCTCGGCTTAGCTGATTTTTCTCTACGCGCCAGTCGATTAGTGATCTCTGAATATGAAGAAGGACGGATAACTATCGGCCGGGTTGAACTTCGTCCGGGAACTTTTAGCATTATACCCGGCCAGGCTGATTTCACCCTTGACCTGAGAGGCTTTCGACGAGAAGAGCTGGCGGCCATAGAAAAAAGCGTCCTGGCAGTCGCCGCGGAAACCGCGGCTGCTCGCGGGCTTTCCTTTCATCACAAATTAGTAGATGCTACTGAACCCACTGATATGTCGTCCCGGTTAATTTCTTTATTAGAAAGAGAAGCTCAAGAGCTTGGTTATCGCTGGATGAAATTGACCAGCGGGGCGGGTCATGACGCACAGATTTTAGCCACAGTGACTGAAGCTTCCCTGATTTTTATTCCCTGTCTTGAAGGGGTCAGTCACTCACCTCAAGAAGCGATTCGTTGGGAAGATTTGGAGAAGGGCGCTAACCTGCTCCTCAAGGCTCTTCTCCGCTTAGCCACTTAATAATTTATATAAGCCTCTTCTTTTAAATTCCAGACGAGGAGCAAAAAGTTGGCAAAAAAAGCGTCCCTGAGGTCTTGACGCCCTTCGGCCTCTTGACGGCGGCGGTGGGCTGACGTAAACTCGAGCCTTAAATTATTTAAAGGAAGAAAAGCAAAATGGCCAAGACAAATTTGAAGAAAACAGCGCTTTGGCTATGGGCAGCTTTTATTCTTTTCGTCAACCCCCTCTCAGCCCAAGAAAAAGGCCCTTTAACTCAAGCCGAGCAAACTGATTTCAAGGCAACCTCCCGTCACGAAGATGTCTTAGCCTTCATTCAAGCGCTCCAACTCCAAAGCCCCTGGCTTCGAGTCGAGACTTTAGCTCTGAGCACTGAAGGCCGACCAATTCCGCTTCTTATCATCGGTAAACCTACTCCTGCCACTCCTCAGGAATTACGGCTAGATTCCCGAGGAGTGGTTTATATTCAAGCCAATATTCATGCTGGGGAGGTAGAAGGAAAAGAAGCCGCTTTGATGTTAGCCAGAGATATTCTTCTGGCTGAAAAACCTCCCTATCTCGACCGTCTCGTTATCCTCATTGCTCCTAACTTTAACCCTGACGGGAATGAAAAAATAAGCCCTCAGAACCGAAGAAACCAGGCTGGACCAGAAGAGGGAGTCGGCGTCAGAGCTAACGGTCAGAACCTGGACTTAAACCGCGATGCCATAAAGTTAGAAAGCCCAGAAATGCAAGGTTTGGTGGTGAATGTTTTAGAACGATGGGACCCGCTCCTTTTAGTTGATTGCCATACCACTAACGGCTCTTATCACGAAGAACCGGTCACTTATTCCTGGCCGCTCAACCCCAACGGAGACCAGGAGATTCTCGTTTATCTGCGGGATAAAATGCTTCCCGCCATCAGCCAAACCTTGGAGAAAAAATATAAAACTCTTTCTCTCCCCTATGGTGACCCCGTCGATTTCCGCGACTTAGAAAAGGGCTGGCGCACCTTCAGCCATCTGCCTCGCTATTTAACTAATTATGTTGGGCTTCGCAATCGTTTATCGATCTTAGACGAAAACTATGTTTACGCTCCATTTAAGGAAAGAGTGCTGGCTTGCTACAATTTTCTTCGGGCTATTTTAGATGAGACTTACATTCGACTCGAAGAAATTAAGCACCTCGTCGCTGAGGCCGACCGGAAAACTTTGGCCACCGGCCTTAATCCCTCAGATAAGGACCTTTTTGGCCTGGAGTTCGACCTTCAGCCGCTCTCTCAACCTGTGAAGGTTAGGGGATATGAGATGGAGATTATTCCCCGTGAAGGCGGCTTTCCTCAAATTAAACCAACGGAGAAGAAAAAAACTTATATCATGCCCTATTTAGCTAATTTTATTCCTAAGAGGTCGGCCCGCCTCCCTTATGCTTATTTAATAACTATAAATGACCGCGAAGTCATTAATAAGCTCCGCCAGCATGGGATTGTTGTTGAAAGGCTCACTCAACCGGCTCGCTTAGAAGTAGAACTTTTTCAACTAAAAGAACTTAAGCCGGCAGAAAGACCTTTTCAGGGACATCGACTTAATTCCATAAAGGGTGATTACCGCCTCGAAACGCGGGATTTTCCGGCCGGAACTTGGTTTGTTTCGACCGCTCAGCCTCTTGGTCGGCTTGTTGCCTATCTCCTTGAACCAGAGAGCGATGACGGTTTATTTGTCTGGAATTTCTTTGACCGCCACCTTGTGCCGGAATGGGGTCGGGGGTTTGAAGTCTTCCCGGTAATTAAGGTGATGAAACCAGCCGTCCTGGCTAAGGAAACATATCGCTGATTATTTCTTCTTTTTAGGCGCGGCGACCAGGAATTTGCCACAATTTTCGCAGATATAAATATCGTTTGACCCTTCAATAGCCGAGCTCATAACAGTAGCCACGTTAATATTACAGCTCTGACAGACGCCGTTTTCCACCTCGGCTACCGCGTAGCCATAGCGCTCCATCAGGCGGTCAAAACGAGTGAGGGTGGCGTGGTCCATTTCTTCGCGGATCAAAGCGGCCTGCTTTTCTAAGGTTCTAATCTGGGGCTTAGTCGCCCTTTTTTTCCGCATCTCAATGTCCTGAAGCTTCTTAAGCAGGCTGGCGCGGCTGACTATCCGGTCATCTTTGGGCATGGTGATAACTATTTCTGAAAGCACTTGATAGAATTCGTTGCGGTCGCGTGCATTAATTGCTCTTTGCCTGAAATCTGGCTCCCGCAAGTACCGAGCCAAGCCAGCAAAAAGATGGTTAAAAAGACCCGGAAGCGAAGGATTCCAGACAATAAGGATAATTAGATGTACTTTTTTCTTATCCTGAAGGTCATAATTAATCCCCCGGGCCGAACGGCCGACGGCCACAGCAATTTTATCACCCGTATCCACTCGGGCATGCGGAACTGCGATGTGCTCTCCAAGGGCGGTCGATTCTAACCTTTCTCTATCGATCAAACGGGTAAGGATAAGCTGCTTATTCTGGATTAATTTATGCTTAGCCAGAACATCGAGGAGTTCTTCAAAGGCCTCGACTCTATTTTTTGCTTTAAGGTCATAAACGATTTGGGAAGGCTTAAGATAATCAGAAAAATAATGGCTTTTTAATATGTCGGCCATTGGACTTATCTTAGCACAAAGCTGAGAGAAGAGCAACAAGAGTCAGGAAAAAATCGCCCTTCCTGAGAGGTCGCGAAAATATCCGTTAGGGGTAACCCTAGACCGGCACTCCGACGCTTTAACTTTAACGATTCTCTTCCATCTTGTATGGGTTAGGCTCGGAGACGTTCAGGATGGAAGAGAACCACTTTAACTAACTTCCAAAGTTTTTAGGTGAGCCAAACGCCGGACTAAATTGTGAGTGGCCAAAACGCCGCTGACAGAAGCCACGCGGCTGGCCAGGGCGATTCCAAACCGGCCGGCCTGATGGGCCGATTCTCCCTGAAGGATTTTCCAGACGGCTGAAGCTGCCAAACAATCGCCACATCCCGTCGTGTCAACAAGTTTCTGGGGCTTACCTGCCGGCAAGACCTCTTGAGACTCCGCGCTGGAAACAAACACCCCCCTCTGACCCAGAGTAAAATAAACCGCCTTGACACCTAAGGAAAAACATTGGGCGGCGAAGTCCTCCAGTTCTTCAATCGTGGGCTTATCTTGGGGATGGCCTAAAAGACAAGCCGCCTCCTTTTCGTTGGCTTGGAGATAAGCAATGCCTTCCACCCAGGCAGGCCAGGACTCGAAGCTTTCATAGTTTCGGAGACCAAAATTGGGGCTGAGAACTAAGGAATGAATGTCCAGCCAAATTGGGCAGGAACAGGAGCGGATAACCTGACGCCAGGTAATCAAATCCAGGTCAAACCCGGAATTAAACGCCACTAATAAAAAATCCAAACCGTTAAGGTAGGGCAAAATCCTGGTGGGAGTGAGCGGCCAAACAGCTGATTTGAGCCTTTCTTTTCTTTCGCCTCGCGGGGGGTAAGACAAGAAAACCCGATTTCCCGGACCCCGGACGATATTTACAGCTTCCTTTTTCAACCCCTGCCAGGTCCGAATAGTAGCCTGGACGCTTTTCCATAAATCCTCCCCGATATTGGCGATTAAAACTACGTCGCCTCCCAACCCACAGAGTGTCGCTGCCTGGTAAAGAATACCGCCGAGCTCCTGCCTTTTTTCCCCTGAGGCTAACTGGATTGTATCTTGCGTGATTGACCCCATGAGGCCAATCAGAGGCTTCTTTCGGGTGAAGGACAACATTATTCTCTTGCCTCTCAAGAAAGATAGTTAGCGGCGATAAATAATAAAGGAACTTCTGAGTTTTGTGTGAGTAAACCTGGAGAATAGAAGGCGCAAGAAGGCATATAGGCAGCCTTTCGATGTAGATTATTAGAGGAAACTTTATTGGGTCGCTGTCGTTGCTTGTTTATATTCATTTAATTACCTTCATGGACACAAAAGCGCCTGAGGTGAATTCGCTAAGAGGCTCATCCACATATCATATTTTTACCCACAAGAAAGTCGGAAGAACCATAATAAATGACTTTTAGTGGCATGACAATAGACTTAAGCTCTGGTTGAGAAATTGTTTGCTTCGGCGGCGTTTTTTTTCTATGCTAATTTTAAAATGAATTGGCACGTGGGGACATCAGGCTGGAGTTACGGCGGCTGGCGCGGGCTTTTTTATCCCGAAGACCTACCAACGTCGGAGTGGCTGGCCTATTATGCCCGGCATTTTACCACGGTCGAAATAAACATGACCTTCTATCGTTTTCCTCGGCCTGAAACTCTGATTAGATGGGCTGAGTCCACGCCCGAAAATTTCACTTTCAGCCTAAAAGTCAATCGACGCATTACTCACTTAAAAAAATTGCGGGAAATTCAAGGCGACCTGCGTTATATGTATATTCTGGCCCAATCTCTGGGTAAGAAACTCGGTTGCCTCCTCTTCCAGCTTCCTCCTTCCCTTCATCTCGACCTTCAGCTGCTCGAGGACTTCCTCCAACAGCTTGAGCCACGCTTTCATAATGTCATTGAATTCAGGCATCCCGGCTGGCACGTGGAGGCTGTTTATGAGCGGCTTCGCGAGCATCAGGCAATTTTTTGTCTTGTCTCATCGCGCCAAGTGCCGCCAACGGTCGTCGCGACGACGCCTACTGTCTATGTGCGTTTTCATGGTCTGACGGCTGGCTACCGTTATTTTTATCAAGAGGCCGAGCTTAAGGAATGGGCCGCTAATTTAACTCAGCTTCAAGCTGAGGACTACTTTATCTATTTTAATAATGACTACCAGGCACATGCTGTTGACAATGCCTGCCGCCTCCGCGAACTTCTCTCATCTCGCTCTCAAAGCGCAGATTGACGTGATTCTCATCTCAAAGATAAATTGATTCTCTTTTATCTTGTAGGGGTTAGGCTCTGAGACATTCGGGACGGAAGAGAACCGATAAATTAAACTCCCTTTGACTTGAATCTTTCCCAGAAATTATGCCATCCCGCCACGAGCGTCTACGGCATTTTTAATTAAAATAAAATAGAGGCGACTCGCTAACAGTCCGATGCCTCCGGCGAACCCTTTTAGGTCAGTCCACTCTAAATTATTTTTTGAGGGTGACGAAGCCAGTTCTCTCCAGGACGAGGATAAAATTTTCTACCTGTTTCAAAGGTATCGGTCCATATTCCGCAGCCAAAGCGTTGCGAATCTCCAGAATTGACCTTTGGCCGTCGATGAAATTGCGAGCTTCAAATTCTGCTCGACCGAGATTATAAGCCGGAAGGTCTTTCAGCTCTCTCATTCTCTCCCTGAACTCTAAGGCGTTAAAATAGCCGCGCATTTTCTCAGTGCGCACGGGAATAATTCGGCTCAAGCGAATTTCCTCAGGCAGCAGAGTCAATTTTACCGGCGTCACCTTCAACTCCAAACAGTGCTGACGATAGATATCTTCAAGGGAGTTCAAATAGATTGATTTTAGGCCTTCGAGAGCCCTAATTCTTGAATTGAGCTTTTCTTCCAGAGCCTTTTCTCCCCTAATAAAAAACTTGACTGAAGCCAAGGCCTCTTTTTCTCGCTTAAAGGCTTGGTCAACCACGTTAACCGCTTCTTTGCGCTGCGCATGTAGATTTTCTTTGGAGGCGTTTAGAATCGAGAACTCTGCTTTCTGAAATTCTTTGGCTAAACGGCTTTGGGCCCTGGTGCTTACTTCGGCCATGATTTTAGGAACTTCCTCGGGGCCAGCGTTGGCCAAGAATACCGCCGAAGCAGCTGAAAGGACGACGACGCGCTTGAGCTGAGTGGAATCAGATTTATCAGGCAGGTCGCCGCTCGTGTGATACCAGAAATCAGGCCAGACAATGAACATGACAGCGGGCACTTTCACGCCACCGTCAATGAAAACCACATGGTCGCTGCCTCCAGTATAAGGAGCCACTCGATAATAGAAGGGGTCCCTGGTTCCGGTGGGCGAAACAATCCCCATTTCGCCCGAACGACCTTCAAGCGAGATGCGCTGGGTTTCGGCCATCCATTCGGCAAAGGATTCAATGACATCACCGAGATAGCTGGAAAGGCTGTATGGCGAGCGCTCCACATAAAAATAGGCATTATTTTTTATCAGCGCTTCGCCCACCATGTCCTCGTTAATATTGGCAAAGAAGCGCCGGGCAATTTCGGGGAACTTTTGGATGTAAGCAGCGGTGCCGGAAATTTCTGGAATAAAAAGGAAACGAACCGAGCGCCGAAGCGGCGGTATCTTTCCCTCATCCATAAGCTTTTTAAGCACCCTCGCCGTTTCCAAAATGGCGACGCAGCCCGAAGCATCGTCGTTAGCCCCCTGTTTGGCGAAGCCCTCAAAAATGTGACCAGTAAAGACTAGTTCTTCCTCGGGATAATCTTTCCCCGGGAGTAAAGCCGCCACCATTTCTTCCCGGTAAGGTACCATCTGGCTCTTAACTAGGGCTCTGACCTCTATTTCTTGGCCTCGCTCGAGCATGTCCCGGAGACGCTGCCCCTGACGCGTCGAAACCATAAAGGCGAAAGTGGGTTTTTGTCCCTCGCCAACTCGAATTGAACTCCAGCCTATCTGGTCAGGGTCAACTTCAGGATGGCTGGAAGAATAACCGATGAGCCCCAAAGCTCCGCGTTTCTCCACCGCCAGAAGTCTGGCTCGCTCGGGAGGACCGTTAACCAGAACAATCCTGCCTTTAACCTCTTTCCCTTCATAGAAACTTTCTCTGTCACCCGGGCCAACATATACTAATGGCGCTGTAATATCGGTCGAAACGCTGCCAGAACAAAGAGTGGCCGGTATTTCTTTTAGGTCAGTCAGCTTCTGAACGGTTGGCTTTGTCAGCCAGAGCTCGGCCATTTCGGCGTCCCAGGTGGTTTTGGCGCGGGTGGGAAGCTCGACGATTTCAGCCTGAGTTATCCCGTATTCCTTGAGTTTTTCCAGCAGGAAGCGAGTTTCAAAGTAGCCGCTGGTGTATTCTGCAGGCGGCCGATTGCGGTTAACGGCGGTCAAAAAAATCTCATTCTGCAGCGCTAAATCGCCCGAGGCTTCATGGATAATGGCCTGAAGAAAATTCGACGGAAGAAGCGTCGGCCTGGTCTCGCCTCTTTCCACCTGGGAATAAATAAGGGAAACGACTAAAATCAAGCTAAAAAGGGCTAAGGATGCTTTTTTCATGACCTGCCTCCTTTCGCCTATTCTACAAATTTTTTCCTTAAAGTAAATCCAATAGATTATCCTCCATCTTGCTTGGATTCCGGTCAAAGACGTCCGGTATGGCCTCGCGGCCACTCAGGTTCTTAAGGCCATTTCCTCTTCGCCCTTTTCGGCGCGGGCGGAACTCACCTCGCTGTTCATCGAGGCATCCCTTAAGTCCCTTCCGCCCTTTAGCTTCTCCGTTTGTCCTGTTCAGGCTGAGACAACTTGTCCTCCCTGAGGTTCCCAAGAAGACCGCTTAAGAAAAGCCAAAAGCCGAAACCTTTCATAATCGCTTCTGCCTTCGCCGGCTTATCCCTCAGCCTGACTTAAAAATAATAGGGGAGAAAATTTTAATAGTTGGAGGCAAGAGCAACCAAAATCTTTCTTGAACTTAGCTCTGAGTTTGATAAAATAAAGGCGCCAATTAGCCCCTAACTCACAAAGAGGGAAAGAAGCCATGAGTGATATCGCCATTGCTCGCACGGTCGTCTTGGTTATCCTGTGCGCGGCCCTTCTGGCTCTTTTCATTTCACTCATCCGTCGAGAGTGGGATAACGTCATCAGGTCTTTGATTTTTGCTCTTATCTTTGCTGGCCTGTTTGTTTTTTTTCAAAACACCAAAATGGAGCACCTGACAATAGGCGAGTTAAAAAAAGAATTGGGTTTAGCTAAAGCCCCAGAGTATGTCTTTATCAAGGAAGAAGGCCGCGACCTTTATAAACAGACTGTCCGCTACTTTTTCCCTGAGCCAGGTCCGCGTCTCAGTTTGACTATCGATGAAAGTGGTCGCTACCTCCATTTAGATAAAATCGACGAAGTTAATCGAGTTTTAGACCACCTTGGGCTAAAAAAAGTAACGCATGGGGTAAAAGAATTAGCTTCCCTTACGGGCTCCCAGCTTGATGTTAATCTTTACCGCTGGGACGATTACCCTGACGGTATTCTGACTATTGAACGCGCTATCTGCCGCGACAAAAGAACCTTTAATTCCTATAACTGCCTGCAATCCGTTACTCTCACCCGCTGGCGCTAAGTTCAGATAGGCCCAGGCTAAGTTTAATCAGGCTAATTGCAGCGAAGACTATTTTTTATCGCTAATAACAGAAGAATTTAAGCGTCTGATTTATATCTTTTTAAGATCCTTAGATGTGTAATTCTTTTGCGGGCCCGGAGGGAATCAAAAGCCCGCGTCAAATTTTGTCTCAAAATGGCCATCGTAAGCTCTCCATTTCTAGCCCCTAATTAGCTGCTAAAATTCGTTCTTACTCCAATATGGAACCCAGCTTATCAGCTTTGATATAGGAGCGCAATCATTAGCCCAGTGTTTCTTGTATTCAATGAGATGGCAAGCAACAAGACGAAGATAGGATTCAACCCGAAGCAAAAATTTTTTTCTAAACCTTTGGGCTTGAACCAAGAAAGTCGTAACGTCAAGCTTGCTTATCTCGCCAAGATGGAATCTTAGCCTAATTATTTAAATATGAGATTAACTTCTTTATCCGCCTTTAATTAATCAGAAAAACAGGCTGCAGGGAAGGCCATCCTATTCTGGGGCTCGACGTGCTTCAACCCTGGCCGCGCGGCCGGCTGGAAGGCTCTATTTTTATGGGGTCACTATTGGCTTAGCTTAGCCAGTTCAGCGAGCTTCATATCGTTCAAAAGCTTATGAAGCAGAGTGGCGTCGCTCGTTCCTGTGCCCTGGAGCTCAACCAAGAAGTGGTTGCCGACCGCAAGTTGAATTTGAGCTGATTTATTATCTTCCGACCGGTCAACTCTCTCCGTCCCTTTAAAACCCTGAACCTGGATTGATTTCTCATAAACGTTTTCAGTCTCGTTCTCAAACTCGATCATTCCGATCATCGATGTTCCCATTTGGCCAAAGGGAACCCCGGATATGTCCGAAATTTTTACCTCAATGGAAACGACATTATCGCCACTTCCCTTCTCATAAACAACATGGGCCTCCGAGCTCGTCATCCCCAGGGCTGAAGTTGTCTCTCCACCCGGCTTTTGGCGGGTAAATCCCGATAACTCGACCTTGGGCAAGAACTCCTGGAGCTTCTTAAAACCAATTACTTGCTTCTGCCCCTGGCCAGCGGCTAAAAAGACATAGGCTACAGCCAGCAACAAAAAAAGACATCCTGCTTTTTTTCATCATCTCCTCCTTTTATCGATTTAACTATAGATAGGATTTGATAATCTTTTTTTATTATATCACAAGAATAAAAATAAATCGAAAGAAATAAGTCTCTGGCGCTAAAACGGCGGCGATTTATCAGGTTCAGATAGGCTGTATTTTTTTTAAAAAAACAAGAAGCTCTGAGATTCGAAGCAGACCGTAGAGGCGTTTTAGAATTGAAGAAGAAGGATTTATTCTCATACTAACCCTTAAAAGGGGATTGAGGTAAAGCATTATAAAACCCTCTTTTCCTCCGATTGAAGGGCTTATGGAGGATAAAAAGCGCTCGATATCCATGATAAAAAGCCTCGAAACCACTCCCCTTTTTAAGGAAGAGCCAAAAAATAATGGCACTTCCGGGTTTGGCGTGGGTGAAACTGGAGAATTAAAGGCGCCAGAAGGCCTGAAGGCCGCCCTTCAGCGCAGAGTTTAAGAAGAAACTCTGTTGGGTCGCTCTGGGATTTTATTTATATTCATCTAATTAGCCTCAGGGATAATGAAATCGCTCAAGGCAAATTCTCTAAAAGGTGCATTCATGTATCTTACTTTTGCTCCCCAGGAAAGTCGGAAGAACCAAAATAATTAACTAAAGCGATAAAGGATAATCAAAACAAAAGCTACCAAGAGATAGACGGAAGCAAGAAGTTGGAAATGGCCAGAGGAGCGGCGAGCCTCAAGATAAAATTCACTCTGACCTACTCGAGGCAATGGCTGCGGGTCCCAGGAAAGGCCGAATTTCTCGGCTAAACCCTTGATATAAAGCAGGTGGACAACCGGAATTTGACGGCGGGCCATCTCCCAGACAACTCCCTTAGCAGTAGTAATAGAGCGGTCAATAATATTCAGCCCCGGAGGAAGGTGCAGAACTTCTTCATTTTCTCCCATGTTCGCCCAGCCACCGCCTATATTAATAAAAGCAGCGAGGCGCTTCCCTTTAGCGGCGGTTTCATAAAAACTTAGGCGCAGAGCAACATTTTTTTCGAGGTCTGATTCAGAGATAAGCCTCAGCCCTTTGGCTTTGACCCGCTCCAGAAGAAGCTCCTTCCCTTCTGGCTCCATGCCTAAACCCAAATCCTGCGTCCCCCCCAGAGAAACAGCCACCGGCTCCCAGGGTAACCAGCCAGCCTGCTCCAGACAATCCTGAATCTCAAGCCAAGTAAATCGGGGGTCGTTGGCTCCCCATTGCGAGGCACCCAGGGAAACAATGTAAAGGGGCGTAATTTTTATGGCTTTAGCAGCCGCGAGCGAAGCAATTATTAGGCCGGGAAAAGAACTGGAAGCGCCGACGGCTATGGCGTCGCCTTGTTGGACGCCTGCCTGGCAAAGCAAATAAACAACGAGAGCGGCCAAATCAGGATTGGTGATTGTTCTTTTAGCCTCGAGCTGGCCAAGGGTTGTGGTTAGGATTGACCTTCTCAAGCCAATCAAACCGGTTTGATTCGGGTCAGCCTGAAGGTCAAAGGGCAGGCCTTTTGTTTGGCGGCAGGTGCGGATAATATTAACAGCTGCCTCCATTTCTTTGGCCGCCAGCCGCAAAATCTTTATTCCTTCCGGATCCAAGGGGAAGAATCTGGTCACAAGAAAAAAAGCTACGCTTAAAACCGCCAGCCCATAAATAATCACCGCTCGCCAATCAGGAGTGGGGCTTTCCTGATTTGGCTTCTTTCTCCTTAGATTGATGCCCCTCATTTTTATAATTTTAGTAGCTGAATTCAGCGGTTAATGTCACTACGCTGGCAATTACTTGATTGAACATTGATAATTCCCTTTTGAATCTCAGTCGCAAATTTTTTGGCAATTTAAAAATATTAAAAAGACCACGCTTCATCTCAACTAGGGACCGATTAGTTTGCCTAAGAAATAAAGCCAAACAGTTACCGTAACGAAAGAGGCCAGGGCAGGCCAGAATCTTTGTCGCTCTAAATTGCTGGCCAGAAGACCAGGAATGACGAGGCCAATAACGCGCATCTCCGACGGAAAAAGAGGCCATCCGCCTTGGTCAAGATGAGCCTGAGTCAAATAAAAGCTCAATTCACTCGAGCAGGCGCCAACGAGCAACAGAAAGACAAAGCGCCGCCGACCAAATAAGAGCAGATACCTTGAAGCGAGTCGATATAAGGCCATGGCTAAAAGAGCCGCTAATAAAGTAAAAAGCGCTCGGTATGGCTTGTCAAGAGTAGTGGCGACAAAAGCCGGGACGATTATTCCGCCAGGCACAAAGCCGGTTAATTCGCTGTAAGCAAGGGCAATCAAAACCCCTAAGAAAAATTTTTCAACCATGAATTCTCTTCGCCTCCCTCTCCCATAAATCAACTAATCGCGCCCCCAGGCCAACTATATTGCCGAGGCCGATAAGAATCCACGGCTTGTTTTCTCTTTGGCTCAATTTTCGGGTTAAACTCATCACCGCCCAAGGCTTGAGGCAATATATCCTCGGCTTAAGAAGTATTGTCTTGGGCGAAATTGGAGTCAACCCTGGTTGGAATCGAATCATCCCTTCTTTTTCTCTTACTCGCCTTTTCACCCGGCGAAAAACTAATTCTGGCGCTCCGCAAAGAAAAAGCTCATCAAATTCAGCAAAGAATCCTTGCGCCACCGCCTCGCACCACTGCTCGGTTCTATCCCCGCGGTCCCGCCGCAAGAGAAGCAAACCATAAACTTCTTTCCCTTTCCAGGGAATAATTTCTTTTAATTTCTCAATCACTAAGGAAGAAGATTCTGGCTCATTGGCGGCAAAAGCACTGACAAGATAACCTGGGGCCAGAGCAGGAGGAGCCGTCAATTCCCAGATTTTGAGCCCCCCAAAATCAGGCTTTGCCTTTTGCATGCCGGAAATGGCCACCTCATCTTTAAGGCCGAGATGACGTGATATAGCCAGGGCTAAGCGGATATTGTCGGCAAAATCATCCCCGAAATTTGACCTCAGGTCTCTTAAGCTTAAATCTTTTAGTTTGGACCCGATTAAGTTTGATGCTTTAGACCCGGGTTCATTCCCATTGCTCATTATTAGAGCCTCAGACTGGCCGAGGTCTCCAAGGCCATTAACCCTGATTATTTTGGCTCCCTTCCTATCTAATATCTCTTCAATTTCTGGCGTCATTTGCTCTTCTAGGAGGAAAACATTTCCTCCCTTGAAGGCGGCCCGCAACAAATTTTGCGCTACTTCCCTTCTGGTTCGGCCTAATTTCTCGCGGTGGTCGGGGCGAAAATTGGTGAAGAGAAGGCACTGGGGTTTAAAAATTTTCCTGACTTCAACCTCCAGGCATTCAGGCTGAATGGCCATGAGCTCAACCACCAGGGCTTCAGCCGCTTCTTTCTTAGCCAGACGGAGGAATCTTTTGCCTTCAAGGATATTAGGTAGGCTGAAGCGTCGGACCTCTTCTTCGTGACCATCAGGAAAAATGACCACCGGCCGCGAGCCTGTGGTTCGGGCCATAACCCTTATTCCCCCCTCTCTCAAGGCACCAGCTATGAGCCGGGTTACCGAAGATTTTCCCCTGATTCCGCCGACAGCAATCCGCCACTTTAATTGTCTTCTGGTGCGGGCGAGGCGAAAAGATTCGAGCGAGAGAAAAATCAGCCCCAGGATTATGGCGCTCACTAGGGCCACAAGTTCTCTAAGAATTTTCCTCTCCTTCTCTCTATTTTTCCCTTCGCCTCCTCAGGGGTTACCTGAATTTATCTTGTCAATCTTAACCTGGCTCATCCTTATAAGCGGAAAAGTCAGGGATGAATTCAATTTCCCCAAAATATCTATAATCCTTTATCTATTCTAATTATTTATTTTACTATCTCGCCCCACTTGCGGTTTCGCCCCGGGCCCGGCTAAGCAGGCGCAGAAAATTGCCAGAAAGAAGGTTGCCCAGCTCACCACTTTCCACTTTGGCTTTGAAAAGTTCGGCAATAATCTGAAAGACCAAATCCTGCCCCGATTTTTCCCAAAGGCAGGGCCCGTTGACAATGAACAGATTATCTCTGCCGAGAAGTTGACGCGCCTCAAGAAGTTTCTGTACATAGGCCGCTGGCTCTGCTCCTTGAGGCGCTTCCAAACCGAGGGCCGCACCTTTTTTCCCGATCAATTCCAGAGTCTCTTTTGCCGGAATCTCTTTTACGATTATTCCGATAGGTTTTATAGAAACATTAAGAATCTCTTTAATCTGGTCATCTTGAGCCCGGTTGATGAGAAGCAACAACCCAGCCTGGTTTATGGCCTGGAGAATATTTTTACCTTCGTCGCTTATCTTACCGTCAGCCAGGAAAGCGGTTGCTTCTTCCATGATTAAATAAAGCCCTTGCTTGGCTAAAACATCTGCCCAGCGCGGTTCACCTTTCAGGACATCGATGCCTCTTATTCCAACAAGGAGCGTCGTCTTCCCCTGGTTCATGGCTGCTTGAAGTTCAGAAGCTCCAGTAAACAAAACTAAATTAGTCTTCCTCACTTCATCTGGAAGCCCCATGAGCTGGCGTATCAGCTCTACCCGCAACGCGTCACCAGTCGCCCCTTGGGGTGGGATAACCCTTACTAATTGCAAGTCCACATGAGAATCCTGAGCATTTTTATGCCCCTCGATGACTTGAACACTTGGCTCAAACTTGAAGTTGATTAGCGTCTGATACAAAAAATTATAGCGTTCCAGCCGCTGCGGCGGGAAAAAATTACCCTTCTCGCTCGCCAGAATGTTAGCCGCTGCCAGCACCAATTCGCCTGTCTTTTTCAGCAACTCGGGTTTAATCAATTCGACAACATCATTAGCCTGATGATATTTAAAATGATAGCCCTCGGTATTGATGGAAAAACCAGGAACTCCTTTGGCCAGAAAGGAGCTGTGGTCTGAGCCGCCCGGCCCGCCGCGGCCTGGTCGGACATAATCCAGAATTTCCTTAGGTAATTTAACCTTTAAGACTTCCCAGACCTCTGGTCCATAATAAATCCCCCGGAAATTGACGTTACCGCTTCCATGTCCCACCATATCCATATTGAGATAGGCCACAGTCTTTTCTATCGGAACAAGCGGATGGTCAGCGAAGTAGCGCGAGCCCAGAAGACCCATTTCTTCGGCCGCCCAAAGGCCAAAGACGATTGTCCTCTTGGGTTTGACCTGATTGAGCTTCATGACGCGGGCAACCTCCATGACAACGGCCGTTCCGGAAGCATTATCGTTGGCACCGTTCATCACCTCGCCCAACGGGTCAACTCCCAGGTGGTCCATGTGGGCGCCGATAATGACATATTCATCTTTGAGAATCGGGTCGGAACCGGTTATTTTACCGAGGACGTTCTTTGTCGGCTTCTTTTCTTCAAACCGGGCTGTAACGCTGATAAAGGCTTTAACCCCAGTGGAAAATGACATGGGCTTCTGCTGGCGCTCAATTTCCTGGAAGAGATAGCGCAAGTCTGTCAGTAAATCTCGGAAAAGGGCGTCAACGACCCTCGTCTCGATGGAGATAATGGCAAAATCAGGCCGGTAAATGTCACGGTTCAACCCAAGGCGAACGCCTCTTGCCGGAGCCGCCTGCTGGGGCTCTTCCCTCCTAAAAATCAGGGCACCTTTGGCGCCGCGCTCTTTGGCCCAACGAACCCGGCGATTTAAGCTCGCCTCTTCTCCGAATTTCTCGGCCAGAGAAGAAGGCAGATTAGAAGCCAAAAGCACCCATTTTCCTTTGACCTCAAGGCCGGCATAATCATCATAGTTAGCTTTTTCATCACGAAGGCCGTAGCCGACGAAGACAATTTCTGCGGTGCCGTGGGCTGAACCAGAATAGCCTTGCACCCGCCAGTCCTCGCCATAATAAAAAGAGCGTCGCACCTTGGGCGTAATCAATTCAAAGACGACGCCTTCCTCAACCTGGTTAAGGTCAACGGTGAAATTCTGAAAATAGGTACCATTCTCGCCAGCCGGCTCAATTCCCCAATCTTTAAAGCGAGCCGCAATATATTCCGCTCCCGCCTCACCTCCCGGATGCCCGCTGCGCCGGCCGAGCATCGCCTCAGCGGCTAAATCCCGGATATAACTGAGGGCCGCTTCAGCCTCGAACTGAACTTTTTTCGCCTTTGGCTGGCCTGATGATAACGAAGATAAGGAAAAACATAAGCCAAGGATTGCTAACCAGCAGAGGCCAATATGCCTAACTTTTTTGACCCTACCCAGCTTAAATTTCGTTGGAATCGGTTTAATCTCTCTCAATTTATGCCCGTTCTTCAACATTTTAATCTCCTTTACTTTAGTTATAAGGCGTTGTGATTTTTTATCCTTTTATCGGGAAAAAAGCAAGCCTAATCTCCGCCCGTGATCTGATTTTAAAAATTGTAAACAAGGCTTACCTAGAATTAATACCGCTTCTTCCGGCCCATTATTTAAGAAAGTTGTCAGGCGCTACCTCGACTGCGGCAACCCGCTCTGCTCGTTTGCCAGCATCCGCTGTCTCGGAGGCGAGGAGCGGCTCGTCATATTTTCCTGCCGCACCCATGGCTTTTATCCATGGTACTGCGTTAAGCGCTTAGAGGAAGGGAGTAAGTGGATGAGAGAAGAGCTTCTCCCGGACAAAAGGAAAGGCTCGCCTGATTTTCAGCCTTTTCCGGACATCCCTGCGGATAAAGAGGCGCTTTCACCACTTAGGCACGATTTTTGGTTGCCTATGACATCCATTTTGTCGCGATTAATATTTATTAGGGCCTGCTTAAAGGGAAAATGACAATTAGGATGACTTTCCCGCTGCCGCGGCTTAAAAGAAGTTTCTTATATTTCAATCGATCCGTCTCCGGGCGTATTCTTCATAGTCAGGAATAAGGCGTTCGTACTCTCCGGACATGAGCGGCGAAGAAATTATGAAATCGGCTGAGGCGCGATTACAGGCTACCGGGATGTTCCAGACCACGGCGATTCGGAGCAAG
>Ga0209102_1000142_pt1 | contig 49438 bp, 42 predicted proteins | sample ConPoolayeHmetaG_FD_185483 | JGI IMG/M metagenome (GOLD analysis project Ga0209102, IMG submission 185483) | Hot spring microbial mat communities from California, USA to study Microbial Dark Matter (Phase II) - Cone Pool mat layer H metaG... ...
AAAAGAAAAATACCGGGCGGTTAGCTCAGCGGTAGAGTATCGGTCTTACAAACCGGGGGTCGCAGGTTCGAACCCTGCACCGCCCATCGTTACCCAAGACGCCAACATTTATCCCCCCAAAAATGCCGAGGGGAATAAAAAACAAAGCTTTCGATAGCGTCTCGGAACGCCGCACCCGAGCGTTTGAGGCCATGGGGAACAGGCGAGGAGTTTGGATGAGAAAGCCCGTCGATGCCTGAGCGGGCATGGTTTCTCGAGCCAAGCGAGAGAAGAGCGAAGGCTGAGTCGGAGCGAGTTTCCTCGCTGGGGAAACGAGCGGGCTTCGCAATGCCAACTCCGAGCCTGGCCGGGGATGAACCGCGACATGACCCATCGAGTGATTTTACTCGCAATCTTGGATATCTCCCCTTATTTACCAGAATGGGTGTAGGTTAGGGTCCAAAAAAATAAAATCGGTGAGGCGTCTCGGAACCTTTACCCGAGGCCCCCGTCTCACTATTTTTACAGTTTTTCGAATCGAGATAGCCGAAGATAGCTAATGGTCAAAATAGAATTATGAACGCGTCTTTGATCGACGGGGGAAGAGGGACGGTCCTCCTCCCAGACCGTCCCTCCCCTTTTCTTTTAGTCAGCTCAGCTCTTTCCCTTAATCAAAAGCTCCACCTAACTCCCAGCCGCATCGAGCGCACGCCGGATACGCTGTTGACCCGTTTGTAAGTTTCATCCAGGGTATATCGGGGCGGAGTCTCGTAGAAATAGACGTAGCCATTGGGGTTTAGCTGGACAGAGACGAATGAGCTTCCGCCGAGGTTGAAAACATCGACATAAAAGCTTAGTTTCCCCACATCCCCAAAAGTAAAGCTTTTTTCGACTCTTACATCCAGGTTTGTCTCGGTAGGATATCTCTGGGCCCCACTGGGCTCGGCAGCAACCCCCACATAGCTCGTCTGAGCACCAAAACCGGGTGGGAAATACACTCGGGCGATGGTTCTGTTCCAGGGAGTCCCGCTCCGATAATTGAAATAGGCGCTCAGGACAATGTCATAGGGGAGAATGTAGGTGGCCAGAACCTTGATGTTCCAGGGGCGGTCATAGCGGATGCGGCCATAGGCGTTGATCAATGAGTTGGGGCTGTTATACAGATCCGTTTCTCCTTCCGCTCCACCATAATTGTGATTCGCGTTACCTTTAAAGGCACTGTAGAGAATCGAGCCTTTCAGCATCCACCGGTTAGACATCCTTTTATCAAAAGTAAGAACTCCGGCGATGTATTTTCTTTCGCAACCCGGAGGATTATCGCCAAGGAAATTGGGCGTAGGAGCGTAACTGGCCAGGCCATAAACGGTCATCTGCTTGTCATCTGACGTCCCAAACTTCCCGTCCCAGCCGGGGTCGGTAAAAGTATAGGGGAGCCAGATAGGCCGGCCTTGAGCATCCAGTTTGTTGGCGTCCCAGCCGTTGTTCGGGTCGGTGTCCTCGGTGATGTTCTTGTTCTGTTTATAGATGAACTGAAAACCAAGCCGGAAATCCTTCATCAACTCGTGTTCGATGCCGGCGATGAACTCGTCCATATAGGGACACTTGAGGTCGTCTTTATAATACTTCACGTTGGGGTCCTGGCTTTGATAGGAAGTCAGCCTGTATAAATCACCATTCGGGTCGAGATAGGCCGGATTCACAGGTCCTGACCGAGGCAGGTCCATGTAGCCGTTGGCATTGACGTCCGTCCAGTACCAATTCATGCTTCCCGCGCCGAGGAGCTGGGGAGCGTTGTACTTACCCGACCAGATTTGTTCGTAGTAGCGGGAAAAAGAAAGCTTAAGGGCTGTCTTTCCGTTGCCAAACAAATCGTAGACGAAGCCAATTCGGGGCGATAAGGTCGTGAACTGGACAACTTTTTTATAGGGAAAAGTGAACTCATCCAGTTGGGAAACCTGGTTGTAATCTATGCTCGGGTCATTGTGATACTGGTCGTTGAGAGCCATGAGGAGGATGTTGGGATTCTTTTGCGCCAGAACTGGATTCAAGAATTGGGGCCCGAAACTATAATAGTTGTCGAGTTGGGGGCGGTATTCCTCGGGTTCATAGGCATAGGCATGGTCGAAGCGCAGCCCGAGGTTAATGGCCAACCGGCCAGCCACGACGGCATCTTGAGCAAAAGCAGAATAACGCCGAGTGTTATCCTCCCCTTTCCATACTCCAAGCTCCGGATAGGGGTAGAGCAGGAGCCGGCCCTCTCTTCTCGTGGTGCTGTAGTAGTACTTGTTTTGATTCTTGAAGCTATACCAGTAAGTGTAATAAGGGTTGCTTTTGTCCTTCTCGAAGCCCCTGCACCTATCCCGGATGTAATAGGTGTCCTCCCATTCTGCACCCGCTTTGAATTCGTGGCTGACACCAAGAAAGTTGTCCTGGAATCGGGTTATCGAAGCTGAAACGCCATATCTTTTACGGTAGTAATCATCATTATAGGAACCATTTCCCCAGTAAAGGTCTGTTTCTCGGTCATAATTGGTGTAGTTTTGTTGAAACTCTGGCCTTAAAATGTTCGGGAAATGCCGATTGACGTAATTCCCCTTGATTTCGACAAAGGTATTTTGGTCCAGAACCCAATTGAGATGGTGGGAAGTGGTATAGACTCTTTCCGTGTCCACCGTAGCAGTGTAGCTCCAGGCATAGGCATTGCCTGTTCTCAGGGTGTAAACAGGCTGGTAAACGGAGTTATAGTGAAGCATCCCCATGTATTTGATATTCTTTGTCAGCTGGAAGGTGAGTTTAGCAAAACCCAACCAGTCTTCTTGACTTGTGTCATAGTGCTCAACGTCCTTGGGATGGAAAGCGTTCGGGTTGTAATTGTAAATCGACCTGACGCGGACATCGGCCGTATTGTTATCGACCTGCTTCCAGGATACGTAGCGCCCGTTGAGGAAAAACCAGAGTTTATCCTTGACGATGGGCCCGCCCAGACTCATCGAACCGTCCAAATAGTCCCCGTATTTTTGGGGCGGGTTGACGTTGAGAGCCTGGATCTGCTCTTTTGTCCATAAATCCTGAGTCAAAGAGGGAAGGAATTTGAAGGACCTCAGGTGCCCTCCTCCTGAATAGTACCCTGTGACCATGCCGGAGAACTTATTCCCGCCGCTCTTCGAGACAATATTGATGACCGCCGTATCACTCAACCCGACTTCAGCCGGGAGCGCCCCTAAGCTGATTTCCACTTCCTCATAAACGTCCACGTTGACGTTGGCAGCAACGTAGAGGGTCGTCGGGTCATTCAGAATAGCCCCGTCTATCTGGTAGAGGGTGCTCCGCAGATGCCCTCCCAGGACAGAGGACATGCGGGTATACTCTCTTCCGGCTTCCGCTTCTACCGTGCCCGGCAGGGAATTCTGGATTCCGTAGAGGTCTCGAGAATTGGGCATACTCATCAAAAAGTCTGTGCCATAATGGACGCTGAGCTTGGTCGATTGGATGTCCACGACGGGGGAAGGAGCAACGACAGTAATTTCTTCTTGAACAGTCGCCGGCTCAAGAACCATGTCCACTTCCGTTGTTTTTCCGACGCTCACGCGCAAGCCCTTCTTGATCATGGTCTTAAACCCGGGAAGCTCAACTTTGAGGTCATATTCTCCCGGACTGAGCCCAACGAAACGAAACTTCCCCACTTCGCTCGAGACATAGCTCATCGACCCCATCATCGCCGGTCCACTCAGGGTGACATTGGCTCCCGGGAGCGGGTTTTTTTCGTTATCGAAAACTGTCCCCGCCAGGGAGCCCGTCTGTCTTCCCTGAGCAGCGATGGACGAAGCCAATCCCGCGGCCAGGCAAGAAATCAAGAGAGCTATGAAGACTTTTCTACTCATTACCCCTCCTTTCTCTTTAAAACGTCCCTGCGAGCCCCGCTTTCAAGCGAGACTCCTCCTCTGAGCCAAAATTCAGTATCCTCCCCTCATTCTCACCTCCTCTTTTTTACCCTCTTCATTCTTTGTCCCATAGGACTCATTTTATGAGACAATCGTTTCATTCAGTATAAGAAAGCGAACTCTCGATGTCAAGCTAAAATTTTGCCCTCAAAGGGCGGAAGAAGGGCACTACCTACAGGTGTTCTTTTCGCACGTGCTCGATCGCCCGGATGGTCTCCAGAGTTTTGTTTTTCAGCTCATCGCCGAGCTGGGCGATCAGGGAATAAATCAAGACTAAGACGGACATAATCGAATTGGAGATGGTGATGCTTTCGACAACCACCTGGAGGAAAACATCGCTATGCTGGACGATTTCGCTCGTCGCCTTGTCCGTCACGGCGATAACCTTGAGGCCCCTTTCTCGAGCATAGCGAGCCGCTTCGATCGTCTCCCTTGAATAGGGTGGAAAGGAGAAAGCAAAAATAAGGTCGCGCGGGGTAAGGTTGATAATCCTTTCGGTGAATTTGAGCGGGCCGTAGGGAATATGCGTCGAGTTGACGGAGATGCGGTTAAACAGATAAGCGGCCAACTCCGCCAGGCAGCTCGAAATCCCGACGCCGATGGTGAACACGTGGGAGGCTTTTTTGAGCATCTCGAGCGCCCTCTTGTACTGGACAGGGTCAATCAACTGAAGAGTCTTCTGGATGTTATCTGTCGCTTCTTCAGCGATCCAGCGAAGGAAATCCACCTTCCCATGAGGCTCTTTCAAGAATGTCTTGTAACGGCCGAGAGGACCAAGGTTATTACGAATTCCTTCCAGGAATTCTGACTTCAGGTTGGCGAATCCTTTGTAACCGAGAGCTTGAGCCAGGCGAACAATCGACGATTTGCTGATTTTCAACTCCTTTTCCAACTCGCGGATCGAACTGAGGGCGAATTTTTGCGGGTTCTCGACGATATAGTTGGCGATTGTCTTCTGGGACTCTGTGAGCTGGGCCAATTTGTCTCGGATTCGCTTCTTGACGTCGTTTACTTTAGTCAGCATTCTACTCCTCTTCCATCAGCCCGTTTCTTGAATTCAGTTCTCTATGGACCGCTGCCTGCGAACTTGATCTCTGCTTCCATTCATACTAAAGATAAAAAAAAATGTCAAAAGTAGGGCGGAAGAATCGTCGAAAAACGTATCTCCTCTTTGTGGGTGAGTAAACAGGCCAAAAATTCACCCCCTGAATCACACCCAGCGGCGATGTCCATTTGTTTTGACTTCAGTCACCATATTTAATGGAAAAAGCCATGGAGGTTCACCCTATCCAGAACAAAACACCGAAGATTCTTCGCCCCAGGAAGAAGAGGTCAACTCCGCGATCTCTGGCTTCAGAGGTCGAAAAACTCTCTCGTCACTTATCTGAAGTCAAGAAAAGGGAGGCAGAATACGAGGCCCTCATCCGGACGCTCCGGGAGGAGGAAGAAAAATACAGGCTGGCCGTCCATCAGGCCAGTGATGGAATCGCCATCATCCAGGACGGACTCTTCCGCTTTGTCAACCCGCGACTGGCTGAGATGGGTGGGTACGGGAGCGAAGAGCTCGTCGGTCGTCCCGTCCAAGACTTTCTCAACGAGGTGGAACTCGGAAAGATTCGCCAGGTTCTCAACCATCATCCCACCGACCCGAATAGACCGACCATATTCGAGATGGCCCTGCGTCGCAAGGACGGCGCAACCTTTTTTGCTGAAATCAGCGCCAGCCTCATCCCCTTTCAAAACAGACAAGCCCTCCTCGTTATCGTCCGGGATTTAACCGCCAGAAAAAAGGCCGAGAACCTTCAGCAGTCCCTGTATCGCATCGCCGAAGCGGCCATCTCCTCGGAGAGCCTGGCCGACCTTTTCCTCTCCATCCATGAAGTCATCTCCACCTTGATGCCGGCGCAGAATTTCTACATCGCCCTCTATGACGAGCCAACGGATACCCTTAGCTTTCCTTATTTCATCGACCAGTATGACACGCCGCCGCCTCCCAAAAAGCCCGGGCATGGGCTAACCGAGTATGTGCTCCGCAGCGGTAAACCACTCCTCGCTTCGCCCGAAGTCTTTGCCGACCTTGAAGCCCGGGGCGAGGTCATGTCGATCGGAGCGCCGTCCATCGACTGGCTCGGCGTTCCCCTGACCCTGGACGGCCGCACCATCGGCGTCCTCGTCGTTCAGACCTACACGGAGGGAATCCGCTATGGCCAGGAGGAGATGGAAATCCTTAAGTTCGTCTCCGGCCAGGTCGCCATGGCCATCCACCGGAAAAAGGCAGAAGCCCAGCTCAAAGCATCTCTCCAGGAAAAGGATGTCCTCCTCCGTGAGCTCCACCATCGGGTCAAGAACAACATGCAGGTCATCTCCTCCCTCCTCAACCTCCAGGCCCGCCGCATCGCCGACCCCACCGTCCTCGAAATGTTCAAGGACTCCCAGCGCCGCATCCGCTCCATGGCCCTCGTCCACGAGCGCCTCTACCAGTCCGCCGACCTCTCCCGCATCGAATTCTCCTCCTACCTCAACCACCTCGCCACCCACCTCTTCCACTCCTGCCAGGCCGACTCCTCCCGCATCCGCCTCTCCCTCCACACCGAAAAACTCTACCTCAACATCAATACCGCCATCCCCTGCGGCCTCATCGTCAACGAGCTCGTCTCCAACGCCTTCAAGCATGCCTTCCCCGAAGGAAGAAGCGGCGAGGTCGAGATAAGCTTCCGGCGGCTGGCCAACGATGGCTATGAGCTGCGGGTGCGCGACGACGGCGTCGGCTTTCCCGAGGGGCTCGACTTCCGCCAGACAGAAAGCCTCGGCCTCCAAATCGTCTCCACCCTCGTCACCCAGCTGGAGGCGAACCTCAAGCTCGACCGTCAAAACGGCACCACGTTCACCCTTATCTTCAATGAAGTAGCGCCCAAAAAAAGACCATAGCCCATGGACAAGACCCGTCTTCTCATCGTCGAGGATGAAGGGCTCGTCGCCCGCGACCTCGAGAACATGACCCGAACCATGGGCTATGAAGTCTTGGGTGTGGCCAGCACAGCCGATGAGGCGTTGGTCCAGGTGGCCTGCCTCCATCCCGACCTTGTCCTCATGGACGTCGTCATCAAGGGAACCCTGGATGGAATCGCTGCCGCCGAGAGAATCTGGGAAATCTATCACATCCCCGTCATTTATGTCACGGCCTACACGGATGAGGTGACCGTCCAACGGGCGACCCTGAGCCAGCCTTTCGGTTACATCCTTAAGCCCTTCGACGAGCGGGAGCTCAAGATCGCGGTCGAGATGGCCGTTTACAAGTCCCGGATGGCCCTCAAACTCAAGGAAAGGGAGGAATGGCTCTCGGCCCTGCTCAAGAGCATCGGCGACGGAGTCATCGCCACGGACAGCGAAGAAAGGGTCACCTTCCTCAACCCCCTGGCCGAAAAACTCACGGGCTGGAAGCATGAGGAAGCCTTGAAAAGGCCCCTGGCCGAAGTTTTCTCCACTGTCACCCCTGGCCGTGAAGCCTCGCCCATGGATGGAAGATCGCCCGAAGAAACAACCCTCCGCTCCAAGAACGGCTCGACCTTCCCCATCGAAAAAATCATCATGCCCATCAACTCTTCAGGCGGAAACTCGAGCGGCTGCGTCATCGTCTTCCGCGATATCAGCGCCCGCAAACAGACGGAACAGGCGCTCAAGGAGAGCCGGGACAGGCTTCATCAAGCCCTCCAGGGGACCATCCAGGCCATGGCTCTGACCATCGAAATCCGGGACCCCTACACCGCCGGCCACCAGCGCCGGGTGAGCAAACTCGCCTGCGCCATCGCTGAAGAGATAGGCTTGCCCGAGGAACAGATCGAGGGGCTGCGTGTCGCCGGCGATATACATGATATCGGCAAAATCTATGTCCCCGCCGAAATCCTGAGCAAGCCCGGCCAGATCACGGCCATTGAGTACGGCATTATCAAGACTCATCCCCAGGTTGGCTACGATATCCTCAAGACCATCAAATTTCCCTGGCCGGTGGCCCAGATTGTCCTCCAGCACCATGAGCGTCTGGACGGCTCGGGCTATCCCCTCGGCCTTTCCGGCGACCAGATTCTCAAGGAAGCGAGGATCCTCATTGTGGCTGATATCGTCGAAGCGATGTCCTCCCACCGACCTTACCGTCCGGCCCATGGTATCGACAGAGCCCTCGAAGAGATAACTCAGAATAAGGGGATTCAATACGACGCTGACGTCGTCGATGCCTGCGTCCGGCTGTTTAGGCAAAAGAACTTTCGCTTCGACTGACGCCATCCTGCCTTTAGACGGGAGTTGCCGCGGGAATTTAAATGAGGAAAGTTTATAAACGCCCCCGACGGGATTTGAACCCGTGTTGCCGCCTTGAAAGGGCGATGTCCTAGTCCTGGCTAGACGACAGGGGCGAGGGTTCGAAAATGGTGAGCCGTGCTGGACTCGAACCAGCGACACCCGGCTTAAAAGGCCGGTGCTCTCCCTCTGAGCTAACGGCCCCCGCAGAACGAGAAGCAATATTTATAGATGATTAAGAGAAAAGAGTCAATATCGGCTCAGCTGATCGGTTCCATTTTGGCGATGACCCACCGGCCTCGCCGAACGAGGTTGATGGCCTCGTCCTTAAGCTCATACCTTTTTAAATAGAAGCGGTACGTCTTCACCTGGCCATCCTTGCCCACGATTTTGACATCGACTTCCTTGGCGTGAACTGTGCCCGTCAGTTCTCTAATGTTAGGAATATCACCAGCGTCCAGGGAGAATAAGGAAATGTCCTGTTCCCTCTGGGCGGCGGCTTTAGCTTCGTTGTACTGCTTCTGCAGCTGCCGGTGGATCTCCCTTTCCTCATCAAATTTGGCCTGCAACTCGTCGACCTTCTTCTTCGCTGCCGCTTTGGCTCCGCCCGTCCGGGCCGCTTTGAGCTCTTCCTGAGCCGCATAGAGAGCGTCTTCGGCATCCATGACCGGACCGACATGGCCTTCCAGGCTCTTCTTCAACTCCATTTCCTTGGCGTTGAGGTCGGGGAGAGTGGCCGGGTCGATTTTCTCTTCGCTGACGCTAATGATTTCCCAGGACTGCACATCGAGAGAGGTCGGTTCCACGGCCATTTTCGACATCGTCGCTGTATCCTTCAGAGAGACGGCGTGGAAATATCTCTCCAAAAGACCTTTTTCAGGATGGGACTTGCAGTTCTGGAGGTTGGCCATAACAAAAAGAAAAGTCACGATACCGATAACGATCAACCCTTTTCTTCTCATTATTCCTCCTTCCAACTCAAAGTTAATGTTATTGTGCTTGAATTTTACTTTTTTTTCAAGCCAAAAAGCAAGCCTAAAATTTGTCTATTTTTTTGTTGACAAAGAAAAGAATTCTCCCTAAAATCGAATGTAATTATAAGATAAACTATATTATTCCTATAAATCTTATAGTTACACTAGTCATTGATTGATGCAGGTAATCGAGTACTTTGAGTTGCTCCTTCCCTTTATCTTATAATTACCGCTTTCCTGTTGTTTGAAAAAGATGCGAGTTTCAGCTTACAACGTCTCCCCGGTGTGGGGTCCCTGTTCGGCGCACCATCGCCCTCGCCTTTTTTTCCCAAGGCAAAAGACATCTTGGACAGCCATAGATTCCCAACAGCAAGATGGGGTGACAACAAATGAAATCTTGACAAAGGAGGATGCATGGAAATCCAGCGAAAAGTGAAGTATGAAGAGGAGTTAGATAGACAGTTCCTTGACCTCATCAAGAACATGTCCGGCTGCGATGATATCGACCGCTGCATCCAGTGTGGAACTTGCAGCTCCTCTTGCCCCATGGCGGTCTACATGGATTATCCGCCTCGCAAGATCATTGCCATGATCAAGAATGGTTTCCGGGACGAAGCGCTGCGGAGCTTCACCATCTGGCTCTGTCCATCCTGCTACACCTGCCAGGTCCGCTGCCCCGCCAACATCAAGATTACGGACGTCATGTATGCCCTGAAGAGGGTTGCCATCGAGAAGGGTGTCTACCCTACCCGATTCGCCATCCCCATCCTGGATAGGGAGATGTCCAAAATCATCGCCACCAACGGCCGCAACTCCGAACTCTGGCTGATCCTCAGACTCTACCTCAAGTCCCGCAAACCGCTTGGCCTGCTCAAGATGGCCCCCCTCGGCCTGAAGCTCATGAAAACCGGCCGAATGAGCTTGAAGAAAGAATCCATCAAGAATAAAAAACAGTTGCGGACGTTATTGAAAGCCTTGAAGGAGGGAGCTTGATGAACGGTTACATCTATTATCCCGGCTGTTCTTTGAAGGGGAATTCCAAGCATTATGAGGAATCCATCCTCCCCGTGTTCAAGGAAGTGGGTCTGCCCCTCGAAGAACTGGAAGACTGGAACTGCTGCGGCGCAACAGCCTATTTCTCCGTCGATGACGGCATGGCCGCCGCCATCTGCGGCCGCAACCTCTCGCTGGCCGAGAAAGCCGAAAAGGACATCGTCGCCCCGTGTGCGGGCTGCTATCTCACTCTCAAAAAGTCCAACAAGTTCCTAATCGGGGGGAGCGAAAAAGCGGAGAAAATCCTTGCCGCTCTGGAAAAAGCTGGCCTGAACTACACCGGCAAGGTGGACGTCAAACATCCCCTGGAAGTCCTCACCCAGGACGAAATGCTGGACAAGATAAGAGCCAGAGTTACCCGTCCTCTCAAGGGACTGCGTGTCGCCTGCTATTATGGCTGCCAGCTGGTTCGGCCTTACACGGACTTCGATGACCCCGACTACCCCACCTCCCTGGACAGGCTGATGGCGGCGACCGGAGCAGTGCCGGTCGATTTTTCGGGCAAAACACGTTGCTGCGGCGGCTCCCTCACCGGCACCATCGAGGAGGTCGGGTTGCGGCTCAATTACATTCTGCTCAAAGAAGCGAAAAGAAAGGGCGCGGATGTCATTTCGACCATCTGTCCGCTCTGCCAGTTCAACCTTGAAATCCTCCAGGACAAGATGGTCAAGAAATACAAGGAGGATGTGAGGATGCCTGTGCTCTATTTTAGCCAGCTCCTCGGGCTGGCCATGGGCCTTGCCAAAGAGGATCTTGGTTTCTCCCGTTCGATCATCGACCTCAAGCCGATGTGGGAGAAAATCGGATAGGAGGATGGCAATGAACGAGAACGGTCAACCCCGAATTGGCGTTTTTGTTTGTCACTGCGGCACCAACATCGCCGGCAAAGTCAATATTACGGAAGTCGTCAACTTCGCCTCCCGCCTGGACAATGTCGTCGTGGCCAAGGAATACAAATTCATGTGCTCGGACCCGGGCCAAGAATTGATTAAACAGAATATCGAGGAGCACCACCTTAACCGAGTCGTCGTCGCATCTTGCTCGCCGCTCATGCACGAACCGACCTTCCGCGGCACCACGGCCGCCGGCGGCCTCAACCCCTTCTACTTCCAGATGGCCAACATCCGGGAGCAGGTTTCCTGGGTGACGGTGGACCCAGAGCAGGCGACCAAAAAGGCCAAGGCTCTCATCTCAGCGGCGGTGCGCCGTGTCGCCCTCCATGACCCTCTGGCCAGAAAAGAAGTGCCCGTCCGGCCCGAAATCCTCATCGTGGGCGGAGGAATTGCTGGAATCCACGCTGCCTTGACCTATGCTAACTCCGGCAAGAAGGTTTACCTTATCGAAAAACAACCCTCAATCGGGGGCCACATGTCGCTGCTCGACAAGACGTTTCCGACGCTCGATTGCGCCGCCTGCATTCTCACTCCCAAGATGAGCGAAGTGGGAAAGCATCCGAATATCGAGCTGCTGACCTGGAGTGAAATCGAGGAAATCTCTGGCTATGTCGGAAATTTCAAGGCCAAGATCAAGAAAAAAGCCCGCTATGTAGACATCGATAAATGTAACGGCTGCGGCGCCTGCTGGGAAAATTGCCCGACAACCATCACCCCGTCGGAACGAATCATCCGGAAGGGAGATATCATCATCAAGCGAGTGGAGCGCGAAAACTGACATGAAGCTTCGAGAAATCCAGGCTCTCCTCAAGGCGGAAGTCGTCTGCGGCGAGGAGTATCTGGACAAGGACATCGAGTATGCCGGCGCTTCGGACTTGATGAGCGATGTGCTGGCCTTTGGACGAGCTGGTTTGCTCCTCATCACCGGCCTTTCCAACGCCCAATCCGTCCGGACCGCCGACATCGTGGAAGCCAAAGCCATCATCTACGTCCGCGGCAAGAAACCCGACAAGGACGGCATCGAGCTGGCCAAAAAGAAGGGGATCCCCCTCCTGTCAACAAGACTGATGATGTACAAAACCTGCGGACTCCTCTTCAGTCACGGCATCGCCGGAATTCCTGAGTCTGAGGAAACAAAGTGAACCATGGAGAGGAGAATGAGCTCACGCAGACTTTCGATATCCAGGGCGGCGATTTCGCCCATGCAGGAAGCGTCTCGACCAAGATCAAAGAAATCCTTAAGGAGGTGGGCATCGACCCGGCGGTCATCCGACGGGCTTCCATCGTCGCTTACGAGGCAGAAATGAACGTCGTCATGTATGCCCAGAAAGGAACTTTCACTCTCCGCTTGACACCCGGGCAGATCCATTTCCGAATCGAGGATGAAGGACCGGGCATTCCTGATATCGACTTAGCCATGCAGGAAGGTTTTTCGACGGCGACTGAAGAGATGCGGGAGATGGGCTTCGGCGCGGGCATGGGACTCCCCAATATCAAGAAAAACGCCGACCGATTCCTCATCTCCTCTTTGGTCGGCAGGGGCACCATGCTCAGCGTGTACATTTTCCTCCGGCCGGAGGAGAATCCATGAGCCAGTATTATTACCATTCCATCCGCTTCGACACCGAGAAATGCCGCGGCCGGATGAAGTGCATGCGGGCCTGCCCGACCAAAGCCATCCGTGTTCGCAACGGCAAAGCGATGATGATCGAGGAGCGTTGTATCGACTGCGGCGAATGCATCACCGTCTGCCCATCGGGAGCCATTGTCCCCCTGACCGACCCCTTCGGCGAGCTGACCCGCTTCCGGCATACGGTGGCCATCCCTTCCCCCGCCCTCTACGCCCAGTTCGGACGGGAAATCCTGCCCGATAAAATCCTCGCCGGACTCAAAAAGCTGGGCTTTGACGACGCCTTCGACCTCGCCTACACGTGCGGCGAAGTGAGCTTTGCCATCCAGGAATACCTTCGCGAGTACAAGGGGCCAAAGCCCCTCATTTCCAATGCCTGCCCGACGGTTGTGCGGCTCATCCAGGTCAAGTATCCCGACCTCATCGACCTCATCATCCCCATCAACACGCCGCGTGAGATCGCGGCCAAGGAAATCAAGCAGAAGAAGTCCAAGCAATACGGACTGGCCGAGAAAGAAATCGGGGCTTTCTACATCACTCCCTGCCCCGTCAAGATGATTTCCATCAAGCAGCCAGCCGAGAAGGGGAAATCCTATCTCGACGGCGCCCTGGCTATCGCGGATGTCTATGGCCCCCTTCTTTCGGCCATGGAGGGCGTGGAAAAGGAAAGCTACCGAAGGGCCCTGGAAAGCATCTGCATCCTGGGCATCGGCTGGGCCATGGTCGGCGGCATCTGCCGGACGCTTCGTCTTCGCAATTCCCTCGCCGTCTCTGGGCTCACCGAAATCATCAAGGTTTTCGACGATATTGAGCGAGGCAAGCTCCGCAATATTGACTTTGTCGAAGCCTACTCCTGCACCCAAGGCTGCGTGGGTGGGTCCTTGACGGTGGAAAACATCTACAGCTCCTACAACAAGATTCTCAAGCTCATCGAGACGCTCGAATTCGAGAAAATCAAAGCCTGCCCGGACATTCGCGAGGTGAGAAAACTTTACGCCCAGAATTACTTCTTCCTCGAGAGAAAGATCGAGCCCCGGCCGCTCACTCCCCTCGACGAGGACCTCAGCCAGGCTATCCGAAAGAGGCGAGAGAAGGAGGAAATCTACGAATCTTTGCCGAAGATTGATTGCGGGGCCTGCGGTTCTCCCGATTGCCTGAGTTTCGCCGAGGACGTCATCATGGGGAAAGCTCAGCTCACCGATTGTCTGTTCAAAGTGCCCCAGAAATTCCGAGAGCTGGCCGAGGAGCTCATCCGGCTTTTTGATAAATCGGTCCTGGTGAACCAGTTCTCCCGCTCGCCAGAGAAAGACGATAAATATAAAAAAGGAAAGGAATAAGGCCAATGAACGTCCGAGAGATTGTTGATGCCCTGGGGCTGCGCGTGTTGACCGCTCCACAGAAGCTGGATGTTGAGGTGAGCGGCGGCTACACGAGCGACCTCCTCAGCGATGTCATGGCCAACAGCCGGGAAAAGAACATCTGGATTACTCTCCAGGTCCACCAGAACATCGTGGCCGTGGCCAAGCTGAAGGATCTGGCAGCCATCCTCCTCGTCAACAACCGTGCTCCCGAGGAAGAAACGGTAAAAAAAGCAGAAGAAGAAGGAGTCCCGATACTCCAAACTTCGGAAACCGCTTTCGTCATTTCAGGAAAACTCTACGCCCAGCTGGGCTCGAAAGATTGACCGTGCTCAAGACATATAAGGCAGACCTCCACATCCACACCTGCCTCTCTCCTTGCGGCGAACTGGAGATGTCGCCGCGGGCCATTGCCGAGAAGGCCAGAGAAAAAAAGATTGATATTCTCGGCATCTGTGACCATAATTCCGCCGAAAACGTCCCCGCCCTGAAAGAGGCGGCCCAGCCCTTCCAGATCAGCGTTTTGGCTGGAATCGAAATCGCCTCCCGAGAGGAAGTCCATATCCTCGGCCTCTTCGACGATATGGAGGCTGCCTTCCGGGCTCAAGACGCTGTCTACGAGCATTTGCCGGGTGAAAACGATGAGGAGACTTTCGGACTCCAGGTCGTCGTCAACAGCGAAGGCGAGGTCCTCCGGATCAACAAAAAGCTCCTCATCGGCGCATCCACCCTGGCCTTAGAGAAGGTCGTCGAGCTCATCCATTCCCTGAATGGCCTGGCCATCGCCTCCCACGTGGACAGGGAAGGCTTCAGCCTCATCGGCCAGCTCGGCTTCGTTCCCGACAACCTCCCCCTCGACGGCCTCGAAGTGTCGCCACGGATTTCCCTTGACGAGGCCAGGCGAAGGTTTTCCTCTCGACTGCCCTTGATGGCGGGCTCGGATGCCCACCGGCTGGAAGAAATCGGCCTGGCCACGACTTCATTCCTTCTCCAGGCGGGGACGGTGGCCGAAATCAAGCTGGCCCTCCGCCAGAAGGAGGGAAGAAAAATCCTGAATTAGGAAGGAAAATGGAAGACCTGTCGCTCCATCTCCTCGATATCGCCGAGAATTCCCTTGAGGCACAGGCCACCCGAATCGAAATCCACATTGAGGAAAACCGGTCCCAGAACTGCCTCGTTCTCGAGGTCATCGATAACGGCCGCGGCATGGATGAGGAAATGGTGAAGAAAGCGATGGACCCCTTCGTCACGACAAAAACGACCAGACGAGTGGGCCTCGGTCTCCCCCTTCTCGCCGAGGCGGCAAGACAGGCCAACGGCCATCTCGATATCCAGTCAGCGCCGGGGAAAGGGACAAGGGTCCGAGCGAGCTTTGAGCTCAGCCACATCGACCTCAAGCCCCTGGGCGACATGAGCCAGACGCTCATGACGCTGATTGTCGGTCATCCCGAAGTGGATATCCTTTATACCCATCTCGTCGACGGGAAAGAGTTCAGCTTCGACACCCGGGAAATCAAGGCTCAGCTGGATGGCATCCCCATCCAGGACCCCGAAGTGCTCACGATTCTGAAAAACAAAATAAAAGAAGGCTTAAACCACATAAGGAGGCAAAATGAATCACGAAAAGATCTCTGAAATACTCAGCAAGTACCAAGCTGACGAGAGCTCTCTGATCGCCATCCTTCAGGACATTCAGGAAGAGTACAGTTACCTCCCCCGCGAAGCCCTCATCCGGATCTCCAAGGAAATGAACATCCCCCTCAGCCGCGTCCTCAGCTTGGCGACCTTCTTCAAGGCCTTCAGCCTGAAGCCCAAGGGCAAACATCCCATCCACGTCTGCCTGGGCACAGCCTGTCATGTCCGTGGCGCTCAGCTCGTCCTAGAAAAATTCGAGCGGGAGCTGGGCATCAAGTCTGGAGATACAACGGAAGACTATCTTTTCAGCCTGGATGCAGTTCGTTGCCTTGGCTGCTGCGGGCTGGCCCCCGTTGTCCAGGTCGGGGAAGAAGTCCACGGAAAAATCACCCCCGCCAAGGTCGGGGGGGTTATCAAAAAATATAAGAAATGAGGAGGTCAGCATGCCCAAACTAACGCTTGAAGATTTGGCCAAAATCAGAGAAAAAACCAAAAAGCTGACGACCATCCGGGAAGGCGGTGAGTTCAGGGCCAAGATCAACGTCCACATGGGGACCTGCGGCATCGCTGCCGGCGCCCGTACCATCATGAACGCTCTCATCCAAGAAATCGAAGCGAGGGGCATCCATGATGTCCTCCTCACCAACTCCGGCTGCGCCGGCCTGTGCAGCCGCGAGCCGATGGCCACCATCGAGGTCGCCGGCCAGGCACCCGTGAAATACGTCGACCTGACCGAGAAGAAGATCAAGGAGATTTTCGAAAAGCATGTCCTGGGAGGTCAAATCGTCCAGGAATATGCGCTCGGCATCGGCAGCGAAAAGACCGACTACTAAGGAGGAAAGAAGATGGCGGAAATGGCCAAGGACAAGACCTACCGGGTCCATCTCATGGTTTGCGCCGGCACGGGCTGCGTCTCCAACAATGCCTTCGGCATCAAAGCAGCTCTGGAGAGAGAAGTCAAAAAGCAAGGACTCGAAAACGAGGTCCTTATCGTCACCACGGGTTGCAACGGCTTCTGTGAGCGCGGGCCGCTGCTCGTCGTTCAGCCAGGCAACATCTTTTATCAACAGCTTACGGAGAAAGACATCCCCTATTTAGTTGAAGAGCACTTCCTCAAGGGGCGGCCGGTGAAAAAGCTCATGTACACTCCGCCCAAGGAAAAAACGCCCATACCCGTTCTGAGCGATATCGACTTCTTCAAGAAACAGGTTCTCATCGCTTTGCGGAACAGGGGGCTCATCGACCCGGAAAAAATCGACGAGTACATCGCCCGTGATGGTTACAAAGCTCTGGCCAAGGCCCTGACCCAAATGACGCCCGACCAAATTATCCAGGAGATTAGCGTCTCCGGACTACGCGGCCGGGGTGGGGCGGGATTCCCCACCGGGCTCAAGTGGCAGCTTGTCCGCAACGCTCCCTCCTCAGACGGAAACATCAAGTACCTCATCTGTAACGGCGACGAGGGCGACCCGGGCGCCTTCATGGACCGGAGCATCCTCGAAGCCGACCCCCACTCTGTTATCGAGGGGATGATCATCGGCGCCAAGGCGGTGGGAGCGAGCGAAGGGTTTGTCTATGTCCGGAATGAATATCCCCTGGCTATCAAGCGGATGACCATTGCCATCGAGCAGGCCCGCGATTATGGACTGCTGGGCAAGGACATCCTGGGCACGGGGCTCGATTTCGACATCCGGATTGTCCGCGGAGCCGGCGCATTCGTCTGCGGCGAGGAAACGGCGCTCATTTCTTCTATCGAAGGCAAGCTGGGCGAGCCAAGGACAAGGCCCCCCTATCCCGCCCAGAGCGGCCTGTGGGGAAAACCGACGCTTATCAATAATGTCGAGACGTGGGCCAACGTGCCCATCATCATCGACAGGGGCGCCAAATGGTATGCCTCGATCGGGACGCCCACGAGCAAAGGGACGAAAGTGTTTTCTCTAGTCGGCAAAATCAACAACACCGGACTCGTCGAAGTTCCCATGGGCATCACCCTGCGCGAGATCATCTACGACATCGGCGGTGGAATCCCCGGAGGCAAGGAGTTCAAGGCGGTTCAGACGGGTGGGCCATCGGGCGGCTGCATCCCCAAGGAGCAGCTCGACCTGCCTATCGATTACGAAAGCCTGACCGCTGCCGGCTCGATGATGGGCTCGGGCGGCATGGTTGTCATGGACGAAGATACGTGCATGGTCGACGTGGCCCGCTACTTCCTTTCCTTCACCCAGGATGAATCCTGCGGCAAGTGCACGCCCTGCCGGGAAGGGACGAAGGCGATGCTGGATATCCTCACCCGAATCACGGAGGGCAAGGGAACCGAGGAAGACCTGGCACTACTCGAGGATATGGCCCATGCAGTCAAGGATTCCTCCCTGTGCGGGCTCGGCAAGACCGCGCCCAACCCCGTCCTGACCACGCTCCGTTATTTTCGGCATGAATACGAGGCCCATATCCGGGACAAGAAGTGCCCGGCCCATGTCTGCCGCCAGCTCAACGTTTACACGATTGACGAAGAGCGGTGCTTGAATGTCGGCAAGGGCTGTGACCTTTGCCGACGCAACTGCTCCTCGGACGCCATCCGGGGGGCCAGAAACGAAGCCCACCGCATCATCCAGGAAAAATGTACCAAGTGCGGCGTCTGCTATGAAGTCTGCAATTTTGGCGCCGTCAAGGTTGAATAAGGAGGTATCCGATGATAAACCTGACCATAGATGGAAAAAAGGTCCAGATTGAGGAAGGCAAGACCATTCTCCAGGCTGCTGCTAAACACGAAATCAAAATCCCGACGCTCTGCTACCATCCCGTTATCGAAGCCTATGGCGCCTGCCGCGTCTGCATGGTCGAAGTGACCGTTCGCGGGAAAAGCGATCTGGTGACTGCCTGCAACACCAAGGTCCAGGAAGGAATGGAAGTCCAGACCGCCTCCGCAAGAGCCCTCAAGGCCCGGCAGTTGAACGTGGAAATGCTCATGGCCAGGGCACCGGCGGCTGAGCCCGTCCAGGAACTGGCCAAATCCCTGGGTATCGAGAAGACCCGTTTCGAAATCAAGGACCCCCAGGAAAAATGTATCCTCTGCGGTCTGTGTGTGCGGGCCTGCGAGACCATCGTCGGCGCATCGGCCATCAGCTTTGTTGAAAGGGGAACCGACAGGAAGGTCATGCCTCCCTTCGGCGAGCCATCGGAAGCCTGCATCGGATGCACGGCCTGCGCCTATTTTTGCCCGACGGGTGCGATTACCTACGAAGACAGGTATGGCCGAAAGGTCATCCACACCGAGCTCCACCTTGGCCCGACCACGGCCATCCGGGTGCCCATCCGTCAGGCTGTGCCCATGGTCCCCTTCATCGACACCGAAGCCTGCATCCATTTCAAAACAGGGGAGTGCAAGGTTTGCGCCAAGGTTTGCGACCGCGAAGCGATTAACCACGACATGGAGGACGAAACCATCGAAATCGAAGTCGGGTCGATCATCCTGGCCAGCGGCTTCAAACCCTTCGATGCCCGACGCATCCCGGCCTATGGCTATGGCCGTTTCCCTAACGTCATCACGGCCATCGAATTCGAGCGCCTGGTCAACGCCTCAGGACCGACAGGTGGAAAAATCCAGCTGGCTGACGGGACCGAGCCCAAAGCAGTCGGCATCATCCATTGCGTTGGTTCAAGGGACGAAAAATACAATGAATATTGCTCCCGTGTTTGTTGCATGTACTCGCTCAAGTTTGCTCATCTCCTCCACGAAAAGACGAACGCCGAAGTTTACGATTTTTACATCGATATGCGCTGCTTTGGAAAGGGCTATGAAGAGTTTTACCACCGATTGCTCCACGAGGGAACAAAGTTCATCCGGGGGCGAGTCTCCGACATCACGGACATGGCCATGACCCAACAGGAAGAAGGAAAGCTCATCATCCGGGTTGAGGACACCCTGCTCGGGACTGTGCGCCGCATCCCCGTCGATATGGTCATTTTAGCCACGGGACTCGAGCCCGGTCTCGACCACAACCAGCTGGCCAAAATCTTCAATATCTCCTGCAGTCAGGATACCTTCTTCCTCGAGCGTCATCCCAAGCTGGCGCCGGTATCAACGTTTTCCGATGGCATCTTCCTGGCTGGAGCTTGCCAGGCGCCTCGTGATATTCCTGATACGGTGGCTCAGGCAGGGGGGGCAGCCGCTGAAGCCATGGCCTTAGCTGATAAGGGGACTTTTGCTCTCGAGCCTGTGACCGCCGAAATCAACGAAGACCTCTGCTCGGGATGCCAAATCTGTGTCAACCTCTGCCCGTTCACGGCCATCACCTACGATAAAGAAAAGGGAGTGTCCGTCATCAACGATGCCCTGTGCAAGGGTTGCGGCACCTGCGTTGCCGCCTGCCCGAGCGGCGCTTCGCACCAGAGACATTTCCGCGATGAGCAGATTTTTGCCGAAATTGAAGGCATTTTCATCGTCTAAACGCGCGAGATGGTAAGACTCATGCCCCTTTCCTGGAAGGGTAGCCCCTCGTCGATGATGGGATTTTCGGAAAAAATAGGGAGGTGGCCCGAAATTGCCGATAGAAGCACCCGACGGGTCCTGTCGTGGTTCACCCCCGGCCAGGCTCGGAGTTGGGATTGCGAAGCCCGCTCGTTTCCCCAGCGAGGAAACTCGCTCCGACTCAGCCTTCGCTCTTCTCTCGCTTCGCTCGAGAAACCATGCCCGCTCAGGCTTCGACGGGCTTTCTCACCCCAACCCCTCGCCTGTTTCCCTTGGCATCAAACGCTCGGGGCGGCGGGGGGCCCCCGAACCACGCCACCCCTCGGGTGCACTCGCTATCGTGACAATTTGTTACAAGATGAAGCACTTTCGCTTGATGATAATTCTCTATTGGCAAATTTGGGGGTGGAGGAGGAGTGGCACTTTAAGTGAGAGTTGGCTATAATATAGCGTTTTATTCTTCGATTGACGAATTCCTAAGAAAAGGAGGCTCTGGATGAGCAATGGAACTTTCGAGCCCCGCCTGGTCGGCTTCCTATGCAACTGGTGCTCTTACACGGGAGCAGACCTCGCCGGTACAGCCCGGATGACCTATGCCCCCAACCTGCGCATCATCAGGGTCATGTGTAGCGGCCGCGTTGACCCCCAGTTTGTCTTAAAAGCCTTTCGGGAGGGAGCGGATGGCGTTCTCATCTCCGGCTGTCATTTCGGAGATTGTCACTACAAGGAAGGCAATTATAAAACCATGCGACGCGCCAAGCTCCTTTCCAAAATGCTGGAGCAATTTGGAATCGAAAAAGAGCGGTTCCGGCTGGAATGGGTGTCGGCGTCGGAAGGGGTAAAATTTCAGCAGGTCTGCAACGAATTCACCGAGCAGATCCGAAAATTAGGCCCTCTCCACCTTGCCACCAAGGGAGGCAAACATGAGCAACCCCAAGCCTAAGGTCGCTTTCTACTGGTGCTCCTCTTGCGGCGGCTGCGAGGAATCTATCGTCGACCTGGCCGAGGATATTCTCAAGGTCGTGGCGGCCGTCGATATCGTTTTCTGGCCCGTCGCTCTCGACTTCAAGAAAAAAGACGTCGAGGCCATGCCCGACGGCTCCATCGCCGTTAGCTTCATCAACGGCGCCATCCGGCTGAGCGAGCAAGAAGAAATGGTCAAGCTCCTGCGTCGAAAATCTCAGCTCGTCGTCGCTCATGGTGCCTGCTCGCATCTGGGAGGAATTCCTGGGCTGGGCAATTTCTGGAATCGCGAAACAATTTTTCGGCGTGCTTACCTGACGACGCCCTCGACCCAAAACCCAGAAAAGGTCGTTCCCCAGGAAAAGACAATCCTCGACGGAAAAGAGCTCACCCTCCCCGAGTTTTTCGACACCGTCTACGCCCTCGATCAGGTTATCGACGTTGATTATTATCTGCCGGGCTGCGCGCCACCGCGAGACCTCATCCTCAACGCTGTGACCGCTATCCTCGAAGGCAAGCTCCCTCCCAAGGGAGCTGTTCTCTCGCCCAATAAGAGCCTTTGCGACGACTGTGACCGGAACGCGAGCAAGCCGGAAAAATTGACCATCAAGGAAATCAAACGGCCCTGGGAAATCATGCTCGACCCGGAGAAGTGCTTCCTCGCTCAGGGAGTCATCTGCATGGGCCCGGCAACGAGGACAGGATGCGGCGAGCGCTGCATTGAGGCGAACATGCCCTGCCGGGGGTGCTTCGGCCCCACCGACCAAGTCTATGACCAGGGCGCCAAGTTCCTCTCCGCCCTCGCCTCAATCCTCGAAACCGTCGACGAGAAGGAAATGGATAAGATCGTCCAGACCATCGTCGACCCGGCCGGAACTTTCTACCGTTTCAGTCTCCCCAAATCCATCTTGCAGCGGAGACGCATGGAGGCAATCCGATGAGCCAAAGAATCACCATCGACCCCATCACCCGGCTCGAAGGCCATGGAAAGATTGAAATCTTCCTCGATGATAAGGGGGATGTCGAACGGGCCATCCTCCAGATTCCTGAACTTCGCGGCTTCGAACAGTTCGCCGTCGGCCGACCAGTCGAAGAGATGCCCCGTATTACCCCCCGCATCTGCGGCGTTTGCCCGACGGCCCACCACATGGCCTCGACCAAAACCGTGGACGCCGTTTTCCATGTCGAGCCGACCCCGACGGCCAGGAAAATCCGCGAACTCATCTATAACACCTTCATGATGGAGGACCACACCCTCCACTTCTTCTTCCTCGGCGGGCCGGACTTCGTCGTCGGTCCCCAGGCGCCAGCGGCCGAGAGGAATATCCTCGGCGTCATTGGCAAAGTCGGCCTGGAAATAGGCGGGAAGGTTATCCGGGTGCGGCGAGAATGCCGGGACATCATCAACTACCTGGCGGGCAAGGTCATCCATCCAGTCTGCGGCCTGCCCGGTGGTGTCTCCAAGGGCCTGGACGAAGAGCACAGGGTTCAGTTCCTCGAGACGGCCAAGTTCGCCGTCGAATTCGCCCAGTTCGCTTTACAGATTTTCAACGACGTCGTCCTCAAGAATAAAGAATATGTCGACCTCGTTGTCGGAGACGCTTATAAAATCAAGACCTATTATATGGGTCTTGTCGACGACAAGAACAAGGTCAATTTCTACGATGGAGCCGTCCGCGTCGTCACGCCAGAGGGGAAAGAGTTTGCTAAGTTCAGACCCAATGAATACCTGGAGCACATCGCCGAGCACGTCGAGCCCTGGAGCTACATCAAGTTTCCATTCCTGAAAAAGGTCGGCTGGAAAGGGTTCGTCGAAGGGGTGGATTCGGGCGTTTATCGAGTCGCTCCCCTGGCCCGGTTAAACGCTTCCGATGGCATGGCCACTCCTTTAGCTCAGGCTGAGCACGATCGCATGTACGAGACCCTCGGCGGGAAGCCCGCGCACAATACCTTAGCTTTCCACTGGGCCCGTTTGATCGAGGCTCTCCAGGCGGCTGAAGCGATGGTTATGCTCCTCGAAGACAAGTCCATCACCGATACGAATATCCGCAACATACCCACGGCGACGCCAACCGAAGGGGTGGGGATTGTCGAAGCCCCTCGAGGAACGCTCATCCACCACTACAAGACCGATGACAAGGGCATCGTCGAGGAGGCGAACCTCATCGTCGCCACCGTTAACAATTCAGCAGCCATCAACATGTCCATCGAGAAAGCGGCCAAAACTTTCATCAAGGGCGGGAAGGTATCGGAGGGACTCCTCAACTTGGCAGAAATGGCCTTCCGTCCTTATGACCCCTGCCATGCCTGCGGAACGCACGCTCTGCCTGGTGAGATGCCCCTCATCATCAACATTTACGACCACAACCGGGAGCTCATCCGCCAACTGAAAAGATGAGAAGAACGAGGAAGAACGGTCAGGGAGCCGTTCGCTTATTTTCTTGAGGGTGTTAACGCTTTAAAATAGAGTTAGGCCCAAGATAACCAGGCCAAGGATACAAATGCACCTCCCGCGATTTTCTTTGCAGACAAAACTCATCCTCAGCTTCCTCGTCGTCATCGCCTTCGGCGGCCTGATCTCCCTTTTTTTTGGCCAGCGCCTGGTGAAGAACACGCTCATCCAGCAGGCTCAGAGCAAAGTCAACCACGACCTGGCCTCAGCCTGGATGGTCTTCAATGAGAAGCTCAACGACATCAAGGATATCGTTAGCTTGACCGCGGCCCGGGAAAGTCTCCACGAGGCCATCAAAGGCAATCGAATGGACATTCTTCTCCGCTATCTTAACCGGGTCCGGAATCAATATGGCCTGGACATCCTGACTCTCACCGATAGTCGCGGTCGGGTCATCGTGCGGACGAGGAATCCGGAAGTCATCGGGGATGATGTTTCCAGCGACGAAATCGTCAGCTATGCTTTTCAGCCCAACATCCTCGCCTTCGCCCAGATTATTCCTCGCCATGAGCTCCTCAAAGAAGGGGAAGACTTGGCCCAGAGGGCTTATATGGAATTCATTCCCACGCCCAAAGCGGCTCCGCGTCCCGAGGACAGAGAAACGAGCGGTATGATGCTCAAGGCGGCTGCCTCCGTCATCAATGAAAATGATGAGCTCCTCGGGGTCCTTTATGGCGGCATTCTCCTCAACCGGAACTATGAGATCGTCGACCGGATCAAGGAGACCGTCTTCCGGGGAGAGAAATACAAGGGCTTGGAGACGGGCACAGCGACCATATTCCAGGGTGATTTACGCATCTCGACCAACGTCCTGGACCCTCAGGGCCAGCGGGCCATCGGCACTCGCCTTTCCGAAGAAGTGAAAAGAGCCGTTCTCGACGAGGGCAAATCGTGGAACGACCGGGCCTTTGTCGTTAAAGACTGGTATATTACGGCCTATGAGCCGATTAAAAATATCGAGGACAAGATCATCGGCATCCTTTACGTCGGGACGCTGGAAAAACCTTATATCGATATCGCTAACCGGGTCATGCTGACCTTCACCCTCCTTGCGTCCCTGTGCGTCGTCTTTCTCCTCATCATCCTCTATTTTTCGACAACGAGCATCATCAAGCCTTTGCAACGGCTCGTTCTCGCCACCCAGGCAATCGCCCGGGGAGACCTCGACCACAGGGTGGAGATCCATTCCAGCGATGAGTTAGGGGTTCTGGCCGCTTCCTTCAACCAGATGACCGAGAAGCTCAAAGCAGCCAACACAGAACTCCTCGAGTGGGGAAAAACCTTGGAGAAAAAAGTCCAGGAACGAACAAGAGAGCTCATGGAGATGCAGGCGCATCTCATCCAGTCCGAAAAGCTGGCTTCGCTGGGCAAATTAGCGGCCGGAATCGCCCATGAGATCAACAACCCGCTGGGCGGCATTCTTATTTACAGTCACCTCCTCCTCGAGGACGCAAAAAAGGATAGCCCCCAGGCTGAAAACCTGAGGAAAATCGTCAAAGAGACCACCCGCTGTAAGGACATCGTCAAGGGCCTCCTCGAGTTTGCCAGGCCCAAGGAGCCGGAGATGGCGCCAGCCAACATCAACGACATTATCGATAAAGCCCTGGGCATCTTCGAGAGACAGGCGCTCTTCCAGAACATCCGGATTGAGAAAAACTATGCCGAGCTTCCCCGGATAGTCGTCGATGCCGGGCAACTCCAGCAGGTCTTCGCCAACATCATCGTCAACGCGGCTGAGGCCATGGAGGGAAACGGTGTTCTGGCCATCCGGACCTCCCTCGATGCCAAAAATGATTGTCTGAGAATCGATTTTGCCGACACCGGCCACGGCATCCGGGAAGAGGATTTGCCTCGGCTTTTCGAACCTTTCTTCACCACCAAAGAAGTAGGCAAAGGAACAGGGTTGGGGCTCGCCATTAGCTACAGCATCGTCCAGAAGCACCAGGGCTCGATCGAGGTTCAGAGTGAATTGGGCAAGGGGTCTGTTTTCACCGTCGTTCTGCCCTTGAAAAGAAAAACTCCCGATGAAAGAACCAGCTAATATCCTCATCATTGACGACGAGGAATCCATCCGCGATTCCATGAGCCAGGTCCTCAGGAAGGAGGGCTGCGCCGTCAGGACGGCCGTCGAAGGCAAAGAGGGGCTGAAGCTTTTTAATCAAGAAACGTTCCACGTCGTCTTCCTCGACCTCAAGCTGCCGGGCATTCCAGGAATGGAGGTCCTGGGCAAAATCAAGGAAGCAAGCCCCGAGACGCCGGTCGTCATCGTCACCGGTTACGCCTCAATCGAGTCGGCGGTCGAAGCAATGAAAAGGGGCGCTTTTGATTACATGGCCAAGCCCTTTACCCCTGAAGAGCTCCGCGTCGTTACCCGGCGGGCGCTCGACGGTCGCAGGCTCCTCTTTGAAAACATCTATCTCCGTCAGGAGCTCGAAGCTCAAAAAGAATTCGAGATGGTCGTTGGCCGCAGTCAGGCCATGCGCGAGGTGCTTGATTTGGTGCGGCGGGTGAGCCCGACAGAATGCACGGTTCTCATCACCGGCGAAAGCGGCACTGGCAAGGAGCTCATCGCCCGCGAAATCCACCGCCACAGCCTGCGCTCCCGAGCGCCGTTTGTCGTCGTTGACTGCGGAGCGCTCGTCGAAACGCTTTTCGAGAGCGAGCTTTTCGGTCATGTGAAGGGCTCTTTCACGGGAGCTCATGAGACCAAACACGGTCGCTTCGAGGTCGCCGACGGAGGAACGATTTTCTTCGACGAGATCAGCAACATCGGCCTCAACATCCAGGCCAAGCTGTTGCGCGTCATCCAGGAAAGGGAAATCACCCGTATCGGGTCGAGCAAGCCGATAAAGGTGGATGTCCGGATTCTGGCCGCGACCAATGAAAACCTGGCCGAAGCGGTGAGAAAGGGAAAGTTCAGGGAGGACCTCTTCTATCGGTTGAGCGTCGTGCCCATTCATCTTCCCCCCCTTCGCGAGAGAAAAGAGGATATTCCCCTCCTCGTTGAACATTTCCTCCGGAAATACAACAAGAAGGCCAAAAAGAATATCACCAGCATTTCTGCCCGGGCGATCAAAGCCCTGACCGAATACGATTGGCCGGGAAACATCCGGGAGCTCGAAAATACCATCGAAAGGGCAGTCGTGCTTTCCAAGAGTAACGGCATCGATATCGAAGACTTGATGTACCACGGGATCAGCGCCGCATCCGAGGTACCTGGTATCCTGGCTGGAAAATACAAAACCCTGGAAGAGATGGAAAAAGACTACATCCAGGCTGTCCTCTGGGCTCAGTCCGGAAACAAAAGCCGCGCCGCCGCCATTTTGGGCATCGACAGGAAAACACTATGGGCCAAAATCAAGAAATACAAATTAGCCACGGTGCAGCCTGAGGGCCGTCGCCATTGACCCCATGGGTGAGGCAAAATGCCACTATCGTCCTTGAGTTCAAGGCCTGACCGTTGAAGATAACTGCGATTTATCTCATAGATAATCAATAAATTAGACCCAAATCCCGGACGGCACTCCTACCCCAGTTTCGGCACAAATCTTGCAATCAACTTCTACTTGATTGTGGAATTTCTCTTATTATGATAAAAGGAGAAAGTCATCAAAATCCGGCCAGGAAATCCTTGATCAGGGCAAAGACGAAAGGGGCTCCTGGTCGATAAAAGGACGGCGAGCATGAAGATCATCAAACTCCCGAGGAAAAACCTGTTTCCTTTTCTCGAGGCTATCTCTGAGGATGTGGAGCTTTGGGCGCCCGTGGCCAAGGGAGATAAGTTCATCTTTGACCAAATCAGCGATTTCTCACGGATTGCCCTGGACGCCACCCGGACGATCATCCCCCCGAAGAAAATCATGGTTCCAGCCCGGTTCACCATGTTCCACTTCAGCGAGAAAGGCTATCGGGAAGACCTCAGCCACGTCTGTGACAGAATCCTCTTTGGCGTTCACCCGTGCGACATCCACGGTCTTCTCATCCTGGACAAGCTCTTTGAGCAAGTCTATCCCGACCCCTACTTCCTTAAGCCCCGGAAAAAAACCTTGATTCTTGGGCTTTCCTGCTGGCCCGACGAACACTGCTTCTGCAAGTCAACCCACACCCACATCATCCAGGAAGGCTACGACCTCTTTTTCACCGACCTCAAGGATTATTTTCTGGTCTGGATTGGCTCCAGCCGGGGCGATGACCTCATCCGTCTCGCCCCTCATCTCTTCAGCGAGAACCTGGCCGAAAAAGATATCCAGAAGTATATCGCCTGGCAGGATGAAAGGGACAAGGCCTTCCAGACAGAAATCAACTTCATCCGCATGCCCGATTTGATGGAGCTCAACTACAACTCGCCCTTCTGGGAGGAAGTTGGCGCCGCCTGTCTCGCCTGCGGCTCCTGCAGCATGGTCTGTCCTACTTGCAACTGCTACAACGTCTCTGACAGGGAATTCCTCGGAGGAAAGCCCGGGCAACGCCTCCGTCACTGGGATTCCTGCACCCTTCCCGAGTACTCCGAGGTGGCTGGCGGCGAAAACTTTCGAGAAAAGAAGTCCCAGCGCCTCAAACTCTGGTACACCCACAAACTCCAGGCCTATGTCTCCAAGTACGGCAAGCCGAGCTGCGTCGGCTGCGGTCGCTGCCTGGTGACCTGCCCCGTCCAGATTAACGTTAAAACCATCGCCAACGCCCTGGAGGGGCAAACCCCAGAGGCTTTCTGGAAAAGCCTGGCCAAGGAGGTGACGAGATGAAAGCCCAGGATCACAATAAAGCTCTGGCTGGTGTCAACCCTTTTACACCCGAGCCAGCCCGGATTGTCCGCACTTACCACCTTACTGAGGACGTCAAGTTTTTCCAGGTCAGGCTTGTCGAAATGGACAAAGCCCTCGCCTTCAACTACAAGCCCGGGCAGTTTGCCATGATTTCCGTCCTGGGGGCGGGGGAAGCTCCCTTTTCCATCTCCTCGACGCCTTCGCGGCCGGGCCTGCTCGAGTTTTGCATCCGGCGGGCAGGAACCGTCACCAACGCCCTTTTCCGCCTGAAGGAAAACTCGCTCCTCGGACTCCGCGGCCCTTACGGCAATGGCTTTCCCGTGGAGGCGATGCTGGGGAAGGATATCCTCATCGTCGTTGGCGGTCTGGGGGCAGCTCCCCTGCGCTCCGTCCTCCTCTACTGCCTGGACAACCGTGACTTGTTTGGCCGGGTCGCCGTTCTCTATGGCGCCAAGCGTCCAGCGGAGATGATATTCCGTGAGGAATACTTCGACCTCAAGCAAAGGGGTGACCTCGAATGCCACTTGGCTGTCGACGCCGATGATACCGGCAAGTGGACAGAAAAAGTCGGTGTCGTCACCACTCTCTTCCCGCATCTCCAGAAAATTGATTCGCCGAACACGTACGCTCTTGTCTGTGGCCCACCGGTCATGTACAAGTTCGTCATCAAAGAGCTCATCAAGCTGAACATTCCCAAGAATCAGATCTTGATGACCTTAGAGCGACGGATGAAATGCGGCGTTGGCAAATGTGGCCATTGCGCTATCGATTATATCTACACCTGCCTCGACGGCCCGGTTTTCACCTACTGGGATGTCATCCACATGCGAGAACTCATCTAAGGAGGAGACGATGGACCAACCCAAGCTCAAAATCGGCATCTATGAGCTAACCGGTTGTGCCGGCGACGCTCTCCTGATCATCGATTGCGAAGAGGAGCTCATCAACATCTTCAAAGCTGCCGACATCGAGGCTTTTCTCATGGCCAAAAGCGACAACCGCCACGGCGAGTTGGATGTCGCCCTGGTCGAGGGCTCGGTCAGCACGGAAAAAGAGAAGGAGGAGCTCCTGGACATCCGAAAAAGGGCCAAGGTCCTCGTGGCTATCGGCAACTGCGCCTGCGTCGGAGGAATCCAGGCCTCCTTCTTGGACAGGAAGGAGTGGGAAAAGAACCTGAAGAAAGTCTACGGGAATGTGGACTTCACTCATAATAAGCCAGCCCACAGCCAGCCCATCGACGCTTTCGTTCATGTCGACTACTATCTCCCCGGCTGTCCTATCGGCAAGGAGCAGTTCCTCTCGACTTTCGCCCGGATGCTTGGCGGCAACCCGCCTGAGCTCTACCGCTTCCCCGTCTGCGTCGAGTGCAAATGGAACGAGAACGATTGCCTCCTCAACAAGAACATCCTGTGCCTGGGTCCACTGACGTTGGCCGGTTGCGGCTCGGTTTGCCCCAACCACAACGTCCCCTGTTTTGGCTGCTGGGGTCCGACCGAGGAAGCCAACTGGACCTCCGAATATTACCTTCTCCTCGAAAAAGGCTTTGACCCGGAGCTCATCCGCAAACGTATGGCCAACTACGCCGGAACGCGAATTGCCGATTTCTTCGCGCCTTTCCGAAAGGAGAAAAGATGAAAACGATCAGCATCGACCACCTGGCCCGTGTAGAAGGAAACGGCGGCCTCTCAGCCACCCTGGATGGCAAGGTCGTCACCGAAGTCAAGTTCACGGTTAATGAAGGCCCCCGGCTCATCGAGAGGTTAACGATCGGTAAAACGCCCGAGGAGGATGTCAGCCTCGCTCCCCGCATCTGTGCCATCTGTACCCTTTCCCATAAAAACGCCGTGCTGCGAGCCATGGAAAACGCCCTCGGTGTTAAAGTGCCGATGAAGGTCACCCTCCTCCGGGAGCTCATGCACATGGGGGAGTTCATCGAGAGCCATTCCCTTCATACTTTCTACCTGGCTCTTCCCGACTATGTGGGTTTTCCCAACGCCATCGCCATGGCCGCCAAATTTCCCTTCGAGGTCAAGATCGCCCTCGAGATGAAGCAGTTTGGCAACCACATCATGAAGGTTTTGAGCGGACGGTACATCCACGGCGAAAACCCCATCATCGGGGGGTTCGGAAAGTTTCCAACGCGAGAGGAGCTCATCTGGATAAAAAACCGGGCCATCCAGTTCATGCCCTTTGTCTTCCGGACCGTCGAACTGTTCTGCGGCCTGGATTATCCGAGCGTCCCCGAGGCCGAGACCGTCTATGCTTGCTGCGAGCCCGGAAGCGACCAGTACGGGCTCTGGGGCGAGGAGATCATTCTCTCGACGGGCGAAAAGTTTTTCCGTGACGATTACCGGAAACTGACCAACGAATTTGTTGTCCCTCACTCCTTCTGCAAAAGAAGCCGCTACCAGGGCAACACCTATTCGGTGGGAGCTCTGGCTCGGGTCAACGTCCTCGGCGAGAGGCTCCAAGGCGAGGCAGGCCGGATGTTCAAGAAGTATTTCAACGCTCGCTGGAAGATAAATCCTCTTTTCCACAACGCTGCGCAGGCTCTGGAAATTCTTTACGCTTTCGAAAGGATTCCCGAGCTCGTCGATGAAGTCCTGAAATATCCCGATGACCCTGCTCCTGTACCCTATCAAGTGAAAAATGGCCAAGGCACAGGCTTGGTCGAGGCGCCGAGGGGTCTTCTCATCCATCATTACGAGATTGTGGATGGCCTCGTCGCCAGCGTGGACATCATCACCCCGACTGCTCAGAACGCGGAGGAAATCGAGCGATACGCCTACCTGGCCGCCCAGAAGCTTCTCGATGACGGCCAGGAAGAAAAAATCAGGGACAGGATGGAGCTTATTGTTCGCGCCTTCGACCCGTGCATCAGCTGTTCCGTCCACATGGCCGAAATCAAGAAGTCTCCGGCGGAAAATTGGAAAGCCAGGTTGCGCGAGCTGCTCTTGGCTGAGCCCATCTTCATCGGCCTGGGCCGGAGGGGCCACGGCGACGACGAGGCTGGCCTCACGCTCGCGGCGCTGCTGAAAAAGGATGGCTTCAAAGAAGTTTATTTAGAGGAGGAATTCGAAGAAGACCATATCCTCGAGAAGGGGGTTGGCCGCCCCCTCGTCTTCCTGGACATCGTCAACATGGGAGAGCGGCCCGGAAAAATCGCCCTCCTTCCTCTCCAGCATGTCTTTTGGAACTCTGTGCTCACCCACAGGCTTCTCCCTGATGTGGCCAACCGACTTACCCATGAGCAGATAAAGCGCTCCTACATCCTGGGCATCCAGCCTCAATCCATTGAAGAGGGAGCCCCTCTTTCCGAGGCTGTCGGTCAGGCCGTCCACAGAATCCGGGGAATTTTTCTTAAGGAAGATAGACGCCGCCTGGCTGAGGCAACGGACTCATTTCAAGAAAAGGACCCTCCTTTCGACCAGCGGGAAAAACGCCAGCATGAGTCATAAGGAATTCATCTGGCTGCCCTTCTCCCACCTGCATCAATCATAACCCACTGGCCGACGTTGGGGGACGGGTTGCGAGAAGACCCGTCCCCCAAAATCTTTATCCGGACCGGGAGAATCCCTGGCTTCCGAAGCAACAAAACGTTAGGGGGTTCAGGCCGGCATCCAGGCCGCCCGACGCGGGATCTCGGATACATTATGGCCCGCGCCCCGGAAGATTTGCTCCTTCGCTGGCTTTGTATTTCCTTGTCGCAGCAATCCAAAAAATGTTAGAATACGGGAGTGATTAGTGGCGAGGAATTATTGGAACAGCTGTGGGGAATTTCGCCTCAGCCATTCGCCGGGCCTATCAAGGAAGAGAGGGCTGACGCCAGCATATATTCTATCTTATTTATTATCAATAAAATAAAAATTTCCCCTGCCTTTCGCTCAGCCTCAGCTTGGCACACAAATTGCTCTCTTCTTCCTCCAGAGAGAGTGACCATGTCGCCTGCCGAAAAGAGAGTCCTGATTGTCGAGCCTGACCCTCGGCAAAGGCGGGGTCTGGTCCACCTCCTCAAGAACGAGGATTATCACATCGAAACGGCCAAAAATCTTTCCGAAGCCATCAAGAAAGTTTCGGAAGGAAATTTTAATTGCCTGATCATGGATACTCATCTGCCGGAAATGAAAGGTTACGAGGCTGTTCCCATCTTCAAGAACCTCGACCCTGACCTGAAAATCATTATGACCACCAGGAAAAACACCAAACGCCTCGAAACCAAAGTCCGACAGCAGGATATTTTTTTCTACTTCATCCGGTCTTTTGGCGATGAAGAGCTCAAACTCGCCCTAAGCAACGCATTTAGACAGTAAAGGAGGAAATAGCATGAGCAAGAGTAACCCGAAAATCCTCGTCATCGATGACGACCCCGATTTTGTGGCGGCGGTGACCCCCATCCTTAAATCCGCCCTCTATGAAGTGGTCACGGCCTCTAACCCTCAAGAAGCCAGGGAAAAAATTTTTGCTGAGAAGCCTGACCTCATCCTTCTCGACATCATGATGGACAGCCTTTTTGACGGATTTTCTCTTTGTCATGCGATCAAGACTTCCAAGGAGTTCAAGGAGTTTAAGGAGACTCCTGTCATTTTTGTCTCGGCTGTCAAAGAGATCGCCGGAACGAGGTTTCAGTTTAAGGGCGATGAGGAAGGGATGGTCGGCCCCGACGATTATATCGATAAGCCGGTCAAACCCGATGACCTCCTGGCCAGGATTGCGAGACTGCTTAAAAAATAAGCCCTTTCCTTACCCGAAAGTTCTGCCCATCCTCGTTACCAAGACCCGAGGCTTGATTTCCTTCGCCCACCTTGCTGGAGAGAGACAGTATCGACTTCAAACAAGGGCAAGAAAAATCAACAGACACCCGGCCACATCATCCCGTAGCGGACCTGAATGGGCAGCCCAAAGTAGAGTTAATGAATTCCTCGCCCGCCTCATTCCCTTAAGGGGTAAGCGAGGTTAACAAACAAAAGAGGCGCCGCTGAAATATATTTGGTTTTAGGGTAAAATAGGAGACCAGGAGGAATTCCGTGGTTGAGAAAAAACCTCTTATCCTGGTGATTGATGACGAAGAGGCCATGCGGGATTCCTGCTCCCTCATCCTAACGAGAGACGGTTACAGGGCCGAGACGGCAGCCAGTGGCGAAGCAGGGCTGGAAAAAATCCAGAAGCTCAACCCCGACGTCGCCCTCATCGACCTGAAAATGCCCGGCCTCAGCGGCTTCGAGGTTCTCGAAAAAATCAAGACTGCCGCTCCCCAGCTTATCCCCATCGTCATCACGGGATATGCTACTGTCGAATCGGCTGTCGAGGCCATGAAAAAGGGAGCTTACGATTTCCTGCCCAAACCTTTCACTCCCGAAGAGCTGCGGATCATCGTCAGCCGAGCGCTGGAAAGAAGACGGCTCGCCGAGGAGGCGGAAACCCTCCGTCGCGAGAAGAAGATGATGGAGGATAACTTCATCACCATGGTCACCCACCAGCTGCGCAGCCCTCTGGTGGCGGTTCAGCAGTATTTCGAGGTCATCCTGGCTGGACTTGCGGGCAAGGTGGATAAAACCCAGGAAGAGATGATCTTGAGGGCCCGGGAGCGGCTGGATAGCCTTCTCCGCTTGATCAACGACTGGCTCGACCTGGCCCGCATTGACCAAGGGAAAATCGTGGCCAACCTCAAACCCGTCGCTCTCGACCAAATCATCAAGAAACAGCTGGAATTCCTCCAGCCTCTCGCCAAAGAATACGAAGTGAACCTCGAGCTTGTCCCGCTCGACAAACCCCTCTTCGTCCACGGGGATGAACAGATGCTGGACCAGGTTTTTTCTAACCTCATTACCAACGCCATCAAATACAACAAGCCTGGCGGCTCAGTGACGGTGTCCCTCGAGACGGAGAACAGTTCTGTTTTGGCCACCGTCAAAGACACGGGCATCGGCATCGCCCGGGAACATCTTCCCTTCATCTTCGACCAATTCTACCGTGTCAGCCGGCGTGAAGACCAGAAAACCAAGGGCACAGGCCTGGGGCTTAGCATCGCCAAGAAAATTGTCGAAGCCCACGGCGGGTCTATCGAGGTTGAGAGCGAGCTGGGCCAGGGATCAACGTTCGTCGTCCGTCTCCCCGCGCCGAAAGGCGATGAAGAATGAAGACGCTCGTCCTCGGCCTGGGAAACGAGCTTTATGGTGACGACGGAGTCGGCATCCATGCTATCCGCTGGCTCAAAGAAAAGCTAAGAAAGGAAGACGAAAAAATCTTCGAGAACGTCGACCTCGAAGAATGCTCGCTCTCTGGGCTGGCCCTTCTCGACGTCATCGTCGGCTATGAGCGGCTCATCCTCATCGATACGGTTAAAAAGGAAAGGCCGGTTTCGGGAAAGATCCATCTCCTCGAGGAGAAAGACCTGCGGGCTGTGCCCGGTCCTTCCCCCCATTATGTCTCGGTGCCACAGGCCATCGAAATGGGAAGAAGCCTGGGCCTGCCTGTCCCTTCCCGCATCCAGGTCATCGCCGTCGAAGCCAAGAACATGTCCGTCCTCGGTGAGACTCTATCGGCGGAGATGAAAAAATGCCTTCCCCTTATCGCTGAGAAAGTCAAGGCCATGCTGACGGAGAAAGTTTAAGGTGGTTAAAAAAGAAGTTCTCGTTCGGGAAGAGATCCTTGGCTCCAACAAGAGAATCGCTTCGGAGATCCGATCCAGGCTTGAGGCCGGTGGTGTTCTGACCGTCAATCTCCTGAGTTCGCCGGGAGCGGGAAAGACATCGCTCCTCGAGAGACTGGCTGATGTCCTGAAGCCCAACCATCCGATGGCAGTCATCGAGGGCGATATCGAGACCGATCGCGACGCCGAGCGCATCCGGAGGAAAGGGATACCAGCCTGGCAGATTACGACCGGAGGAGCCTGCCATCTCGAAGCCAAGATGATTGCCCGCCTCCTGCCGGAAATTCCGGCTGATATCAAATTCCTCTTCATCGAGAATGTTGGTAACCTCGTCTGCCCGGCCAGCTATGATTTGGGGGAAAGCTTGCGCTGCGTCCTCCTTTCGCTTCCCGAGGGCGACGATAAACCCAAGAAATACCCCAAAGCCTTCGCCACAGCCGACTGTCTTATCTTTACGAAGGCCGATTTGATGCCCCATCTTCCCTTCGACCTGAGGCGGGCCGAAAAAGAGGCGTTAGAGGTCAACCCGAAACTTCGCGTTTTCCTGACCTCGGCTGTCCGCGGTGGCGGGATCGCCGAGCTCGCCCGCTACTTTATCGAGCGCCGCGTCAACATGCTCCAGCGCCGCCATGCATGAGCTTTCTCTCATCGCCAGCCTGTTCGAAATCCTCCAGGAAAAAGCCGAAGAACAGAAGGCAAGAAAGGTCGTCCTGGTCAAGCTAAGAGTGGGAAAAATGGCCGGCGTCGTCCCCGAGTTTCTCAGAACTGCCTTCGACCTCTACAAGGATGGGACTGTAGCCCGGGAGGCGGTGCTGGAGATAGAGGAGGTTCCCCTCAGAGTCCGCTGCCGGGCCTGCCACGCGGTCACCGAAAAAGAGGACTTCGTCTTCGTTTGCCCCGCTTGCGGCTCCACAGACCTGGAAACTCTCGAAGGAATGGAGCTCGTCTTGGAAAAGCTCGACCTCGAAGTCTGATATAGAGCGCCGTCTAATCGCTCAGGATGCCCTCGATTTCGGCAAAAATTTGCTCGTCGCGAAAGTGATTCTGGCGTGAGGCCCCCGAAGGGCAAGCGGCCACACAGGTGCCGCACCCTTTGCAGAGGGTTTCGTTGACCCGGGAAACCATCGACTGGCTGTCGAATTCAATAGCCGAATAAGGACAAAGGTCATTGCAAAGGCGACAGCCGGCACAGAGCTCGGGGTCGATGGAAGCGGTGATAGCCGGGATTTCCACTTCGCCTTTGCAAATGGTCGCCAGAATGCGCGCCGCGGCCGAACTCGCCTGAGCCACCGTATCCGGAATATCCTTGGGTCCCTGGCAGCAACCGGCGATGTAGATGCCATCGGTAGCTGTGGCTGTTGGGTCAAGCTTGGGGTGCTTTTCCAAAAAGAACCCGTCCGGGCTGCGACTAAGCGAGAAAAGCCGTTGGATCCTCTCCGCATCCCTCGCCGGCTCGATGGCGCTACAGAGGATAACCATATCGACAGGGATTTCTCGGAACTTCCGGATGAGGGTATCCTCGCATCGGATGAGGAGCTGCCCTTCATGAACCTGGGAGGGACCGGCCTTGACAACTTCAGCTACGCGGCCGCGAATGATGTTGACGTTTTCATCGAGAATCCGGCTGTAGAATTCCTCATAGCCCTTCCCAAATGACCTCATGTCGATATAGAACTGGTAAACCTCTGCCTCGCTTCGATCCTTAATCAAATGAGCAAACTTGAGGGCGTACATGCAGCAGATGCGCGAACAGTAGGGATGGTAATGCTCATCCCGGGAACCGACGCAGTGGATGATGCCCACCGCGCGCGGTTCCTGGCCATTCTTGAGAAGAATCCGGCCGCCGGTCGGGCCGCTCGAGTTGAGCATGTGTTCGATTTCCAGGCTGTTGTAGACGTTATCGAGCGTTCCATAGCCATACTGGGGCATCTGGCGGGGGTCGAAAAGGTCGTAGCCCGTCGTGAGGAGAATTTGTCCGACCTCTATCTCCTCGACTTTCTCCTCCTGATTGTGGTTGATGGCTTTGGGCTCGCAAACCTTCTCGCAGATTTTGCATCCGCCCGTCTTGAAATGGATGCAGGCAGCCGGGTCGATGACGGGAACCTTGGGGACGGCCTGATAAGTGGGGATGAAGACAGCCGTCGTCGGCCCGAGAGTGAATTCTCGAACCTCCCCCGGCCTTAACCAGGCTGGCTCGAGGCGGATAGTTCCAGTTGGACAAACCCCGGCGCAGGCACCGCAGCCGATACAGGCTTCCGTATCGACGTCGAAGGGAATGGTTACTTCCCGATTGACCCCTCGGCCACCCCAACCGATGGCGTTGGCACCGACGATCTCGTTGCAGACCCGAACGCACAGGCCGCAGGCGATGCAGTCCTGGTAGAGCTTCTCGAAGCGTGTTTCGGTGACGCCATAGGCAGCGGCCAAGTCCTTGACCACAGGAACGTCTGGGCAACGGGCCAGGAGGAGCTCAAGAATAAGGCGCCGGTTGGCGCGCACCTCCTCCGTGTCCGTGTAGATCTCCTCTCCTTGCTGGGCGGGATAGTTGCAGGCCGTGACCATTCTCTTGCGCTTACCCCGTCGCATCTCGACCGTGCAGACCCGGCAACTTCCATAGGGCTCGACAAAGTCGTGGTGGCAGAGGGTGGGGATGTGGATGCCGAGTTTGGAAGCGAGCTTAAGGATGGGGGTGCCGCGCTCGGCCTGGACTTCATGGCCGTCTATTTTGAGGGTCACCATCTTTTTCTCTTCCTTCATCCTTTCCTCCTAAGTCTTACGGACAGCATCGAACTTGCAAACAACATAACAGATATTGCACTTGATGCACTTCTTCTTGTCGAGGACATGGGGCTTCTGCTTGGCGCCGGAGATGGCGCCGACCGGGCAGTTGCGCAGACAGACCATGCAGCCCGTGCATTTCTCGGCGTCAATGGACATTTCGTAAAGAGCCGTACAGACTCCGGCCGGGCACTTCTTGGCGATGATATGCTGTTCGTATTCCTCCCGGAAATACTTAAGGGCAGTCAGGACCGGATTGGGGGCGCTCTGGCCAAGGGCGCAGAGGGAGCACTGGATCATGACTCGCGATAGGTCTTCCAATGCCTGGATGTCAGCCGGCTCGCCCCGCCCCTCCGTAATCCGCTCCAGGATAGCATGCATGCTGCGCAGACCTTCTCGGCAGGGGACGCACTTGCCGCACGATTCCTCGAGCAAGAAATGGACAAAGTACTTGGCCAGGTCGACCATGCACGTTTCCTCATCGCCGACAATCATCCCGCCCGAGCCCATCATCGAGCCGGCCTCGGTTAGACTATCGAAGTCGACAGGCAAGTCGAGTAGGCTTTCGGGAAGAAAGCCTCCCGATGGCCCGCCCGTCTGGACAGTTTTGAACTTCTTGCCCTTGGCAATACCTCCGCCGATGGTGAAGATGATTTCTCTCAGGGTAATGCCCATCGGAACTTCAATGAGGCCTGTGTTTTTAACCTTGCCCGTCAGGGAAAAGACCTTTGTCCCCTTGCTCCCACCCCACGGGTTTTCCCTGACATCCCCGGTTCCGATGCTGGTGAACCAGTCCACGCCTTTGGTGATGATGACGGGAACGTTAGCCCATGTCTCGACGTTGTTGAGGCAAGTCGGTTTGTTCCAGAGGCCGTATTCGACGGTGTGGATGTATTTGGCGCGGGGCACCCCGGCTCGGCCCTCGATGGAAGCCATGAGGGCCGTCGATTCTCCGCACACAAAAGCGCCCGCGCCGCGGTGAACCTCGATGTCGAAATCAAAACCCATCTGAAGGATATTCCTGCCGAGGAGTCCGTACTCGCGGGCTTGAGCAATCGCGATGTTGAGCTTCTCCAGGGCGATAGGATACTCCTTGCGGATATAGACATAGCCCTGGTGCGACCCAATGGCATAGGCACCGATGACCATCCCCTCGATGACCGAATGGGGGTCGGATTCAATGACGCTTCTGTCCATAAAGGCTCCCGGGTCGCCCTCGTCGGCGTTACAGATGACGAACCGCTCTTCGCCGCGTTCCTCACCTGCATGACGGCAGGTTTCCCATTTGACGCCGGCCGGAAAGCCTCCGCCGCCCCGGCCGCGCAGGCCGGAGGACTTGATGGTGTGGATGACTTCCTCCGGACTCATGCTCGTCAACACCTTGGCCAGGGCTGTGTAGCCATCCTGAGCGATGTAATCTTCTATGTTCTCCGCTTCGATCAAGCCGCGGTGGCGAAGCACAACAAAGAGTTGTTTCTGGAAAAAAGGGTCGTCGGGAGGAAACGCCTTCTCTGTTACCGCTTTCCCCCCCAGGACATGCTGCTCGAAAATCCGCTTGGCGTCCTTGGGGCTGACATCAACATACATCACCGGTAGCAGGCCGGGCAGCACCACCTGGACAACGGGTTCGCGCGAGCAAATACCCCCGCACCCGGCCGTGCGGAGCTGGACGCCGTTCTCCGGCTGGCTCTTGATGATGTCACGGAAAGCGTCAAGGACCTTCCCGGCACCCGCGCTGAGGCCGCACGTGCCGAGGTGAACGACAATCCGAGCCCGGTTCGGCCCCTCCTTCTTGAGCTCCAGTTCGGCACGTCTCCTTTCCCTGATTTTTTCTAATTCGTCGATGGAAACGGCGTTCATGGTTCGGTCCTTCTCTCTTTCTTAGCGATGACCCATCGTTCTGTATTTATGGATAATTTTGGCTACCTGACCCGGCTCGAGCTTGGCATAGACATCTTGATTGACCGTGACGACCGGCGCCAAACCGCAGCAACCCAGGCAGCGCACCGCCTCCAGAGTGAAATTGAGGTTCTTGTCCGTTTCGCCCAGTTTCACTTCGAGCTCCCTTTCAAAAGCCCGGAGCACCGCGTCGGCACCCTGGACGTGACAGGCTGTCCCCTGGCAGATGCTGACCGTAAACCTTCCTTTGGGCACAAGACTAAAAGCCTTATAAAAGGTGGCCGCCTCGTAGATTTGGTTAAGCGGAACCCCCAGCACGCGAGAGAGCTCGGTGAGGATGGGCCGCGGGAGATAGTGGTATTCATCCTGGATGTCCTGAAGTATTTCGACGAGGAAATCCTTCCTGCCGTTCCACCGGTCGATGATCTCTTTTACTTTGCTTAAATCCACAGCCATGACTGGCTCGACCCCTTGTTCTCTTGATTTGTTCATTCTTTCAGCCGACCTCCTTCAGGACTTTGTCTTTGAGTTTGATCACCCGACGCGTCGGAATCCTAACTGCCGGGCACGAGGAATAGCACAGCCCGCAACCGGTGCATTTGCTTTCGTCAATGTAACGAGGCTTGCGCTTGATTCTCACCTTAAAATTTCCCATCGACCCCGAAACCTCCTCGACTTCGCTGTAACTCAGGAGATGGATGTTCGGCCTCGCGCCCACGCTGACCATCTTGGGCGTCAGGATGCAGGCTGAGCAATCGAGCGTCGGGAAGGTCTTATCGAGCACGGCCATCCTTCCGCCGATGGATGGTTCTTTCTCGACAAGATAAACTTCGTAGCCGGACTCGGAGATTTCCAAGGCCGCCTGAATCCCAGCGACGCCACCGCCGACGATGAGGGTGGCGGGGTTAATCTTCACTGTCTTTATCTCGAGCGGCTCATTCCAGGCCACCCGCCTGACTGCTGCCGCTACCAACCGCTTGGCCTTTTCTGTGGCCTGCCTTTTGTCCTTATGCACCCAAGAGCAGTGTTCCCTGATGTTGGCCATCTGGAAAAGATAGCGGTTGAGGCCAGCGCTCTCACAAGCCTTCATGAACGTATTTTCATGCATGAGGGGCGAACAGCTGGCGACGACGACCCTGTCCAGCTTGAGCTCCTGGATATCCTTTCGGATCATTTCCTGGCCTGGGTCCGAGCACATGAACTTGTATTCCCGAGCGACGACGACAGAGGGCATGGTCCCGGCTTCATCCCTGACGGCAAAAACGTCAACGGTGGCAGCAATGTTTGAACCGCAGTGGCAGATATAAACGCCTATTCTTCTTTGGCCGTTTTTGGTCATAACCAACCTCCCAGGATTTTCTCCGGGACCGAGACCATATTCTGGCCAAAACCCGCTTCTTTTTTCGAAGCGCCAAGGGCGTGGGCAAGGAGCTGCGTGAAGAACAGGACGGGCATCTGGATATGGTAGCCATACTTCTTGTTGATTTTATCCTGGTAAGCATCCAGGTTAATCTGACAGAGAGGACACGTGGTCACGATGCAATCAGCCCCGTTTTCGACAGCGGAGGCGAGAATTTCCATGTTCAGACGGAGGGCCACATCCTGGAAAGTGGTCATGAGCATGCCGCCGCAACACCGGAGCTTGACGGGGAAGTAAACGATCTTGGCGCCCAGCGCCTGGAACAGGCGGTCCATCGTCGTCGGGTTCTCCTTGTCATCAAAAAACCCGTCGGGCCGGACAATTTGGCAGCCGTAATAGGGAGCGACGCGAATTCCTTCCAGCCTGGACTCTGCTTCGGCCACAACGGCCTCAATTCCGATGTCGTTGACGAGCACATCGAGCGGATGACGGACCTTGGTCGTCAGATGGTACTTCAGCCCGACGCGCTTGAGCGACTGGTTCACTTTTTCCCGGAGGATGAAATTCTCGCTTAAGACATGGTTGGTCTTGTTGAGGATGGTGTAGCAGGAACTGCAGGGGGCGATGATGTCAGCCTTCATCCGCTCGGCCAAGGCCAAGTTGCGGGCCGAAAAGGCAAGGGATATCGTCTCCTTGATGGACATGTACATCGTCGCACCGCAGCAATTCCAGTCATCGAGCTCAGCCAGCTCAACACGCAGCCGCCTAAAAACCCAGCGCGTCGAAAGATCATAAGCCTTGGCCGAAGACTCAAGGCTACAGCCCGGATAATAAACATAGGACATGGGAACCTCCTCCCGACTTCCTTGCATCAGCCAGAAAGCTTCCTTTGCTTCAACGCATGGGAAGACGGTAAAGGCACGGCGGAAACAGGAACAATCATCTCCATGATTTCCGCTTCGCGCAGGATTTCGGCCAGCTGGCGGCGTTGCTTAACCCGCAGGGGAAAAAGCCCGACTCGCCCCCGCCGCCACAACCGGTAGCCCAACGGCAAAAGGCTAAAGAGTCGCCAGGGTTTGGTGCGGAGGTAAAAGGCAACGAGAAGCCCGATCTCATAGCTTCGCCCGAAAAGATTGGCCATCTTGACGAAGGAACGAGAGAGGACATAGACAGGAAACCTCTTCGGGAAAAGGTTTTCTTCCATAGCCATCCGCTTGAGAGCATAAAGGATATCAGTCACCTTGATCCCCATCGGGCAGCGGACGGTGCAAGCATAACAGGAAGCACAAATCCAGATTGTCCGGCTGGCCAGGATGGATTCGATATCGCCCGCCCGGAAGAGGGCGATGATTTCGCGGGGCGGGATGTCCATGGTATAACTCACCGGGCACGACCCCGTGCATGTTCCGCACTGGATGCACCGCTTGATTTTCTCGCCCCCTGGAATGTTGGAAACCTGGTAAAGGAAGGCCGCACGGAGTTCGCTCTCCTTCTTTTTGAGGACACCCGGCTCTTTCTTCTGATGAAGCGGCATGCTCTTGACCTCCTCAGGATGAGGGCAGCGCTTTTGGCTATCCGACCAGCCACTAAGGCGACGCTGCCAATTTCCAGTCTTATGCCTGGGCTAAGCTAAAAAAAGAATGCAATTTTAATACCAATCCGGTTTCCAGAGGGGGGGCTCCTTCTTGTCAGTAAGATGTTGATAATAAACAAATAAGCGGTTTGGCGAGAATTCGCCAGCTGGCCTGATACCGAGGTTTGGGGAGTTTTTCCCCACGCCAGGGAATTTTTCCCAGAGCGAATGATCCCCAAACCCAAGCTCAGGTTAATGGAAATTTAGAGCATGTAGGATGGGCAAGAATTGCTTATCGGCAATTTCGGGGGGCAACCGAGCGTAGGCTTGAGGAAAAAGCTTATGTTATAATAATAAAAATCTATTCTATGAGAGAAAAAGCATGAAGAGCCTTAAAGAAATCGCCAGCCAATCGGTTCTTTCCGAAGACAAGCTCAGAAAACTCGAAAAGCTCATCCTTCGCCACGGTCCCTACACACCGGAAGCCATTCGAGAGGAGCTGGATTGGTTTTGCACCGGCCTGGGAATGAACGATTACTATTTCCGGACCACCCCCCTGGAGACCATCGCCGATCATATCCAGGCCCTCAAGGCGGCCGAGGTCATCGCCACGATCAAAGAAGAAAAATCCATCCGGATCGACCTCATCACCGAGCACGAGAACGATGCCCTCTACTTGGTTGACGACGTCCATAGCCGCGCTCTCGAAATCGAACGCCGCATCGAGGACAAGTACCCAAACTCCCGTCTCCAATCCTACCGGACGCAACGGAAAGCTCGAGGGCTTGAGCATTTGAGAATGTATGTGGTCTGTCGACCGAAGTTTCCCGAGCCCCATCCTCAGCCCGGAGAGACTGACCTCCGCAGGATAGCGGATCAAACCTTCCTCGAGACAGCCCCCGCCCAGACCTTCAACCGGTACCAAGCACTCATCGCCAAGACGAGCGACTGGGAAAGTCCGCACATCCACATCAGCCGAGCCCACCGCACCGACGAGCTCCGCCTCACGGTCGTGACCAAGCGGGATTCAAGCCACCGTTTTTTCTCCAACGTCTCCGACGTCATCAATTCCCATGGTCTTGTCTCCAATCGCAAATATGTGGAGCAGTTTTCTAATGGCCGGACAGCTTACGCCTTTTATTTCAAGGGACTCAAGGATAAGAAGCTCATCCAAGAACTTATTGAAGACATCAGCCTCATCTACGTGATTCCCGAATCTCCCCTGTCCTCTCTCTTCCGAGAGGGAAAGCTCAACGCTCAAGAAACCGTCTTCGGAGTTTCGGCCTGGAGCTTCGCCCACCAGTTTTTAAGCGGCTACAACGAAGAATACCTGCGCCTGGCTGAGGCGTTAAAGGATTCGCCAGAATTGTTGGGCATCCTGCGCACGCTCAAGACCAAACTCGTCAAAGATACCTACACAGAGGCGAGAGTCTGGGACGCCTTCTTGGAAAACTACGAGATTCTCAAGCAGCTCTTCCAGCTCTTTGATCGAAAATTCCGGCCGTCAGCCTCCCCAGGCGAAAGGGAAATCGAGAAGGATTTGGAAAGGCTGAAAAAGCAGATCGCTGTCTCGGTTCCTGTCGAGATCGACCGGGATATCCTTCTCTCTGTCTGCACCTTCATCCAGGCCATCCTGAAGACCAATTTCTATGTCAAAGAGAAGACCTCCATTGCCTACATGTACGACCCTTCTTTCCTCAACAAGGTTGATTACCCGGTCACGCCTTTTGGCATCTTCCACATCATCGCCGCCGAAATGCGCGGCTTCCATGTCCGCTTCCGCGACATCGCGCGAGGCGGCGTTCGTATCGTCCGCTCCACCAACCTCCAGAACTACCTCACCAATTCGGATTTCATCTTCGATGAAAACTACAACCTGGCCCTGACCCAGCAGCACAAAAACAAGGACATCCCGGAGGGCGGCTCGAAGGGAACCATCTTGCTGCGCTGGGGCTATCAGCACTGTGCTGAGGAGGCGTTCAAAAAATATATCGACGGTTTGCTGGACTTGATGCTCAACGAGGCGGGGGTGGCTGACCTTTACGGGCTGGACATCCTTCTCTTTCTCGGCCCCGACGAGGGCACCGCCGAACTTATGGAGTGGGCAGCGAGGCGCGCCAAAGTGAGGGGTTACCGCTACTGGAGATCCTTCTCGACGGGCAAACCCGTCTCGATGGGGGGCATTCCCCACGACCTCTACGGGATGACAACAAACTCCATCCACCAGTATGTCCTCAAATCCCTGGAAAAGCTGGGGCTTCGGGAAGAGAACATCACTAAAGTCATGACGGGCGGCCCTGACGGGGACCTGGGCAGCAACGAGATTTTAATCTCGAAGGATAAGATTTTAGCCATCATCGATGGCTCGGGCGTCCTTTATGACCCCGAAGGAATCGACAGGAAGGAGCTCACCCGGCTGGCGAGGGCGCGCCGCATGGTCGAGGACTTCCGCCCCGACCGGCTTTCGAGCCAGGGATTTTTTGTCAGCATCAAAGACCGGAATGTGGTTCTCCCCAGCGGCGAGCGGGTGGAATCCGGCCTCGACTTCCGGAATTCCTTCCACCTCCATCCCCTTTTCCGGGCCGACCTGTTTGTCCCGTGCGGCGGACGACCGGCTTCTATCAACATCAATAACTGGCAGAAATATGTGGATGAAAAAGGTCAGCCGCGTTTCAAGATTATCGTCGAAGGTGCCAACCTATTCATTACCCAGCCGGCCCGGCTGCGCCTTGAAGAGCGGGGAGTTATCCTCTACAAAGACGCTTCAGCCAACAAGGGAGGCGTGACCTCCTCGTCGCTCGAAGTGCTGGCCAGCTTGGCGCTCACCGATGAGGAATACGAGAAGCTCATGTGCGTCCGGGATGGTCGCATCCCGGCTTTCCGGAGAAAATACGTCAGCCAGATTCTCGACATCATCCGGGAGAACGCCCGGCTCGAGTTTGACATCATCTGGCGGGAGAACGCCGCCAAGGGAATACCCAGGTCCGTCCTCTCCGACCTGATCAGCGAGAAGATCAATTTGATCAAGGATGCTGTCGCCCAATCCGATTTGTGGCGCGACCGGACCCTCTTCAAGAGAGTGACCGCTTGCTGCATCCCCAGCGCTCTGCTCGAGGAAGTTGGGTTCGCCACCCTCTTGAAACGCGTGCCGATGACCTATCTTCGAGCTCTTTTTGCCTCGGAACTGGCCAGCCGCTATGTCTATCAGCGCGGGCTCGACGCCAACGAAGTCGACTTCTACACTTTCCTGAAAGAAATCATGATTTGACATACCGACATTCTCTTTGCTATAAATTTATTGACGATTAAAGCTTATGCTCCGGCAAAAGGCTCATGAGACTTAAATATTATTCCGAGCGCAAGTTAAAAGCCCAAATCCTGGAAATCGTCGGCCGATATCTTGATTTGCGTTTTTATCGCATCTTTATATTCGGCTCAAGGGTTAGCGCCTTCAATTCTGAGCGCTCTGATATCGATATCGGCATCGAAGGCCCAAAAGAAATTCCGGGTAACATCCGAATTGAAATTGCGGAAGACCTGGAAGATCTTCCCATCCTTTATAAATTTGATGTCGTCGATTTTAGCAAAGTGACCCCGGAATTCAGGAAAGAAGCACTTAAGAATGCAGAATATGTCAACTGACTTCCCTCTGCTCGGAGATTTCCAACGGGCTGCCTCCCGGCTCGAAGAAGTATTAAACCTCGAAAAAACGGATATTGTCCGAGATTCAGCCATTAAGAGATTCGAATTGTGCTTCGATTTGGCCTGGAAATGCATTCAAGCTTATGCTCGCCGGGAAGGAATAGAGTGCCATTCTCCCAGGAGCTGTTTAAAAACGGCCTTTCAATTACAGCTAATCGATTACGATGACAACTGGCTGAAGATGTTAGATGACCGGAATTTGGCCGTCCATACTTACAAAGAGAAATACGCAGATGAAATCTACGGCCGGCTTTCTTTGTATTCGGGGATGCTATCTGATCTTGTAAATAGGCTTTGTAAATGAAATTGGTTCTCTTCCATTTCGTATGGGCAGAGCATATTTAATCATGGCATTGAGACATGGCAGGATTCCAGATGAAATCTAAGCTGAAAGGAATTATCTAGATGGATGAGTTGACACTTTTTACGATGGCTCTGGGCCTGTCCAAGCCATGACATGTGGTCGATATTCGGTTTTCCAAGGAAGCGGGTCGGCTGGACCTGAAGATTGATTTTTCCAGGGGAGCGGGGTTTCTTTGTCCGTCGTGCGGGGAGGAAGAATGCGGCGTTCATGATACGAAGGATCGGACGTAGCGGCATCTGAACTTTTTTCAGTACGAGACCTATCTTCACGCCCGCGTTCCTCGGGTACGATGTAGGCAGTGCGGGATTCGACAAGTGGAGGTGCCCTGGGCCCGGCCGGGGAGTGGGTTTACCTTGCTGTTTGAGATGCTGGTGCTGCAGCTGAGCCGGGAGATGTCGGTGGCTGGGGTGGCGGAGGTCACGGGAGAGCAGGCGAATCGCCTTTGGCGGATTCTTGGGCATTATGTGGAACGAGCCAGGCGCCGGGTCGATCTTTCCGGGTTTCGTATTCTTGGGATGGACGAGTTTTCGCCGCGCAAAGGGCATGTTTATATGACGTCTTTCAGCGATTTGGAAGCCTCTCGGGTGATTTATCTTGGGGAAAGCCGGAGGAAAGAGGTTGTCGAGGAGTTTGTGGAGGACCTGAGGGGACGAGGCGCAGATCCAGGGCAGATAGAGCTTGTCTGTTGCGACATGTGGGATCCCTATTTGCATGGGTTGTGGAACCATGTTTGCCAGGCTCAAGTCGTGTTTGATCGCTTTCACATCATGCACCAGCTGAACAAGGCTATCGAAAAGGTTCGTTGGCTGGAGCAGAGAGAAAACAAGGCGCTGAAGAAGACACGGTATCTCTGGCTGAAGAATCCGCGTCACCTGACCCGGGAGCAGGAGGAACAGCTGGAGAAGTTGAAACGTCTGGACTTGAAGACAGCCCGGGCCTATCACATCAAGCTGGCCTTGGCGAGGTTTTGGGAGTTGAAGGATCCGGGTCGCGCCGCCCTTTATTTGAAACGCTGGTATTTTTGGGCGACCCATAGCCGGCTGAGGCCAATCCTCGAGGTGGCCAAGGCGATTAAGCGCTATTGGAACGGAGTGGTCAGTTTTACAACGTCTCGGATAACGAACGGCGTAGCGAAGGGGCTGAACTCGAAGATCAAGACGGCTATGAAAAAAGCTTACGGCTTCAAGCATGTCGCCTATCTTCGCACTATCGTGTATCTCGTAGCCAGGAAATTATGTTTCGATTGACCCACACAAGATGAAAGAGAACCGTTTAAATTTCCAAAAACTCCCCAATTACTTCAGCGGTAACCCTTTGGGGTGATAATTCTCAACAAATTCACCCCCCAGCTCCCCTCCAAAGGCTATTGACCAATAATAATTGTCATAACAAAATAATTCAGCCTTCGATGTATACCTACGATTAAGATTAGAAATTAATGCGTCCACATAATAAAATGCGAGCAAAAAATTATATATCATTAAGGATAATGCTGCTTTTTACCTTTTTCTTATCAATATCGTTGTTTTCAAAAAATTCACCAGAACCAAATGACCTTAGCAATTCGCTTCTTCCCCCATTTTATTATTATTTTTCAAAAGGAAAAGAACTCAAAATTAAAGGAGAATTTGACCAGGCCATTGTCTTTTTCACTAAAGCAAGCGTGTATGCAGAGAGAGGGGGGCAGCTTGAAGGGAAATTAGATTCATTAATAAATCTTGGGGCACTATATTGGAATGTCGGCGAACTTAGCCGGTCCTCGGAAAAATATGCTGAAGCATTAGATATTGCCAAAAAAATAGGGCATAAGGAAAAGAGTTATTTCTGCACAGTTGCGTTATCAATCCAAGAAGGCTACAATAAGGCAAAAGAATACAGAGCAACCAAAAACATTTCCTTATCTATCGAAAAATTTAAGGAAGCAATAAAGCTCGCGACGGAAATAAAAAGCAAAGAGCATGAATTGAAATGCCTTCGTCAGCTAAGTCTAAGTTACTGGGAAGAAAGCAATCTTCAGGATTTTTTGGCTGCTAATCAAAGTGCCTTGATTATAGCGCGTGAACTAAATCACACGCAAGAAGAAGGAAGATGCTTAAATAATATCGGGCTTTATAATTGGGTAACTGATAATTATTCAGAAGCTTTAAGAAACTTTCAACTTGCCCTTGAAAGGATCAAGAATTCGGATAATCTACATAACGAGGCTGAATATCTTAACAACATCGGAATATTATTCTTTACAATTGGCGATTATGATAAGGCCCTTGACTATCTACAGAAAGCTCTAGATATAGATTCGAGGCTAAATAACCATTTGGGAATAGCTTTTGATTACATTAACTTAGGCGAGACTTTAAGAAGACGCGGAATCCTAAACGATAACCATGACGATTTCAAGAGGGCTTTGCGCTTTTATGAGAATTCCTTGGAAATAGCAAGAAGTATTAAAAATAATAGAATTGAAGTAGTTTCTCTTAATAACCTTGGGGCCACACACTCTCATCTAAGAAACTATATTAAATCCTTAGAATATTTCAAGCTGGCATATGATAAATCAGAGAATGATAATGAAGCAAAGGCAATGATTCTTACTAATATGGGGATTGTGTATGCTCAACTCGGTAATTACGAAGAATCGACAAGATATTATCAGAGGGCAATAGATTTGGCATTGGAAATTAGAGGAGGAAAGATTCTCTGGGAGGCTTATT
>Ga0209102_1000143_pt1 | contig 49431 bp, 44 predicted proteins | sample ConPoolayeHmetaG_FD_185483 | JGI IMG/M metagenome (GOLD analysis project Ga0209102, IMG submission 185483) | Hot spring microbial mat communities from California, USA to study Microbial Dark Matter (Phase II) - Cone Pool mat layer H metaG... ...
GAGGGGGTAGGAAAGCGATTTGAGCCTGTTTCCCTTACCTTTCTTAGAAGAGTTTTTATAGCTTGAGGCTAGCTCTTGCAAAATGGCTCTCTTAATTTTCATTTCTATCCCCATGTCCTTGCCTCCTAGCTAATTTCATCTCGAAATTAAATCGCTCTTCCCTCCAGAAGACAAAATAATTTCGCGTAGATTTTCTCGTGAGGCAACGAATCATTTTCATCGAGATTTTAAGTGAGGCAATTTGGAGCATTGAACACCAAACCATTTTTTGGTAGGCTATATCGCAGGAGGAAAGAAATTTCCAGTTTGTCTATGGGGCTACGACCTCCTTTTTAAACTTGTATGTTTTTTATAGGTTGGAGGCTCTCTTTTATGCCTCTCTCAAACATCATCTAGCAACTTTGGCACAGTACCTAATCTTTATTTTTGGTTCATCTCCAGATTGGGAAATAGAGAAAGGATAGAAATTTTGCCTTTCGCCTCTTCAGATTTCACAGAGAGACGATCTTTTGTTAAAATCATTAGCCAGATAAAAGGCTCTGAGGTTATTGTTTCTAGCATGCTTTTAAAGGCTCTTATAAGATGAGAAAAGGTCTCCAAAGATTATTTTCTGATGTCTCAAGGAGATATGAGCTTGTCAATCATGTCCTAACTTTGGGGCTTGATATTTTCTGGAGAAGGAAAGCGGCAAAAGTTGCCTCTCTTCTTGGCGGTTATCTTTTACTTGATGTGTGCAGCGGAACCGGGGAAATGGCTTATACACTCTTACACAAGAGAAAAAACGAGAAAAAAATCGTCTCTGTCGACTTTTGTTTTCCCATGATAAAAAAGGCTCAAAAGAAAAGAAAAAAACAAAACATCTCTTTTGTGATTGCTGAGGCATGTCATCTTCCTTTTCCCGATGAAACTTTTGAGCTAATTACCATCTCCTTTGCCACTCGAAATATCAATACTTCAGAAGATAGCCTGAAACAACATCTCAGGGAATTTAATCGAGTCCTCAAAAGGGGTGGTTATTTTGTTAACCTCGAAACGAGCCAGCCCCAGAAAATGTTTCTGCGCAGGCTTTTTCATCTCTACGTCAAGCTTCTGGTAAGGCCAGTAGGCTTTCTCATTTCAGGCTCAAAAGCCGCCTATAGATATCTTTCCTTCACGATTCCGAAATTTTACACCGCAGAAGAATTATCTGCGCTTATTCTCCAGGCTGGATATTCCCGGGTGACCTCAATGCCGCTTTTATTTGGAGTCTCTGCGATTCACATCTGTCAGAAATAGTTTTTCTATTTAGAAATTGGATAGAGGGAATTAGGAATACGAAAAAATAAAAATCCTCGAAGAAGGAAGAAGATGTTCCGGATAGCGGTAAAAATCCTCAGGGCAAGAATTGGCTTAGAAACTAATTCTTCTTTTTTTCTTCTTACTTTTCCTTTGAAGGTAGCGGTAGAATCACTTCTTACAGATTTTAAGGAGGTTAAAGAGATTAAATTTTCTGAGGGATTAGATGGTTATGTGCAGGTGAAAAACTCAAGCGGTAAAGTTTCATATAGCTTCAAGGGAGGAACTTTTTTTCTCAAAGGCCCGCTCCTTAAAATTTCAAGGGAGGCCTCAGATTCGAGATACACTCTGTGGGGAAACCAGGGGCTGATTTATAGGTATACTCTCTATCTTCTGGAGAGGAATTATGGAATCTTCAATCTCCATGCCTGCGCACTCTTGGATGAAAAAAAGAATATGTTGTATGTTGTGGCTGGAGGGGCAGGAGCAGGGAAAACAGTCTTCCTCCTCAGCGGACTGCAGAAGGGGTTAAAACTTTTTTCTACAGAGACGCTCCATTTCACCCTTAAAAATAAGGATCTATGTTGGTATATGGGCTCACTCGTTGACAACATCCGCTGGAGCACTCTTTTTAAGCACTTCCCGCAATTTCTCCCCACCAATGAGGTTGAGGAATCCAAGGAGAGAGGAGAAAAGATTGCAGTCGACCTCTCTTTCTACCGCACCGATAAGGAAGAGCTTCACAATCCCCGATTTATGATTATCTTCCCCCGAATTGAAGAAGGGTGGCCAGGATGCCAGAGGACGAAGGTTGTTGATAAGAGAAAAGGAGCGAAGCTTATCTTTGATAATATTTCTCAAAAACTTGCAGAAACGGTCATCCTCTACGATAGAATTCCCCTCGCTGGGATGGATTGCAAATCACTTGCCCTAGCACGTCTTGAGGCAGTCAGAAGTCTCCTCGACCATGAATCAATGGTGGAGATCACCTTGCTCCTCTCTAATCCTCAAGAATGCTGGGGAAATCTTTTAGATTAAATTAAAAGGAGATGAGAATTGAGCAGAGCCTGGGAAGGAGTCATTGAAGTTCCCATAAAAGGGAGGAGTAAAAAGCCAAGGGAAACTGGTCTGACTATGGTCATCGATAAGGGAATGGCTTTTCACCAGCTAGAAGACTTGCTTGAATCTTCGGGAGAGTTTATTGACATCATTAAACTCACCTTTGGAACATCTGCCTTTCATGAGGAAAAATTCCTGAGAAAAAAAAACGAACTCTTGACCTCATCAGGCATCAAAGTTATGCCTGGAGGAACATTCCTCGAAGTTGCGGTATGGCAGGGCGTTGTGGATGAGTTCATTCAGAGGGCAAAAAATCTTGGATTTTCTGCAATCGAAGTTTCAGATGGAACAATAGAAATAAGCAGAAAAAAAAGGAGGGAAATCATCAAAAAATGCCTCGATAAGGGGTTCACGGTCATTAGTGAAGCAGGGAAAAAAGATCCGCAAGAGGCACTCTCCATTTCAGAGTTAATCGGCTTAATAGAAGAAGATCTTAAGACTGGGGCTTTCAAAGTAATAATAGAAGCGCGGGAAGCAGGTAGAGGAGTCGGGATTTTCGATAGCGAGGGAAAAATTAAAAATGAAGAACTTGAAATGATTGTAGCGGAGATCAAGAAGGTTGATTTTCTCATTTGGGAAGCGCCTCTTAAACTTCAGCAACAGGAATTAATCCTGCGCTTCGGGGCCAATGTAAATCTGGGAAACATTCCCCCGGATGAGGTTCTTGCTCTTGAGGCTCTTAGGCAGGGGCTGAGGGGAGACACGCTGAAAAGAGAATATCTCAAGAAAAGGGATTGGAAATCATAAGTTCACTTATTCTTGCCTCTCCAGGAGAAGAATAAGCACAGTATGCTCCCCTTCGGGAATGGTAAATTTGACTGACTTTCCTTTGAATACTCTCTTTTCTTTATCATCTATTCGCAGTTCATATTTTCCCTTTGATAACAGCTTTATTTCTATTTCCCTAGGTCCAAGCGATTTTGTCTCGAAAGAAATTTCGTTCTCAGAATAAAGGAAATGACGAATGATAATACTGCCTTCGGCATTCATAATTTCTCTACTTTCTTCCTTAAGCTTCATTTCGCCTGAAGATATTTCGAGGTCATAATGTCTTCCCTGGATCGAGAGCCGCGAAAGCTTTCCTTTCTTTTCTGCTTTTATCATTCCAAACCTCAGCCCTTCCCAAGGATTGAAATCCAGGTATTCCTCGACTGCTATCAACGCGAGAAGTGGTCCAAAACTCTGATGCCTTCCTCCCCTTGGCTCCCCAGTTCTGGAATCGAAATATTCAGGGCAAAGCTGAAAATTGACCCAGCTCCGCAGGAAGAGTTCGGCGCTCTTCCTGGCAAATTCAGTGGCTAGGGAATCAAACTTGCATGCCCTTAATCCCTGATAAACAAGGTAATTTACGGGAGGAGAAATTCCCCCTCTTGAAGAAAGCTGATCCCTGAAAGCTGGATCATCTCTGGAGACGGTGGGGATTACATATTCCCCCCAAAATTCCTTTTCGTTCAGCAAATGTTTTATCATCTGTAATGCCCTTTTTTCATCCGGTATCTGGGCGAGGAGTGGATAGAAATTTGAGGCTGCTTTTTTTCGCGAAAACCTCCCATCCCAGTGTCGGTCAAAATAGAAACCCTCTCTATCATCCCAGAGATTGCGATTGATAAGGTCTTTCATGATCCTGTATTCTGCCATGTAATTAGCATAATCTTCTTTTTCATTGAGGAGGTTTGAAATCTGGGCCAGACACCAGGCATCCAGGGCATAAAGAGAATTAAGGTCGATACAGTTCATGGTCAACGTTCCTGTTTTTTCATCGAAATAAGCCTCATCCCAGTTGGGAAGGTTAAATTGGCCGGATTCCTTTTGAGCTCTAAGCTTCCCTTCTAATTTAGTTCGACCTGCAAGAACGTCAGAAATTAAAAACTCTACATCGCTCCCCCACTCCAGGAGACCATCGCCATTCCCGTCCCTTCTCCTTTGACCGTTGGTCTTCTCCGCCTTCCAGAAGCCATGCCATTTTTTGAGGAATGGATAAGCTCGCCTGAGAAATTCAAGATTCCCTGATTTTTCGAAGATTTTCAAGATGACAAACGAGCCCAGTGGAGGCTGGGAATGGTCTGGGGTACCACCTGAATTACTCCTCCAGCCAGGGATGTTCCCATTAGGGTATTGAGTTTCAAGGATGGAGAATATGAATTCTTCTGCGTGTCTTGTGCTTTCCAGAGAAGCTTCCAGGGCAGCTAAAAAAGCCCCCCATCCTGAGATCATCCAATGGTTATCGGGTCTACCTGAGGCAGAAGAAACCTCCCTTCGCCCTGGAGGCGAATAAAATCTGTGATGCCCGCGCTGGTATAATGTTGCCCAGAAAATATTGTTTGACACAGATTCAGCTACACCCTTACAGAAGCCATCGACTCTGACTCTCTTCTTTATGTATCTCTTTTCCTCATCTCTAAGGATTGACTCAATCGTTTTCTCGTTTTTATAACGGTAAATATGGTTTCTCAGAATTCGAGCATCTTCACCGACTCCCGCTACAAAGTAAACTTTTCTTTCATCATCCATATTAAAAGAAAGAGAGAGCTCCTCTGGGTCATCTCTCACAAAAACTGCCTCTCTATTTTTCCAGAAGAGATAATGATACTTTTTCTGAGCTAAATTCTCTCCTTTTACCTGGCCATCGGAGAGCAAGATGAATTTTCCCTTAAAATCCCAGGGGAAATAATGGATAATCTGGAGCTCAATATAACTGGGAGCTTCGATCTTACCTATTACTGTCTTTTCATCCTGCCTCGACCACTCCAGGGTCAGAGTATCGGATTTTCGAGGCGGCTTAATCAAGGTTGGAGTTTCCTCTTCTCTGCCAAAGGGAAGGCTGAGGTCCATCTTTAACTTTGCATACTGTCCATCAGGAGAGTGGGGGCCTACTTCTGAGACAAGAAAGAAAATATCCGCTGAATCGACAGTTTCATTTGCTCTCTTCGCTCTAATGCGGAAGGCAAATCCACAATCTTTATCGGGTATGAAGCATAGTGCTGCCCAAGATTTTGGGTCGAGAGAGCCTATGTAGACATCCTTCCAGGGATAATATATTTCTCCTCTGAGGTCAGACAAAAAGAAAGCAAAGAAAAAAAACAAAATTATTTCTTTAGGCCCTATTTTCATTTTGTTTTTTTCATCTCATAAGGTTCATCTTGAGTAATTTAAGAAAAAAATGTTTTTGAATCAACAAATTTTGGATTTAAAACCTTTGTCCTTCTTTGATTCTTGTGGCGGGCAGGCTCAATTCATCAATGAATTTTAATCTCTTTCATCGATCAAGTCGCTCAAGTCCGTATTCTTTTGCCCATTTCAATACTTCATCATACTCGTTTTTCTTTATGCGGCGTGAAATTTCAGGGTAATCGAATGCCTTATACTCTGGCCTGTACTGACCCATAAGATTAAGATAGGTTGTCCGGGGAAGGTTTTCAGATACGAACTTCAAAAATTCTTTACTCCCTGCGATTCTGTTAGGAAGAATAAGATGTCTCAGAATCATTCCTCTAAAGGCTATCCCATTCTGATCTACCTTAAGCTCGCCTACCTGACTATGCATCTCTTTGAGTGCCTGCTGAGCATAATAGGGGTAATTGTAGGCTCCATCTGAATATTTTGCTGCATTCGCTGGATCCATGTATTTACAATCGGGCAGATAGATATCTACGAGTCCATCGAGGAGCGATAAAATCTCGACCTTTTCATAGCCGCTTGTGTTATAAACCAGAGGGATGCGAAGACCCCTTCGAATCGCCAAGTGCACAGCATTGATGATGTTGGGGAGGTAATGTGTGGGGGTCACAAGATTTATGTTATGGCACCCAAGCCCCTGGATCTTAATCATTGTCTCTGCCAGTCTCTCATCTGAAATTTCTACCCCTTCCCCTTCGAGGCTTATTTGATAGTTCTGGCAGAAAACACATCTCAGGTTACAGTTAGAGAAAAAGATTGTTCCAGAACCCTTTTTCCCTACAAGAGGTTTTTCTTCTCCAAAATGAGGGAAGGCGCTTGAAATCTTAGCCATTGCCCCTGCCCGGCATTTCCCTGTTTGACCCTTCTTTCGGTTCACGCGGCAATCCCTAGGACACAGGGAACAGTTCTCATAAAATGAGTACAATTTTTCAACTCGCTTTGCGAGCTCTCCGTTTCTTTCCAGATTCAAATAAGAAGGGTAAAGCTCTGTGCTTTTTTCAGTTCTTGATGAATATGGTCCTCCGCTCAGATATCGAAGAAAAGGTGAAAAAAGGATCGTGCTCCCAAAAAGGAAAGAGTCAGCAATAAATCTTCTTCTCGAGAAATTTTTCATTTTTAATAATTATAAATTATTTCTTTCTCTCTGTAAATATCATTGAATGAAAAAACGGTGGAGTATTGTGTGTAAATTGTCAGAAATAAAGAGAGAAAAAGTGGAATCTCTACATTTTCAAGAAAACAAACTCACCAGTTGCCTTCAAAAAGCTAATTAATTGCCCCCACCCCTTGCCTTTCAAGAGAGCATCCAGGCTACCAAAAATATGAGCCAAGATGAACCATAGAATAACTTCTCAGATCCCAACCTTAATTAATCTCTCTCCTTGATTTAATTCTTTATCGAATATTTTTAGCTCGGGAAAAATCTTTTATTCTAACTTTTTCATCTTTTTTAACCGGGTAGACCATGTTTGATGTAATGGGCGGTGCATTCGATGAATCTCGAAAGCTCGTCAAGACTGGTATAGATGCTCGGAGTAACTCGTATTCCAACCATACCCTCGGGTATGGTGACAGGAATGGTATAAATCTTATGCCTCTCGAAGAGAACCTGAGAGAGCTTTGGCATATCCATCTTTTCCACCACAAATGTTCCTAATCCACAGGATTGAGATGGATTGAAGGAGGTGAGAAACTTCACCCCAGGCAATTTTTTTAGAGCATTCGCCCAATAGTCTTTAAGGTAACGGAGCCTCTCTTCCTTTCTTTTACCCCCTATTCCTTGATGAAATGCCAGAGCTTCTGCTACTGCCACCTCAAGGTATTCGGGGTGAGTCCCGATGAATTCAAATTTTCTTATGTCCTCTCCAAGAGGGTCAGGAGAAGGGAAAAGAGGCCATATTTTCTTTACCTTTTCTTTTCTTACATATAAAAACCCAGTTCCTATGGGAGCCATCATCCATTTATGAAGATTAGCGCCATAAATATCACAATCAATATCTTTGAGTTTAAAATCAAAATGCCCGATAGCGTGTGCCCCATCGACTACGACCTCGATGTTTCTCTCTCTCGCCATTTCACAGATTTCCTTAACAGGAAAAATCTGACCCGTAAGATTTGTCATATGACACATGAGAATCATCTTCGTTTTTGGAGTGACATTTTTTCTGAACAAATCGACAAGTATACCCAGATCATCGGGCGGAGTAGGGAAAGAAAACATTTTCACCCTTATTCCTTCTCTCTTTTCCCTCTGGAAAAGAGCATTTTTCATCGATGGATAATCATGGGTTGTGGTTAAGACTTCATCACCGGGTTTGAGCTCAATTCCAAGAAGGGCAATCTGCATCGATTCAGTCACATTTCGCGTCAGGGCAATTTCCTCAGGCGAACACCCGAAGATTTCTGCCAGCTTCTCCCTTACTAGCTCTCTCCTGGGGCTCAACAACTTCCACATGTTGTAAGCGGGTGCTGCGTTCGAAAAGTCCATGTATCTTCGGACGGCTTCCATAACGCACCTTGGCACAGGATGAACCCCACCATTATTCAAGTTGATTATGCTTCGGTCGACATCAAAAGCTCTCTGGATCTCAAACCAGAAGTCTTCGTCTCTAGCGAGCTCATTTTCAGGCACATTCTTGACCTCGTTGAGCTTTTTCTCGATTCGGGCCCAGGTCTCTTTCTTCCCCAAGCCAAAAAAACCGATCCCACTAAAACCAAGCCCTAAAGCCTTTAAAAAAACCCTTCTATTTGATTTCATCTCCTTTCTCCTTTCTTACCTTTAAATCTTTATTTCTGTATATACTCACCTCGAAAAACAAGTCAATTCAAACTTAAAGAAAATTTTCACCCTTCATCATAGCCTGGAGTTAACCTGCGTTTGTGTTTATAATTAAAAAGATGAAAAGAGTAAAAGTTTCGGTGGTAAAAATTGCTAATTATGAAAGCGGGAATCTTTCTCGCGCCCTCAGAAAAAGCCTTGATTACTTGGGAGGGCTCGAAAACATCATCAAACCAAGAAGTAAAGTGTTTGTGAAGATTAACCATCTCTCCCCTTCCTCTTCCCCAGAAAAACCGATCATTACCAACCCCTTATTCACCAAAGAGGTGGTCTGTCTTCTCAAAGAATTTGGGCATCAAATAATTGTAGGAGACGACATTCAATCCCTGCCCTATGATGGTTTCTCGATTTCTGGTTACAGGAAGATTTGCAAAGAATTGGGGGTAAAGCTCGTGAATCTAAAAGAAACTGGATTTAGAGCCATGACTTGTAAAGGGCAACTTCTCAAAAAAGTATTCATCTCCCCTCTCCCTCTTGAATCTGACTACATCCTGAACCTTCCCAAATTGAAGACCCATTCTTTCACTATTTTCACTGGAGCAATCAAGAATATGTTCGGTCTCATTCCTCATGGCCTCCGTCTTCAGTATCACCGAGAGTTCATGAGAAATGAAATTTTCAGTCAAATGCTAGTAGACATTTTCTCCTGTGCTCCCCCTCACCTGACCATCATGGACGCCATTACCGCCATGGAGGGAGAGGGTCCTTCTGCTGGAAAAGCGAGGAATGTTGGGCTCATCCTTGCTTCAGAAGACGCAGTTGCCCTGGATGCAGTGGCTTCAAAAATAGTCGGTTTCAACCCTTTTGATATCCATTCCACCCAAAATGCACATGAAAGAAATCTTGGAGTGGCAGAACTCAAAAATATAGATATTCTGGGAGAAAGCATTCAGGATGTCAGGATAAGGAACTTCAAACACTCAACTATAGCCATAGGATTTTTAAGAAGGAGAATACCGTCTTTTCTTTATGCATATCTTCAGAAAGAACTCGTCTTAATCCCTGAGGTTGACCAAAAAAAATGCACGAAATGTTTAGAATGCGTAAAAATCTGTCCGGTGCAAGCTTCGAGAAAGAGAAGAAAATCAGTCTGGATAAATAAAAAAGAATGTATCCATTGCATGTGTTGCCATGAGATTTGCCGTTATCAAGCAATAAGGCTCCACAGAAAACCTTTTGGTCATCTATTCAGACTTGCGACAATGCTCGGTCGCAGATTGAGTTAAAGAGTCCTCTATATACCTAAAATCTGTAACCGTGAGAGGAAATAATCGCTCTACACTTTTCAAAAAAGTTTTATTTTAGAGACAATTTTCATCGGTTCTTTTTGAATTTCATTTAAAATACCGCCATAAGTTATGCTTCCTCTTCATTTTCTAAAAAGAAAGATGAATTTCTTAATCTTATGTGATAAATTTAATCTTCGAAAGGAAGGAGGCTGAGATGGATTTTAGGGTATATTTCAAGTCTCGTCAGGGAGAGATGGTGAAACTCTTAAAAACTCTCGTGAGCCTAGAATCACCGTCTGACGATAAAAAAGCAGTGGACAGCTGCTCAAAGTTCGTTGCCGAGGAATTCGAAAAGGCAGGGGCCAGATTCACCTGTTATCCCCAGAAAAAAATCGGAGACCTTTATGTAATAGAATACCCTGTTTCTAAGGAAAAAGAGTATGAAGAAAAAATTCTCCTTCTCCTTCACACCGACACTGTATGGCCGGTGGGAAAAATCAAAACGATGCCCTTTTATCTCTCAGGAGACAAAGTCTTCGGACCGGGTGTGTTGGATATGAAGGCAAGCCTGGTAATGGCAATATACGCCATCAGAACCCTGAATTATCTTAATCTCAAACCGAAAAAGAAGATAATCATTTTCCTAAATTCTGCTGAGGAGATTCAGAGTGAATCCTCGAGTGAGCTAATCCGTTCGCTGGCAAGAAAATCGAGTTATGTCCTCTGCCTCGAACCCTCTCTTCCTCAAGGAGCTCTAAAGGTCAAAAGAAAAGGAAGGCTCGTAATTCGCCTTGAAACTAAAGGAAAATCTGCTCACGCTGGCTCACCTCAGGAGGGCGTGAATGCCATAGACGAGTTGATGCGTCAATTACGACGCCTTCAACAACTGAGAACAAGACAGACGACAATTAACATTGGGCAAATAGGAGGAGGAGAAAAGCCAAATGTGGTTGCTGAAAGAGCATGGGCTATTCTGGATATAAGATTCTGGAAAAAGAATGACCAGTTAAAAATCCTGAATTTCCTGAAGACGCTAAAGCCTACGCTGAAAGGTGCCCAGGTGAAATTTTCGATTGAAAGCAGCACTCCTCCCCTTGAAAGGACGAAAAAATCGTCTCTTCTCATCCAAAAAGTGAAAAAGATTGCTTCCACTCTTGATCTAAATCTTGGAGAAGGAAAAACAGGAGGAGGCTCTGATGCTTGCATCGCTTCCGAGCTAGATGTAGCAACTGTGGATGGTCTGGGACCTGAAGGAGATGGGATTCATGCCGAGCATGAACATCTTCTCCTTCACTCTCTCATTCTGAAAACCGCTCTTTTAACAGAAATATTAAGGCAACTTTGATTGACCTAATTATGAAATTCTGATAATTTTTATACCTTAGCATCCCTTAACTTCTATCTGGAAGAAGAATAGAGAGAAAGGAAGATTTACTAATCTTCCCCAGGAAGAGGAAAATTTGGGAAAAATTTAATAAATAAGAGGAGGAATCATATGATAAAAAAATATTACCTTCTTTCTCCTGGGCCAACTCCGGTCCCAGAAGAAGTTCTCACTGCCGCGGCAGAGCCAATCATCCATCACAGAACTCCTGAATTTTCTGAGATTTTCATGGAAGTTTCACAGGGATTAAAGTACGTTTTCCAGACTGAAAATGATGTTTTTATCCTGGCCTCATCAGGCACAGGAGCCATGGAAGCAGCGGTAGTCAACACTCTGAACAAAGGAGATAAAGTCATCACTATAAATGGGGGAAAATTCGGAGAAAGGTGGGGTAACATCTGTCGTGCCTACGGAGTTGAAGTAAGAGAAATAATGCTTGAATGGGGTGATAATTTTGATAAAAAACAGCTAGAAGAAGAACTCAGGGTTCACCCTGAGACAAAGGCTGTTTTTACCACCCTTTCTGAAACGTCCTCTGGAGCAGTGTATGATATCCAGGGGTTTGGGGAAGTTGTCTCAAAGACAGAGGCAATTTTAGTCGTTGATGGAATCTCGGGAATAGGTGCAACCCCCTGTCCCATGGATGAGTGGAAGGTAGACGTGCTTGTGGCCGGCTCACAGAAATCGTTCATGATCCCTCCCGGACTTGCTTACATCGCCTTCAGCCCTAAAGCCTGGAAATTAGTAGAAACTTCAACTCTTCCCAGGTTCTACTTTAATGCAAAAGACTACAAAAAGAACCTTGCCAAAAAAACAACTCCATGGACCCCTGCAGTTTCCTTGATCATTCAACAAAAAAAAGCGCTGGATATAATCAAAGCCCTTAGCCTGGAAAAGCTCTTCGAACACCACAGAATTCTGGCAGATGCAACAAGAGCAGGAGTAAAGGCATTAGGCCTTGAGTTGCTGGCAAAAAACCCTGGAAACATCCTCACCGCAATAAAGGTTCCTGAAGGTCTAGATGGGGTACAGCTGGTAAAGACAATGCAAGGCAAATACAAAGCCTACATTGCAGGAGGCCAGGATCCTTATAAAGGAAAGATATTCAGGATTGCACACCTCGGTTATATGGGTGGATTCGACATCATTACCGCGCTCACTGCACTTGAAATGACACTTTCTGAACTCGGATTTAGATTTGATCCCGGAAGCTCCATAAAGGCAGCCGAAGAAATCTTGAAAGAGGAATGGAAATGAAAAAAATTTTGATTGCCGACCCTTTAAATCCAGAGGCTCTGGAAGAGCTTAAGGCCTGTCCGAATTTTGAGGTAACCCTAAAAACAGGGATGGATGAAGCTGAGCTAATCAGAACTATCCCTGACTATCACGCTGTTGTGGTGAGAAGTGCCACAAAGGTAACAAGAAAAGTAATCGAGGCAGCCTCAAACCTTGAGCTCATCATCAGAGCAGGAATTGGATTAGATAACATCGACACCAAAGCAGCAGAAGAAAAAGGGATTGAAGTCATGAACACTCCCCAGGCAACAACCATTTCCGTTGCAGAACACACCTTTGGGCTGATGCTGGCTGCGGCTCGAAATCATGGAAAGGCTAACCTTTCTATGAAAGCCCATAAATGGGAAAAGAAGCTCTTCTCCGGCACCGAACTTTTCGGAAAAACTCTTGGAATAATAGGCTTCGGGAGAATTGGACAGGAAGTGGCGAAAAGAGCCCTGGCTTTTGGAATGAAAGTCATTGCCTTTGATATTCTTCCCCTAAAAACAGACCTCGATGTCAAACTTGTTTCTTTTGCCGAAGTTCTTTCCTCATCTGATGTTCTCACCCTTCATCTCCCTTTAAACGAAAAGACAAGACATCTGATAGGGAAGGAAGAGTTCTCTAAGATGAAAAAGGGCGTGATTTTAATCAATGTTTCAAGAGGCGGAATAGTGGATGAGAATGCCCTCCTCGAAGCACTAGAAGAAGGCAAAGTGAGAGCTGCGGCACTTGATGTGTTTGAGAAAGAGCCACCTGATGATTTCTCGCTTATCGACCATCCCAATGTCATCGCTACTCCCCATATAGGAGCAGCTGCCAAAGAAGGGCAAGAAAGAGCTGGGATGGAGGTGGCAAAGATTTTGAAAGAGAAATTAAGTTAAAAATTATTTAAAAATTATCTTTCTTCAGAACCTGGAGGAAAGATGGCAGAAATAAGACCCTTTAAAGGAATAAGATACAATAGCAAAGTGGTAAAACTTGAAGAGGTAATAACAGAACCCTACGACAGAATACCACCTTCATTGCAAGAAGAATATTACAGGAGAAGTCCTTTCAACGTGGTGAGAATAATTCTCGGGAAAGAAATCGAACCTGAAAATCCTGAGCAAGATAAGTATAAGAGAGCCAAATTGTATCTTGAAGAGTGGATGAGAAAGGGTGTTTTAATTAGGGAAGAAAAAGAATCTTTATATCTTTATGAGCAAGAATTTAGAGTGGATAAGGCCTGGAAAAAACGCAAGGGGCTTGTGGCAAGAGTGAAACTCGAAGAGTTTTCATCAAAGAAAGTTCTCCCTCATGAAAAAACCTTCCCTAAACACAAAGAAGACAGATTGAACTTGCTCCGGGCAACAAATACCAACACCGAACAGATCTTCCTTCTCTACAAAGACGAAGAGCAAAGAGTCTCCCAAGCAATTGAAGATTCACTCCAAAGAGCTTCCCTTGTCGCAGAGGTGGGTGACGAAGACAATATTTTCCACAGATTATGGATTATCTCAGATGAAGAGGATATAGAAAGAATCCAGGATGGGATGAGGGATAAAGTTTTGATCATAGCGGATGGACATCACCGCTACGAAACTTCTCTTAATTTTCGCAAAGAAACGATCCAGAAAATGAAAACCATCAAGGGAGACGAACCATTTCAGTATGTAATGATGACACTATTTGATTTCGACGACCCTGGTCTTGTTATTCTCCCTACCCACAGACTACTCAGAGGGGTTGACCGATTAACTGAGGAAAGTTTGAGGAAGGTCCTTACCCCCTATTTTGAGATAGAAGAAATTGAATGGACCGACCTGTCCAACAAATCTTCTGTTTCTTTAGCTCTTGAAAAGATCAATTCTGGATCTCATGTTTTTGCGGGCATTTCATCTGAATTTAGAAAAATATTTATATTTCGGTTGAAATCCGAAAAAATTCTCAATGAAGAGATGGACCCGCAGAAACCTACGGAGTGGAAAAAACTCGACGTATCAATTCTTCATTCCCTCATTCTGGATAAACTTGCCTCTCTTTGTTCCCAGCCCCTTTCTCTTGAAGGACAGGTTGGCTACATAAGAGAAGTCGAGGAGGGAATAAGAAAGATTGTTGAGGGAGAATTCCAGATGCTTTTCCTTCTCAAAGCGGTGACCCTGCCTGAGCTAAAAAGTGTAATCGAAAAAGGAGAACTAATGCCCCATAAATCCACAGACTTTTTCCCAAAATTAAAATCAGGACTTATCATGAATCCTTTAAATGATTAGATTCTTATGAATAAAGGACTTTAAAAATGGTATATCTAGATAACAATGCCACCACTCCAGTTGACCCAATCGTGGCCGAAAAGATGAGCCAATTTATAAGAGAAAATTTTGGAAATCCCTCCTCACTCTATCCCCTCGGTCGAATAGTAAGAGAAATGATTCAAGAGGCACGAGAAACAATTGCAAAGGCGATTGGTGCCAGCAGAACAGAAATAATCTTCACAGGCTCTGGAACAGAAGCGGATAACTTCGCACTCAGGGGAGTGATCGAGGCCAATCCTGAAAAAAACGAGCTTATAACCTCGGCAATTGAACATCCTGCAATCATGAGGACTGCAAGCTATCTCGAAAGGAAAGGCGTAAAAGTGACCTATGCCCCGGTGGATGAGTACGGGATTGTGGACATAGACTTCATCAGAAAATCAATCACCCCTCGCACTGCTCTCATCTCCATCATGCACGCCAACAACGAGATAGGCACAATTCAGCCTGTAGAAGAAATAGCAAAAATTGCCAAGGAGCACGGAATAATTTTTCATACAGATGCAGTTCAGTCATTTGGAAAGATAGAAGTAGATGTGAATAAACTTGGAGTTAATCTCCTTACTCTATCTGCCCACAAAATCTACGGGCCGAAAGGAGTGGGTGCGCTCTATATCAAAAAAGGAACAAAGATTAGCCCCCTGATTTTTGGAGGCCACCAGGAAAGAGAAATGAGAGCCGGGACCGAGAACACAGCCGGAATAATAGGATTTGGGGAAGCGGTGAAGATTCTTCAAGAAAGAGGGGAAAAGGATAAGAAAAAAATCGAAAAGCTTGCAGAGAAGTTGAAAAAGGGAATTGAGGAAAAGATACCCAGAATAAGATTCAACGGGCACCCTGAAAAAAGAATTAAATCGACTCTAAACTTCTCCTTCTATGGACTGGAAGCAGAAGCAATTCTTCTTTCCCTTGCGACCAAAGATATATGTGTCTCGACAGGCTCTGCCTGTAGCGAGGAGTCAGAAGAGGTATCCCACGTTCTTCAAGCGATAGGGCTTCCACCTGAGGTTGCTCGTTCTTCTATCCGCATGTCGCTGGGACGGTTCAACACAGAAGAAGACATTAAGATTGTCCTTAGAGAGTTACCAGGAATCATCAGCAAATTACGGGAGATTTCTACTCTTAAGATAGATTAAACTTTATTCTTTTCCTGGCGAAGTTGCCGGAGAAGGTTTCGTCTTACTTCACAAAAAAAAGCTTGATATTCCTCTGTTTTGTAATCTGGATACGTCCAGGGCAGAGGTGTTGCCCCAGTTTTTTTAAAGAGAAGCTCAAGATGAGCATAGATACCATGGCTAAGGGGTATACGATGAGCAAAGTTTTTTGCTGTAGCCATTATCAACGCAGTTTGAGAGACATAGCCGGGGTCGAGGTTTATTACCCTTCTTGAGGCTGCTGCTTCTTGCCTCATCACTTCTTCAAGGCGGTTAGTGTAGAGCTTTATCCTGCTCAATTTCTCAGGGTTGATTAAGCGCGCGAAGCTCAAAAATTTCCTTTTAAGATAGCCTTCCATTTGTTTTGAATAATAATCAGTCCAGTCAAAAGGAAAAAACATGCTCTCGCCATCTATGGGGCCATATTTTCTTCTTAAATGATTCTTTGCCTTCTCAAAAACTTCATCTTCGCCAGCTATAATCCCGCAGATGAGCTTTACAGGGAGGAAAGGCTTAGCTTCTGCCATTTTTAGAGAATTTTCTTAAACAGATTTCCTTTTAAAGTCTAATTTTTTCTTTTTCCTTAATCAACCTTTCATTCAACCTCTTTGACATTATCTTCACTTTGGACTACTTTTCTCTCATGATTTTCATCCTTTCTGGTCCTCTCCATTCGGGAAAAACAAGCTTCACCAAAAACCTTGTCAAAAAATTGAAGTCGATAGGACTTGTGGTAAGGGGTTTTCTGAGTGAGGCTGAAATGATTGAGAAACAAAACATAGGATACAATCTCTACGACCTGGATTCGGGAAAATCAATTCCCTTCATCAGGAAAAAGGGTAAGCCCGGGTGGCAGAGGATAGGAGAGTACTATTTTATTCCGGAGGCTCTTGAAAAAGCGCTCCAAATAATCAGAGACAAGAAGAGAAGTGACCTCTTACTTATCGATGAAGTTGGTCCGCTAGAACTCTCTGGTAAAGGTTTCTGGCCGGCGCTTAGCGAGGTTTTGAAGCAAGAAAAATTAAATTTTCTTTTTGTGGTGAGGTCCCATGAGGTAGAAAGACTCTGCTCCAAACTAGAAGACAAAGAAATCAAAGTGTTTGATTTTAGAGAGCCAGAAGCTTTTCATTCAATCTTGAAGGAATTAAAGGAAGAGAAGGATAAAGAAGAAAAAATTCAGCCTCCATTTGAGTGAAAAGGGTAGCTCAAGGAAAGTTTCCCTTGACATATTTATAGAGAAGAAGAATAGTCAAAAGCATCAATTCAATTGACCTTTACTCGCTTATTTTTTATAATTGCCAGGAAATGAAATGGGTCTATGTGGAAGACATTTCCAAATACAAGGACCAAAGGGTCGAAATAAGAGGATGGATTTACAATAAACGCTCGAGCGGGAAGGTCCGCTTCCTTCTCATTAGAGACGGGACAGGAATAATCCAGGGAACAATTACAAGTCCGGAAAAAGAAAATCCTCTCTTTGAGAAATTTGACTCGCTAACTCAGGAATCCTCGCTTATCGTGCGGGGAAGAGTCAAGGAAGATAGAAGGGCACCAGGTGGATACGAAATTGAGATCGAGGAAATTGAAATCCTTCAGATTGCTCAGGATTACCCCATCACTCTTAAATCTCATGGTACTTCTTTCTTGATGGAACATCGCCACCTCTGGCTTCGCTCCCCGAAGCAGCATGCTATTTTGAAAACTAGGGCAGAATTAATAAAGGCTATCCATGATTTTTTTGACGATCGAGGGTTTTGCCTCCTTGATACTCCAATTTTGACTCCCAGCGCCTGCGAGGGGACGACAACTCTCTTCGAAACCCAATATTTCGACCAGAAGGCATATTTAAGCCAGAGTGGTCAGCTTTATAACGAAGCCACCGCTGCAGCTTTTGGAAAAGTATATTGTTTTGGCCCAACTTTTAGAGCTGAAAGGTCGAAGACAAGAAAGCATCTCATTGAATTCTGGATGGTAGAACCTGAGGTAGCCTTCGCCACCTTAGAAGATATAATTGAGCTAGGAGAGGACCTTATTCTTTTTGTCTTGGAAAGAATCTTGGAAAAGAGAAAGGCAGAGCTTGAAATTCTTGAAAGAGACACAGAACCTCTGGAAAGACTTAAAAAGCCCTTTCCCCGCATAACGTATGAGAAGGCTCTTACCTTGCTTAAAGAAAAGGGCTCAAAAATGGAATGGGGTGAGGATTTTGGAGCCCCTGAGGAAGCTCTTCTTTCGGAAATTTTTGATACTCCCGTTTGTATAACCCACTTCCCTGCAGAAATAAAGGCCTTTTACATGCAGCCTGACCCCGAGAGGCCTGAGCTTGTGCTTGGAGTAGACGTGATGGCTTCGGAGGGATATGGCGAAATTATCGGCGGAGGCCAACGAATACACGACCTCGAGCTACTCAAAAAAAGGATAAAAGAGCACAATTTGCCTCGTAAATACTATGAGTGGTATCTTGACCTTAGAAAATTTGGCTCTGTTCCCCATTCTGGATTCGGACTCGGTGTGGAGAGAACTCTGAGCTGGATCTGTAAAATAAAACACATTCGAGAAGCAATCCCCTTTCCCCGTCTTCTATATAAAATCTATCCTTGATTCTTCACTTTTTTTAGGAAAAGTCAGTTTTCCGTGAGAATGGAACAACCTTTACTCCAGTCTAATTACCCATTAAAATGAATAAAAAATGGAAAAAATAGCCCTCATTTCTCTTGGATGTGCCAAAAACTTAGTGGATAGCGAAGTCATGCTTGGTTATTTAAAAAAAGATGGCTATGGATTCACCTCCAAGCTTGAAGAGGCAGACGTCATAATAATAAATACCTGCGGCTTCATAAAAGAATCACGCAAAGAATCATTTGAAGAAATAAAACGAGCGTCGAAGCTCAAAAAGAGCTCAAGGCTGAAAAGAATCATCGTCACAGGATGTTATGTGGAAAGAGAAAAAAAAGAGCTCAAAGAGACATTTCCTGAGGTAGACTCATGGCTCGGGGTGAGAGATTTTGATAAAATTGGAGACCTAATAAGAGGAAAAACATTTCTAGAATCAGATGCATGTTTTCTTTATTCCCACACCTCACCTCGTGAACTTTCAACTCCTCCTTCCTGGACGTACATAAAAATTTCAGAGGGTTGCTCACACAAATGTTCTTTCTGCGCCATCCCTTTGATCAAAGGACCCTACAGGTCTAGAGAAATAAACTCCATAGTTGAAGAGGCAGAAATGCTCACTTCTCGAGGCATCAAAGAAATCAACCTAATTTCTCAGGATTCGACTTATTTCCTCCGTGAGAAAGGAAAGGAGGATGGCCTTGTTTCTCTGCTCAAAGAGCTTTTAAAGATTAGAGGCATTGAATGGATCAGAATCCTTTATGGTTATCCAGAAGAAATTGATGACGAGCTCCTTGAAATAATTCAGGAAGAAAAAATCTGTTCTTACCTTGACCTACCTTTCCAGCATTCCCATCCTCGAATACTGAGAAAGATGAAAAGAGGAATGGAAGGGAAAAAGGCATTAAAATTTATCGAAAAAATCAGGAAGAAGATACCAGACATTGCCCTGCGCACATCGCTCATAGTGGGGTTCCCAGGAGAAGGGAATGAAGAGTTTGAGGATTTAAAGCTTTTCGTCCAAGAGGCGCGTCTCGACCATATAGGGGTCTTCACCTATTCAAGAGAGAGAGGTACAGAAGCTTATCTTCTTGGAGATCCAGTTAAAGAAAGCGTCAAAGAGAAAAGAAAGAGGAAAATTATGGAGCTTCAAGCTGAAATATCATACGTCAATAACTCAAAATATCTCAACCAGAAAGTAGATGTCCTCATCGAGGGAATGTTGAAAGAAGATGAAACGATTCTTGTTGGGAGGGGAGAGTTCCAAGCTCCTGAAGTAGACGGAGTCATATTTGTGGAGGCCAACCAAAAAGCAGGACGGCTCTTGAATAAAATTCACAAGGTTGAAATAGTAGGCTATGATGTATATGATTTATACGGAAAAATAGTCTAAATGAAAAGAATCTCCTGGATTATAGCCACATTTTTAGGAATCGGTTACTTTCCCCTCGCGCCAGGAAGCGTAGCCAGCTTTTTTGTAGCCCTCTCCTACCGATATTTCCTCCACAGAATCCCCTGGCATCTCTACCTCGGAGTGTTTCTAGTGATCATGATTGTCGGCGTCATTTCTTCAAACATCTTTTCTAACGAATTGAAATCAAAAGATCCGCGCAAGATTGTAATCGATGAAGTTGCAGGTCAATATCTGATCTTTTTCAGGCTCAGCCCTTCCTGGATAAACATTTTAGGAGGTTTTCTTCTCTTCCGTTTTTTCGATATTTTAAAGCCTTTTCCCATAAGGAAAATTGAAAACTTCCCCAAGGGATGGGGAATAATGTTGGACGATACGATGGCTGCAATCTACGCTGGCATAATTCTAAATCTTTATCTTCTATTCTAATGGAAAGGAAAGAAAAGCTTAGAATTGAAATTATCGTTGTGGGAACAGAGCTCCTCTCCCCTTTTTTCAGGGATACCAACTCCTCTTATCTAATCCAGAGGTTGAATGATTTAGGACTTGAAGTCTCCTTCAAAACAACCGTGGGAGACGACTGGGATGATCTCACCCTATGTTTGAAAGAGGCGCTTTCTCGTGCGCATTTGATTTTCTGCATAGGTGGACTCGGCCCCACTCTTGACGATAGAACAAGAGAAGCACTGGCTTACGTGCTGGGAAGAAAGCTTATATTCAGGAAAGAGCTCCTCCAAGCTATCCAAAAAAGATTCAGACTCAGGGGGCTTACTATGCCTCTCATCAATAAGAAACAGGCTTACATCATCGAAGGAGCGGAGATACTCGAAAATAAACAAGGGACAGCCCCGGGACTATGGTTAGAAATTGAATCTCAAAGAGTAATCCTCCTCCCCGGCCCCCCACATGAATTGAAATCAATTTGTGAGTCTTCTGTCTTCCCGCGCCTTCAAAAAAGCGGGAAAAACTTTATAGCCCGGAAAACACTTAAAATAACGGGGCTCACAGAATCAGAAGTAGAATCTTTAATCTCTGATCTTTATCCCCGATCCCCAGACTTGAATCTCACCACTTTGGCTCAACCGGGTCAAATAGAACTCCATTTGCTGGGGCATTCAAAATCGAGTCAAAAAGAGGCAGAAGCAAAGATAATAAGGCTCGGAAAAAGCTTAATCGAGAAGCTAAAAGAAAATGTCTTTTCTCAAGAAGGAGAGGAATTGGAAGAGGTGGTGGGAACGCTTTTGAGGGAAAGTAAAAAAAAGCTGGCTGTGGCTGAATCTTGCACAGGAGGGCTTTTGAGTCATCGCCTGACAAACATACCAGGAAGTTCGGATTATTTTCTCGGAGGAACTGTTGTTTACAGCAATGAGGCAAAATCAGAAATATTAGGCGTTTCTCCCCGGCTAATCAAGAAACATGGAGCAGTGAGTTATGAAGTTTCAAGGGAAATGGCAATGGGCATAAGGGTAAAGGCTAATGCAGACTATGGGCTCTCAATTTCGGGAATTGCTGGGCCTCAGGGAGGTACTCACGAAAAACCAGTTGGACTCGTCTACATCGGTCTTGCTGGAGAGAATGGAGTTGAAGTCTCAAAACACATTTTCTTAGGGAATAGAAGTTCCATAAAGTTTCAATCCACTCAAAAAGCATTGGACATCCTTAGAAGACATTTATTATCCAAAGGGAGCTGAGCTTGAGAACATTCATAGCCATAGAATCGAGTAAGGAGATAAAAAAAAGAATATTGGACTTAATCGCTGAGCTTGAAAAAATAGATAAAAAAATCAGATGGGTTCGGCCAAAAGGAATTCACTTGACTCTAAGTTTTCTGGGAGATATTCAGGAAGCCAGAATAAAAGAAGTCACGGCGGTGATGCAGGAAGTAGCAGCAAATTTTAGAAAATTCGTTATCCGCCTGAAAGGAACAGGGAGTTTTCCTCCAGGTAGAAATCCGCGTGTTCTCTGGATAGGGATTGAAGAATCAAAGCCTTTACTTACTCTCCAGTCACGTTTAGAAGATGAATTGGAGAAAAAGGGGTTCCCAAAAGAGAAAAGACCTTTTCACCCCCATCTGACGCTAGGAAGAGTGAAGGATGCGTCTTCAATAAAAGATGTTCTCAATTACCTTGATAAACTTAAAACAGAAGACTTTGGAGAAATGGAGGTCAATAAAATCACTCTATTCAAAAGCACGCTTCTACCTCAGGGTGCCGAATATGAAGTAATTGTAGAATTCTTCCTTAAATGAAGATAATATATGCCATTTTCTGCTATCTAATCGGTTCTCTTCCTCCTGGATACATAATCTTTTTCCTGAGCGAAAAAAAAGACATCAGAAAGTTCGGGAGTAAGAACACAGGTGCAACCAATGTCCTTAGGCTTAAAGGATGGAAATATGCAGTTCCTGTGCTTTTGGTGGACTTTTTAAAGGGCTATCTACCTGTTTACCTTTCTCTGAAATTGTTTTCTGATTATAATTTTATTTTTCTCTGTGGCTTCTTGGCTGCTTTCGGACATTGCTTCCCTGTCTATCTAAAGTTTAGAGGAGGAAAGGGTATCGCCACGACCATGGGAATCTTCGCGGCTCTGGCAATCGAACCCTTCATTCTCAGCCTCCTTACATTTCTTTCAATTATTCTGCTCACCCGCTATGTTTCTCTAGCATCAATCCTCTCTGTCTTCAGTTACCCTTTTTTCATTCTTGCCTTAAGGGAAGATTCAAGAATAATAACCTTGAGTTTTTTCCTTCTTCTCTTGGTAATCCTAAGACACAGAGAAAATATCCAGCGTCTCATTAGAGGAAATGAAAGAAAAATTGGGGAAAGAGGAAGATGAAGGCAGCGGTAATAGGCGGAGGTTCATGGGGCACCGCATTTTCCCTCTATCTAGCAAGGCAGAATATCAAAACCAACCTCTGGGTAAGAGAAAAAGAGATTTATGAAGAATTGGTAAAAACCCGCATCAATAATGTCTTCCTTCCCGGGCATCGTCTGCCTCCTGACGTATTTATTTTTAATCAGTTAGAAGAGGCCATCGATTCGGCCGAAATAATATTTATCGCCGTCCCTTCAAAATTCTGCCGAGAAATCTATAAAATACTTGCTCCCAATCTAAGTCCAAAACACATCATTGTCAGCCTGACCAAAGGAATTGAAGATCATTCCCTTAAGAGAATGAGTGAAGTAATGGAAGAAACTTTCCTTCCTTATTTTGAACCCCGAATCGCTGTTTTATCAGGGCCAAGTTTCGCTAAAGAAGTCGCACAGGGGCATCCAACTGCTGTCGTAATCGCCTCAAGAAATCGGAGCTTAGCAAAGAAAGTTCAACATCTAATTTCGAGCCTAACATTCAGAATTTACACTTCTGAGGATATAATCGGAGTCGAAGTTGCAGGCGCGGTAAAAAACGTGATTGCCATTGCTTCTGGGATTTCGGATGCACTGCGATTTGGGAGTAATTCTGTTGCAGCTCTGGTAACTAGAGGCTTAGCAGAAATGGTGAGGTTAGGGGTCTCTCTCGGCGCAAGGAAAGAAACTTTCTCTGGACTTGCCGGGATTGGAGACCTTGTTCTCACCTGCACAGGAAGACTCAGCCGAAATAGGTATGTTGGCTATGAATTAGGAAGAGGGAAAAAACTTGCTGATATCATTTCAAGGATGACAATGGTAGCAGAAGGAGTTGTCTCGACTCTCTCTGTGAGGCAACTTGCCCTTAGAGAAGGGGTAGAGCTTCCTATCTGCGAACAAGTCTATGAGGTTCTCTATAACAATAAAGACCCGAGAAAGGCTCTCCATGACTTAATGTCTCGGAGGTTGAAAAATGAATATGAGTAAAAATAAAAAAAAGAAGCAAATCGGATTTAAGATTGTTCTGAATTTTCTTATCTTATTTAATCTTGCCTTCTGTGCCTCAACTCAAAAAAAGTTTGAAGAGACCCAGAAGAAAAATCCTCAATATCATTATAATATGGGCTCATTTTACCTAAATAATGGAAATGTTGATGAAGCAATCCGCAGTTTTTCCAGAGTCATCGCCCTCAATTCCAACCATTATCTTGCTTATAATGGGATGGGATTAGCTTACCTTATGAAAAGAAATTTTGAGGAAGCGGAGAAAAATTTCCTCAAGTGTCTCGCCCTCAACCCTTCATTTTCAGAAGCAAGAAATAACCTTGGAACTCTATATCAGGAAATGGGTTTGCTGGATAAGGCGGAACAAGAATTCAGGATTGCAGCCTCTGATAGAAACTACAACTCTCGAGAGCTTCCCTATTATAATCTCGCTCGACTCCGCCTTGCCCAGGGAAATTATCGTGAGGCTCTTGAGTTCATCGACCAATCCCTTTCAAATAACAGCCGGCTAGCCATGGCACACAACCTCAAGGGTTTGATACTCGAGAAAATCGATAGGCTTGAGGAGGCAATCAAGAGCTACACCACGGCTCTGAGGATTCTTCCCGATGATACAAACATCAATTTCAACCTGGGTGTTGCCTATTTCAAAAGCAAAGACTTCGAGAAGGCCAGAGAAATCTTTGAAAAGGTCTCTCCCCAGGTTACAGATCCAGAGATAAGGAGTGAGATTGAGAAATATTTAAAGATGATTAAAGAGTCTCCCGACCCGAAAGAATAATTATGTACCTTCTTTCCAGGCTTCTAGGTATTCTTTCTGTTCAGAAGTAAGCCTATCTATCCTTACCCCGAGGGAACGAAGCTTGAGTCTGGCTATTTGTTCATCTATTTCTCTTGGCACTGGATAAACTCTTTTCTCCAGCTTATAACCCTCCCGGTAAAGATAGAGAACGCTCAATGCCTGATTAGCAAAACTCATATCCATAACTACTGCCGGATGCCCCTCGGCAGAAGCAAGATTAATCAACCTCCCTTCAGCTAAAAGATATATTTTCTTATCGTTAATTAAGCTATATTCTTCCACAAATTCCCTTATTTTCCTCTTCCTTTTCGAGACCTTTTCTAGCGAAGGGATGTCTATTTCTACATTGAAATGTCCGGCATTGGCAATTATCGCCCCGTCCTTCATCCTCAGGAAATGTTCTCTTGTTAGCACATTCTTGTCGCCTGTGACTGTGACAAAGACATCCCCAATTTCAGCCGCTTTTCTGAGCGGCATTACCTGAAAGCCATCCATTACGGCCTCGAGTGCTCGTAGAGGGTCTACTTCTGTAACAATCACCTTTGCCCCCCCTCCCCTGGCCCTCATAGCGACGCCCCTGCCGCACCAGCCATACCCGGCTACCACGAAATTTGTCCCGGCAAGAAGCACGTTTGTGGCGCGAAGGATCCCGTCTATTGTGCTCTGTCCCGTGCCATAGCGATTGTCAAAAAGATGCTTGGTGTTGGCGTCATTGACTGAGATTATGGGATATCTTAAGATACCCCTCTTTGCCATGCTTCTTAAACGTATCACTCCGGTTGTGGTTTCTTCAGTCCCCCCGATTATCTTCTCTATCAGCTCCTTTCTTTCTTCATGGAGAGAACAAACAAGGTCTGCCCCATCATCCATGGTTATTTGAGGGCCTTGATCGAGTACTCTATGGATATGCTCGTAATAGGTCTTATGGTCCTCCCCTTTTTTGGCAAATACAGAGATATTAAGATACTTAACCATGGCTGCAGCTACCTCGTCCTGTGTGCTTAAAGGGTTAGAGGCGGCGAGGGCAATCTCGGCGCCTGAAAGCTTCAAAGCCTGGAGTAAGTTTGCAGTCTCACTCGTGACATGAAGACAGGCTGAAATTTTAATCCCCTTCAAAGGCATTTCTTTTGAGAATTTTTCCTTAATCATCTCAACAACAGGCATAAACCTCGCTGACCATTCTATCCTCAGCTTCCCTTTATCTGCGAGTTTCAAATCCTTAACATCATATTCCATGCTCCCTCCTCTTTACCCTCTGAAGGTCAGATGCCTGCATCTCTTCTCAAGGATTCTGCCTTGTCAACTCTTTCCCAGGTAAAATCTGGGTCATTTCTTCCAAAGTGACCATAGCAGGCAGTCTTTTTATAAATTGGTCTTAAAAGGTCGAGGCTCTGGATCATCTGTTTAGGCTTGAGTCCAAAATGATTCAATATCAACTCTCTAATTTTCTCGTCAGGAATTTTTCCTGTCTGAAAGGAATTTACTGCCACCGAAACCGGTTCTGCAACGCCTATGGCATAGGCTATCTGGACTTCGACTATATCTGCGATGCCAGCAGCCACTATGTTTTTTGCTACATATCTTGCCATGTAAGAACCCGAACGATCGACCTTAGTCGGGTCTTTACCCGAAAAACAACCTCCTCCATGACTGCCTATTCCTCCGTAAGTATCGACAATTATTTTTCTCCCAGTCATCCCTGTATCAGCCAGAGGTCCTCCCTGTTCAAAACGCCCTGTTTCATTGATATAAAACCTCGTCTTCTCATCCAGCATCTCACCCGGAATGACATGTTGAATGACAATCCTCTTGATATCTTCTCTTAAATCGCTCATCTTCACATGGGAGTTGTGCTGGGCTGCTATGACCACAGCTTCCACTCTCTTGGGAATTCCATCCTCATATTCTATCGTTACCTGAGACTTTCCGTCAGGTCTCAGATAGTCGAGAATCTTCTCCTTCCTTACCTCGCTGAGTCTCTTTGCCAATCTATGAGCGAGCATTATGGGGAGGGGCATCAACTCTTCTGTTTCACGACAGGCAAACCCAAACATCACTCCTTGGTCTCCTGCTCCTTGTTCATGCGCAGGTGATTCATCTATACCAAGCGCTATATCGGGTGATTGTTCATGAATAGAGGAAAGCACACAGCAAGTTTCATAGTCGAAACCATATTTTGCCTTTGTATACCCAATATCTCTGACAGTCTCTCTAACTACCCTCTGAAACTCACAATAACCTTCACTCGTAATCTCGCCCGCAATCATTACTAACCCTGTAGTTACAAGCGTCTCACAGGCGACACGGCTTCGGGGATCTTGTTTGATTAAATCGTCGAGGATGGCATCTGAAATCTGGTCGCAAATCTTATCTGGGTGCCCTTCTGTAACTGATTCAGAAGTGAACAAGTATTTCCCTTTTCTAATCATGTCCAACCTCCTCTAGAGCTAAGAAAATAATCCTGATTTAGGATAAGCAAGAAAATTATCACAAAAGCTCTCTGTTTTCAATCATCTTTCCCTAAAAACTATCTTCTTCCACAATGAAAAAATTAGACCTAAAGATAAAAGTATCCCGCATTTCAACCTTCTTGAGAAATAAACTTTAATATTTAGATTTGAATTTATCTTCTCATTTATGCTATTTATTGTTCATTCCATGCGAGGCACTCGAATAAACAAATATTGCTATTTATCACTAATTCTCATTTTTTTCTTCGGATATTCGCTGAGTGCTCAGGAAAGAAAAATGGCTCTTTTCCCCATTAATCATTACCTCCTCAAAAATGGACTCAAGGTTATTACCAGCGAAGACCATTCACTTCCGGTTGTTTCTGTGGTCGTGGGATATAAAGTAGGTTCGCTGAATGAAAAGCCCGGTAAAACAGGCCTTGCCTACTTGCTCGAAAACCTGATGTTTTTAGGTTCAGAAAATGTGGGAAGGATGAAACACATAAGTTTTATCCAAAGAATAGGAGGGAATCTGAATGCCATTACCGCGGAAGATAAGACAATTTTTTCCCAGACAGTGCCTTCCAATCAGCTTGCACTTATCCTCTGGCTTGAATCAGATAGGATGAGATCCCTTAATATAGAGGCTGATGCGGTAGAAAGCATTAAAAGCGACCTCATCGAAGAAATACGCCGCAGAAGAGAAACTGAGCCCTATTTCGAAAGCAGCATCTATTTTGACCATCTCCTCTTCCCTGATTTTTCCTACAGCCATCCAGTAATGGGAGTCGAAGAAGATTTAAGAAAAGTTTCACACGAGGATGTTAAAGATTTTTACTCAACTTATTATATACCAAACAATTCAGTTTTGTGCATCACTGGAGATATTGATAATCAGAAAACTAAAGAGTTGGTTATTAAATATTTTGAAGGCATTCCCAGGAAAGACCAGCCTCTCCCACTTCCAAATCCTGGGTTTGAGGATAAGGAGTCAAAATTTGAAGAGATTAAGGATTTACTTGCGCCTTCCCCTGGGTTCTATCTTGGCTACAGGATAGGGTCATTATCTTCCTCCGACCAGTATGCCCTTTCAATTATTGAATACATCTTGCTTCGTGGCCGAAGCTCCAGACTCTTGCGAAAATTAATTAAGAAGGAAAAAACAGCCTTGCAAATAAGCGGAGGAATAGAAAAAAAAGGAAATTTAGCTGCGTTCAAAATATTTGTCACAGCCACGAATGAATTCTTGATTGAAAAAAATCAGAAGATCATCGTTTCTGAAATTGAAAAGCTGAAAACCAGCATGGTAGGGGAAAATGAACTTCAAAGAGCAAAGAACATGTTTAAGGCTGATTTTTTTAATCAATTTAAAACAACTTTAGAGAAAGCCCTCTTTCTCACTGAGGCCTACCTTTCAGGAAAAAATCTGGATTCTCTGCCAGAATATTTCGAAAGGCATATGTTTGTCTCTCAAATGGAGATAATAAGTGCTGCAAACAAATGCTTCTCCCAGGGAAGAAAGATTCTCAATATCAAGCTCAAATGATTAAAAATTTTAAAAGTTATATATGGGGTTTTTATATTTTTATTTCCCTTCTCTTCCTTCTTTTACTAAACTTCCAAAATTATGCCCAAGAAAAATTCAGAAAATACCCTCCCCATCCAGAACCTCTTCCGAAACTTGAACTTCCCCCTGTAGAATTGGCTACTCTTTCAAACGGACTTTTAATTTCTGTGGTAAGGAAAAAATCCTATCCTCTAATTGATTTACGCCTCTTGATTTTAAGCGGAGAAAGCTCTTCCGATGCCAAAGCTCCAGGAACAGCAACCTTTGTAGCCAATTTAATCGGCCGAGAAACAATAAGCCTTTCGAGTTCAGACCTTGAAGAGGCTATAGAATTGATAGGCGGAAATTTCTCGGCATCAACATTTCCTGATTACTCAATTTTCACCTTCACTTTCTTAGAGGAATACCTTGACGATGCTTTAAATCTGGTGAGCAAAATGATTTTAGAGCCAGTTTTCTCTTCCTCAGAGACATTAAATTTGAAAAGAAATTTATACTATGAACTTAAAAGGAAAAAATCCGACCCAGAATTTGTTGCCAAAAACATCATCTACAAAGTTCTTTTTAAGGGTCACCCATATGAAAAAATCGTGTACAGTGAAGAGGAGATAGCGAAATTGGATCAAAGGAGTATCATAGATTTTTTTAATGAATATTATTTGGCTAATAATGCTGAGCTCATCTTGACAGGAGATGTCCCCTTGCAAACTGCAACCAGAAAAGTGAGTCGGTATTTAAATACCTGGAAAAGTAAAAACCTCAAGGCACGGCCTCTCCCACCTCTTGAGCCTAACCATGAGCTCCGCATCTGTTTTGTTGATATTCCGGGCACTGAGGATGTCTCCATATTCACAGGCAATATAATCTCAGCTCTTAATGGTCAGGATACATTCCCGTTTCTCGTCTTAAACCAATTCCTGGGAGGCATGCCCACAAGCCGTCTCTTCATGAATCTCAGAGAATCGAAAGGATATGCTTACTTCGCCTTCAGCGAAATAGAATTCTTCAAAGCGTGCGGTGTTCTTTTCATAAAAGCGAAGGTAAGGCCAGAAGTTACTCTCCTTTCCCTGAAAGAAATCCTCGAAGAATTAAAAAAAATCAGAGATGAAGAGCTGCCCAGTTTTGAGATTGAACAGGCAAAATCCTATCTCATAGGAAATTTTCCTCTGAGGATAGAATCACCCCTTAATTTAGCGACAAAAATCTCAGAAATGAGAGCCTTAAAAGCCGATGATAAGCATTGGAATAAATATTATGAAAACGTCATGCTAATTGATTCCCGTAGAATTCATGAGATTGCTCAAGAATACTCAATCTTAACTCCTCTCGTTGTCATTGCGGGGGACAAAAGCAAAGTTTTCCATCTGTTAGAGGATTTTGAGAAAGTGGAAGTGTATGATAGAAATGCAAATCATATATATACAATCGAGTAAGGGGTAAAACATGAAAATCGTCGAATGCGTTCCAAACTTTAGCGAAGGAAGAGACCTCGAAAAAATAAGAGCCATCACCAAAGAGATTGAAAGCACTCCCCAAGTAACCCTCCTCGATGTGGATCCAGGGGAGTCAACAAACAGAACTGTCGTCACCTTCATCGGTACCCCAGAAGGAGTAAAAGAGGCTGCATTCAAAGCCATTAAAAAGGCTTCTGAAGTTATCGACATGAGGAAACACAAGGGAGCACATAGCAGAATAGGGGCTACAGACGTCTGTCCGTTTGTTCCTGTCTCAGGAGTAACCATGGAAGAATGTGTTCAACTCGCCCATGAATTAGGAAAAAGGGTAGCTCAGGAGCTTGGAATTCCTGTTTATCTTTATGAAGAAGCAGCTCAAAAACCGGAGAGAAAAGATTTGGCTAACATTCGCCAGGGTGAATACGAAGGTCTTCCCGAAAAGCTCAAAGACCCTGAATGGGCACCTGATTACGGTGAGCCAGTTTTTAATCCAAAAGCAGGGGCTACTGTAATTGGGGCTCGCGAATTCCTCATCGCTTACAACATAAATTTGAACACTCGAGATAAGCGACTAGCTCACGAAATCGCTCTAAATTTAAGAGAAAGAGGGAGACCAAAAAAAGACGAAGAGGGAAAAATCATAAGAGATGAAGAAGGCAAGCCAGTGATGATTCCAGGGAAATTTAAAGCGATTAAGGCTGTAGGCTGGTACATTGAAGATTATGGCATCGCTCAGGTTTCTATTAATTTTACGAACTATAAAATTACTCCTCCCCACCTAGTTTTCGATGAAGCAATAAAAGAAGCCGAAAAACTGGGAGTAAGAGTCACAGGCAGCGAGCTTGTGGGACTCGTCCCCAAGGAAGCGCTTCTCATGGCTGGAAGATACTACCTTGAAAAACAAGGAAAAAGCCCAGGTGTTCCAGAAGAAGAACTCATAAAGATTGCCATCATTTCCCTCGGCTTGAATGATGTTGCTCCTTTTGATCCTCAAAAGAAGATAATTGAATATCAAATAAAAGAATCAGAAGGCTCACTTGAGAAAATGAGCTTGAGAGAATTTGCAAATGAACTTTCTTTAGACTCCCCTGCTCCAGGGGGAGGGAGCACAGCAGCACTTTGTGGAGCCTTATCTGCCTCCCTTGTTTCTATGGTCTCAAACCTCACCTTTGGCAAGAAGGGATATGAAAGAGTTTCCCAGAAAATGAAGGACGTAGCAATTATTGCCCAGACGTTAAAGGACGAATTCTTGAAATCTGTAGATTTAGATACCATAGCTTTCAAGAAGTTAATGAATGCTTATAGATTACCTAAGAAAACAGAAGAAGAGGCTATAGAAAGGACTCGAACGATTGAGGAAGCATTGAAAGAGGCTACTCTTGTGCCGTTCAACGTGCTTGAAAAATCGATAGAAGCCTTACGACTGGCAAAAGAAGTTTCCTTGGAAGGAAACAAGAATTCGATAAGTGATGCAGGAGTTGCAGGCTTAACAGGCCAAGCTGCAGCCGAGGGCGCTTATTATAATGTCAAAATTAATCTTCGGGAAATTCAGGACAAAGATTTTAAAAGAAAAATAAGCAGGAAATCCGCATCTTTGAGAAAGAAGGCGATTAAACTTGGAGAAGAAATTAAGGAAATCATGAAAAAGGAGCTTGAGTAGGAATTGAAAAATCTTTTTATCTGTGGACTTCCGGGAAGCGGAAAGACAAGCTTAGTTTCTAAGGTTATCGAAAATAATCTTTCTGCCTTTAATTTTGGAGGTTTCGTCACCCACGAAATAAGAAAAGAGGGAAAGCGAATGGGATTTAAGATCATAACAATCCCCGATGAGGAGGAAGCCATACTTGCGGAAAAAGGACTCTCCTCTCCATATCGAGTGGGAAGCTATGGAGTTTCAATAGAAAACCTGGAAAAATTTGGCTGTCAGGCTATTCGAAAAGCTCTTGAGAATAAGAGGATAATAGTCATAGATGAAATAGGGAAAATGGAGCTTTTCTCACAGAAATTTAAGCAAGTTCTCGTCTCTGCGCTCAATTCTCCTCATAAAGTGCTGGCAACAATCATGGGCCATAAAAATGAGTTCGCAGATAAATTGAAAAAAAGGAATGATGTTAGAGTACTTCAGCTTGAATTGAGAAACTTTCAAAATATATCCTTTCAAGTTGAAGAGTGGTTGAGAAAAAAATAAATAATTCGAAGATTCAGGCGATCTCGGAGTAAACGAACAAAACCTGATTTTTCATAAAAAGGAGGAAGAAATGGATGAGCTTAAGATAAACGGAAAGAAAATAAAACTTGTGGAAGGAAACATTGCCCTCCTCGATGTCGATGCAGTGGTTAATGCAGCAAACAAGAATCTTATTCTAGGCGGCGGAGTTGCAGGTGCGATAAAAAATTACGGAGGTCCTGTCATACAAGAGGAATGCAACAGGCTCGCCCCAATTAATGTTGGAGAAGCTGCGCTAACTTCAGGAGGAAACCTAAAGGCAAGGTATGTTATTCATGCTGTTGGTCCAGTTTGGGGAGAGGGAGATGAAGAAAGGAAACTTGCCAATGCCACCCTGAATAGCCTGAAGATTGCCAGTGAAAAGAGATTAAAGAGTATAGCTTTTCCAGCGATAAGTACTGGGGTTTTCGGGTTTCCGCTTAAAAGATGTAGTGAAATCATGTTGGATGTGGCTTTTAAATTTTTGAAAGAAAATCAGAATCCAGAAGAAATAATATTTTGTCTCTACGGGAAGGAATCCTACGAAATTTTCGAAAAAACCCTGCAAAACATGGCTTCGAGTCAGAGCTTCTAAAAAAATATCTTCTGTTTAAAACAAGAGGAAAGAAGAAAAAAAAGAAATGAAATTATGACAATCGTCGCAGAGGTGGGAATATCCAGAACAAAAGAAACTATAAGGCCAGAAAATAAAGAACTTGTAGAAATAAAAAAAGAAAAAACCATGGCTTGCTTAAAATTGGTGGCAAATTGAAGGGATGTCGCTGGGGGAATGACTATTAGCGCAGAGACAAGAAGAATCCCCACTACTTTCATCCCCATAACAATGGTCACTGCGGTAAGGATGGTAAGAAGCATATCGAGATGGCTTATATTAATTCCTGAAGCTTTTGCTGCCTCCCAATCAAATGTCATGTACATCAGCCGGTGATAATTAAGGATGATAAACAGCACTACAATACCCGCCACAACCATCGAGAGCCAAACTTCACTCTGCTTTATGGCCAATATTTCTCCAAAGAGGTAAGCAAAAAGGTCAACATTAAATCTTTGAGCGAGAGTAACAAGAAGGATGCCAAGGGCAAAACCTACGCTGCTGAAGATAGCGATTGCTGTATCTCCGTAAAGCCCTGCCTTTTCCTTAAGCTTCACCATTCCCCATGAAGCCCCCACAGCGATGAGAAGAGCACCAGCAAGAGGAAGGATGCCCAAGAAAATCCCCAAAGCTACGCCTGCGAAAGCAACATGAGCCAATCCATGCCCTATCATCGCATCCCTTCTCAGGGTGAGGAACACTCCCAGCAGAGCACAGGCTCCAGCGATTGAGACACCCGCTACAAGAGCTCTCTGGAAAAAACCATAGCTGAAGAAAACTTCCATCTTTCAATGCCTGTGGAGCAAAAGATGATGACCGCCAGCAAGCATCTCTCTCAAAGCCTCTGAATTACAAAATTCCTGATGAGACCCGTGGTAAATTAAACGCTGATTGAGACAGGCTACCTGAGTTATATGTCTGTTGAGGATGCTTACTTCATGAGTGATTAAGACTATCGTTATCCCCTCATTTTGATTTAAGCAGCTCAGCATGTCATAGAAACGACCTTGAGTTTCTGCATCGACACCTGTGGTTGGCTCATCCAAGAAAAGTATATGAGGCTTGTTGACGATGGCTCTAGCAATAAAGATTCTTTGCTGCTGTCCGCCGGAAAGTTGGCCTATCCTTGAATTTTTAAATCCATCCATGTCAACCTGGCTTAAAGCCCTGTCAATTAGAGCTTCGGCTTCTCCTTTTCTCAATCGGGGTAATCCTTTTTTTGAAAGGAGCCCCATAGCGATGACTTCTCTTACCGAAGCAGGAAAGAGGGGATCAATGTTAGTCGCCTTTTGGGGGACATAGCCTATCCGGCTCCAATCTTGGAACTCCTCCACAAGCTTGCCCATTATCCTAACCAAACCTTTTTCTGGTTTCAATAAGCCAAGGATGATTTTAATTAGGGTCGTCTTTCCCGAACCATTAGGACCAATGATGGCTAAAAAATCACCTCTATTGATAGAGAGAGTAATGTCCTGGAGAACCCTAGACTTTCCATAACTGAAGCTTACTCCTTTAACATCTATAAGGGGAAATGAATTACTGGCAATCAAGCCCGTACCTCAGATTTTTTAAATTTTCTTCCATAATTTCTAAGAAAGTAATCCTTGACTCAAGCTGTTTTCGGCTTATGTTTGCACCTGGATTGAGAAGCAATGTCTCAGCTTTTGCCTCCTTCGCCACAACTTCAGCAAGCTCCTTGCTTATCTGCGTTTCAAAGAATATGACTTTTGCTTTACATTCCTTAGCCAGATTGATGATTTCAATAAGCTGTTGAGGTGTTGGTTTTGAGTTCGGACTTAAACCATAGAGAGACACTTGACGGAGGCCATACCTTCTTGCGAGATAGCCGAAAGCAGCATGTCCCCCAAAAATGAATGTTTTCTGTGAGCATCTCTGGAGAGCGTTCTTAAATTTTTGATCAAGCATTTGAAGCTTATGTTTATAGAGATTTGCATTTTTCCTATATAACTCTTGGGATTCAGGGTCAATTTCTGAAAGTGCCTCTTGAATCTTCTCCACAATCATTTCTGCATTTGAAAAATCAAGCCAGATATGGGGGTCTAAGAGCTCTGATTTCCGTTCCTCTGGATAATCCAGAGGATGCTTATGTTGTTCCTCTTTTTCAAGCTCTAACAGGGGGATTCCACGGCTTGCTTCTATAATCTTTATTTTTTCCGCCCTCAAACTCTTGAGAATATCCTCTATCCAGGGTTCAAGATTTGCTCCTATGTAAATAAAAATATCTGAGGAAAATAGTTTTTTAATGTCGCTTGGTCTTGGAGTCCAAGTGTGGACTTCTGCACCTGGAGGAACTAGAAGTTCAACTTCTCCTCTTTCACCACAGACTGCTCTGGCGAATTCTAGAAGAGGAAATATCGAAGTCGTGACTTTCACCCTTGAGGTCTCATCTTCCTTTGAGAAACAGGAAACAAAGAGGATAATGATTAAGAGCAGCGATGCTTTGTAAAAAGTTTTCTGAGGATGTTTCATTCCACTGGATAATATCTTTCCTTCCATTCTATCTTCTTCTTCAGCATATAGAGGCGAAAAGAATTAAAAAGAATCAAATAAGCAAAAACAACACTCAAGGGATGAAGTTGTCCATAGATGAAATTTGTTTTAAACCTTAAGGATAAGATGATCTTTGTTAAAGAAATCGTCACTACTTGTAAAAGGGGTAAGAGGAATCCCCTTTTAGAAAAAATAGAAGAAAAGAGCAACAAATAGGGATAAACAAAGACAAAATAAAAACAGAAATATATCATCAGGAGATAAAGGGGATTCCCCACAAATTCGTAAGTGTTTTTTGAAAATCCCTTCCATACTTCTTGAAAACATGTGGCAAATCTCACCTCGACTATCTTCGTGCCATCAATGACTGTAATTTTCCCTCCCTCCTTCATCACCCTCTGAGCAAGCTCCATATCATCGAGAAGAGAATCTTTTATTGAGAGATGTCCTCCAAGAGAAAAGTAGAAATTTTTCTGGATGAATAAGAAAGGCCCAATTCCAAAGGGAAAGCGCGAATTTTCTTTATAATTTATGATATTGTAAGGAAAAAGAGCAAAAAAAGCGAAGTGGATAATGGGAAGAAAGAGCTTTTCTGACCAAGTCTTAGTAATTAGACCGGGGACGCAGGTTACAAGATTTGAAGACCTTTTTTGAGCGATTGCCAATGCTTTAGAGATTGAATTAGATTTGTGGAGTGTATCCGCATCTGTAAAAAGAAGCCACTCTCCCCTTGCTGCCAAAGATAACTGATGACAAGCCCAACACTTGCCTGCCCAGCCTGAAGGAAGTTTCTTGCCTTTTATGGCTCTTATTCGAGAATCCTTCAAGCTCATTTCTGTTATAATTTCCCAAGTCCTATCCGAGGAATCATCGTCAAGAACGATGATTTCAAGCAGAGGGTAATCTGAATTAAGAAGAGATGAAACACATTTTTTGATGTTTTTTTCCTCATTTCTTGCGGGAATCAAGACAGAGATGAGAGGTAATGGTTGTTTGAGGGTAACCTTTTCTTCTTCTCTCAAATTTCTGATGTTTTGAATTAGATTTAAAAATATGAGCAACAGTAAAAGCAATATAGAGAGTTGAAGAAAATTCATCGGGCTTCACCATCCAGAAGCTTCTTTTATTTTGCGCATATACGGCTCATCGATTATCCTCTTGATTCCCAGAAGGAGAAGGAAGAAAAGCATGATGATAACTTCTCTCCAAGTTTTTTTTAAAAAAAATCTCGAAAGCAAAGGAAGGCTACCCATTCCCAATCCAACGGCAAGATGGAAACTGCGTGAAACTATGAAGAGAATCCCCATAATCAACCCTGAAATAAAGACTACTTGAGGCACCATTGCCAAAAGAAACCCCATGGCTGTGGCAGCACCTTTTCCTCCTCTTCCTCTAAGGAAGATTGGATATGCATGCCCCACAACGGTAGAGATTCCTAGAAGCCATATCCATTCGCCCCTTATTCCGAGGATAATTCCCAGCCAGTAAGAAGAATAGCCTTTCATCATATCCAGTAAGCCTGCAAGTATGCCATATTTTTTGCCGACTACATGCCATACATTCCGACCCCCGACATTACCCTCTCCTACAATTCTTATATCCACCCCCTTAACTTTCTTTGCGATTAAATATGAAAAAGGAATAGAGCCTAAAAAATAAGAAAAAATACAGCCGACGATTACTTTTTCCACCATCACCCTTTTATCTATTACATATGAAAGAATGTGTCAATGCTTTTTCTTGAATTGACCTTGCTTTTGTGTCATCATTTTTTAATCATAGCTTTGACGAATCGAGGAGGCAAAAAATGTCTTCAATCTTCAATAATTTGAAACCACAATCCCTCTGGAATCATTTTGAGAAAATCTTGGAGATTCCTCATTGTTCAGGAAATGAAAAAGCTCTCGGAGACTACATCATCCAGGTTGCCAATCATAATAAACTTAGCTGGAAAAAAGACAAGGTGGGAAATGTCCTTGTGGAAAAGGCAGCTACTCCAGGACACGAAAATTCTGAAATAGTCATTCTCCAGGGACATCTGGATATGGTCTGTGAAAAAAATTCTGATGTGAGTCACGACTTTACAAGGGACAAGATAAAGGCAGAAATAGAAGGAGACTGGGTGAGGGCAAGAGGAACGACACTCGGTGCAGATAACGGAATAGGTCTGTCGGCTGCGCTTGCCGTAATGGAAGATGATAAACTCACCCATGGTCCCTTAGAATTTCTTTTTACCGTTGATGAAGAAACAGGTCTCACAGGAGCCACCCAAATTTCACCCGACTTTCTCAAAGGAAGGAAATTGCTAAACCTGGATAGCGAAAAAGAAGGTTCCTTTACCATTGGTTGTGCTGGAGGGGGAGATTCAGAAATAGACTTTCCTCTAAAAAGAGAGAAATATCAGAAAAAGAATGCCTATAGGCTAAAAATATTCGGACTTAAAGGAGGACATTCTGGTTTAGACATTCACAGAAATAGGGGGAATGCGATTAAAATACTCTCGAGAATGCTCTATCAAACTTCGAAAGCATCTTCTTTAGAGCTTGTTCGGATTGAGGGAGGAAACAAAAGAAATGCAATTCCGAGGGAAGCTTGGGCTGATATCCTCATCTCTCCTGAAAATTTCTTAAAATTTTCTGATATTCTGAATCAAACTTTCCAAAAAATACGAGCAGAATACAGAATCACAGAATCGGATCTCAAGTATTCCTTCGAGAAAGCCGAAAAAATTGAAGAAAAGCCTCTCTCAGCTGATTCAACGAAGTTTCTCCTTTCCCTTCTTCTTGCACTTCCTCATGGTGTGCTTGCCATGCATCCCGAGATTGAAGGACTGGTTGAGACTTCTACAAATCTCGCTCTCATAACCACAAAAAAAGATTCAATTCAGATCATCCTCAGTTCAAGGAGTTCATTAACTTCGGCCCTAGAAGCGACTAGAGAGACAATCGCTGCCATTTCAGAACTAGCCGGAGCCAAAATTACTCAGCCTGAGGGATATCCTGGTTGGACCCCAAATCTCGATTCTCAACTCCTCAAAATTTTTAAAGAAGTCTACAGGAAAAACTTCAACCAAGAGCCTGAAGTCTGTGCAGTTCATGCCGGACTTGAATGCGGAATCTTAGGAGAGAAATTTCCTGGAATGGATATGATTTCATTTGGTCCCGATATTGAAAATCCTCATTCTCCAGATGAAAGAGTTCATATAGGCTCTGTGGAAAAGTTCTTCAATTTTTTAACCGCTGTTCTAATTGAACTAGGATGATGAGCGCTTTCTACCTTAATCTTTTTTTAAGTGACCAACTTATAATCCTCAAGAGTTAATCGAGGGGATACTTCTCTATTGAAGGTGATTCTCCCTTTTTAAAGGCAAGAAACATATCTTCTGCGATTTCCAGGATAAACCTTGATTTCTCGATTTTCTGTACCCAGTGTTTGGGAATAGAATCTATTCCCAGATAAACTCCAAGGAGAGCTCCTGTCAATGCTCCAAGAGTGCTGCTATCACTTGAGTTATTAACTGCAGCCAATGTGCCACCCTTAAAATCTGTGGAGAATCTTATCGAAAAATAAATGGATGCAGCCAGGACCTCCGCTGCTTCCCATCCTTCTCCTATGCTTTCAATTTTGCCTTGAGTTTCATGTTGATCAAGGCTCATCTTCAGTGCTTCATTAACCCTGCTTAACGTATCATTATGAGCTTCATACTCCTTTAGCTTTTCCAAACTCGATTTTACAGCAGAAATTATTCCCTCTCCAATTAGAATATGCGCCACCACTTCAGCAATGAATCCTGCCGGTAAATAACCTGAAGGGTGGCCATGAGTAATAGCGGCATATTCAGCCCCTTCTCTAAATGCCATATCAGGGGGAAAAGAAAGCCCGGCAGGGATGACACGAGCCAAAGCTCCGCAGCCTTTACTCTCGGAGATAGGGAATTCTATGGTTCCCATCCTTTCGCTTTTTAAGGCCCTTAAGGTTTGGTAATCAGGGTGTCTCAGGGTTTTTGCTTTTTCTACTTCCTTCATCCACTCAAGGTATCTTTCGTAAATTAATGCTGCAGGGTTGCTTTTTCCTTTATGAAGTAAAACCTGATAGGCTCTCAGACATCCTTCGGCCGTCATCAAAGCTAACTCCGTATTGGCTGTGAAAGATCCGGGATGGAGATTTCCCCAAGGTTCAAAATCCAAAATTCCAGTTTGCCCGAATTCTTCTTTTATTCCTTCTTGGCTCAAAAACTTAACTGGAGCACCAAGAGCGTCACCGATGGCAAGCCCAACCAAACATCCCTTAAATTTATCAAGCATGCTAAAAACACAAAAATTCGATTCCTAATTTATAGCCACATCAATTTTATATAACCTTCTGTTCCTTGGTATTTTCACATCCAATTTTTTAGTCGTAGCAACTCTCTTTTATTCATATTATTGAAAGCTAAAAGGTGATTTTTCCTTCAGGGAAAAATGGCTTAATTTTTTCCACCTTTGTTCCCATTAATTTGGAGAGCTTATCGAGGGTTATCATTTTTTTCCTATAAGCGTGAATGGCTAACCTCTTGAATCTTTCTGAAGGGATTCCCCGCCTCTTTTTCCTCTTCAAATTTCTATCTAAGGAAGAGTCTTCATAAAAAAATTCTTCGTACTTTGAGCCAATAAGCCTCTCTATTTCTCTTGATTTTGAGGCTGAGAGAAAATTAAACTTTTTTAGAGCTGAAATTATTAAGCCAAAGTCAACCCCAAAATAATTTTTCAGATATACCATATCTTCAAACTCAAGGTTTTTTCTTTGGATGTCCTTTTCTATAACTTCCCTAAGGTTATCAAAAGGCAATAGGAAAAAAAGAGCAAATTCCTGGGCAAATCTTTCTCGAGGATGATAGAGGGAAAGATATTCATCGATGAGAATATCCGGGTTATCAATTATTGGACCAGAAAATCTATCTTTTAAAAAATGACAGTATTCATGGCAAGCTATTAGAGTTTGCTGGGCGAAAGGAAGAAGGCTATCAATGAGCGCAAATGAGGTTTCGTCTTCTTCCAAGTAAACGAAGATTCCAGAAATCTTCGCCTCAGGAGGTAGGGGATATCTGTAAATATGGAGCCCATTCTGCTCAAGAAGAGAAAAAACTTCCCTTATTACTGCATTCCCGAGTCCCATCCTCAACCTCTCTTCTTCTGCCAGTTTTTTTGGAGAGCTTCTCGTGTAAATGGGAGCTATTTCACTTCTGCATTTTGTCTCTTTCTCAAGCCAAAGGTAGTCTTCACAAAACTTTTTGAAATTCAGCAAAGCTGCTCTTGTTTCCTTTTGACCTTCCTTTTCTCGAAAAAGAATCTCAAAGGCAGCCTCTTTTTCTTCCAGGAAATAAGAAATTTCTTTCTTTAAATAACCCGCGAGGCGCTGAAGAGAACCAAGACTGGGCAATTTCTTTCCAGATTCAAGATTAGAGATAAATTCGCTCGACAGGCCCACTGCTTTCGCCAGCGCTTCCTGAGTGAGCCCCAAGTTTTCTCTTGCCCTGCGAAGTTTAGCAGATAAAAATTTAGACATAAAAGTTTTTTTAAGATTTTTATATCTTCAAGAGATAAAAAAGTCAAACCTTTACCGGCTCTATTTTGAAAAGTGGGGGAAAGAGAGGACCACAGCTAGAAGGATGAGGGAAAGCAAGATTTTCTCACATAGACTCCCACATTGCGAAAACCGATGCTTATTCTTTTAACCATCTTTATCTTGGTATGGATTCCCTCTGGGTAAGCGTTTGTAGTTCTCCTCTCAAAGTAGTTCAAAATGTAGGAGACCATATCTCTAGAGTCCTTCCCCAATTGGACCATAGCTGCATCATCTGAAAGAAAGGCTATTTCTATCAAATTCTTTAGCTTCCTTTCTGCTGCTCTCCTTCTTCTTAGCCTATAGAAGCTTCTTAGAGCCTCCTTCATCCAATAAAATTCTTTCAATGAAAAATATTTCTGGCAATACAATTCAACTCTTTGGCGTTGCCTTTGATTCAATCTTTCTTTTCCTATTAGAAAAATCTTGTGAGGTATCTCCACTTTCCAGACATCCTGCTCTATTTTATAGGCCTCATCCACTTTTCTGTCGGCATCATGAATAACATGAAAATGATCAACCACCACCTTTGCCTGGAGATGATACTTCTTCACAAAGGAAACAAGCAGGTTATCCATATCGATAAGACCTCCACCACTTGCTGCCTCTTTTCCTCAGGAATATTTTCCGGAAAAACGATTCAGCGTTTCCTTGCGACTATCAGGCAGAATCGTTAGCGGCCGGCGAGCCCTCAAATCCGTAACGGTTTGCACAAGCTGTGTGCCCCGAAAACTAGGGGCATCCATACTTAATGAGATCTCCCCATGGAGTTTCTCTGGCTAGATTAATTTCCCCGGTTCAAGCCGCCCATTCAATACCCTCTTGGAGACTCCGTAACTTATGCCTTGCTTCTGCGCTAAACTCTTAAAACTCTGACCTCTCAGACTCTCTAAAATCTGTACTTCAGCCTCTAGAGTTCGCCTCTGCCAGGACCTCATCAATTGCATCTTTTTCGTAAATAATTTTCCACATGAAGAACAAAAGTATTGCTCTTTCCTGACCAATAAATACACTCTCCTCTCCAATCCAAAACCATGAGAAATCCTTCTCCATTTGCCTCTCTTAGATCGACTTTCTGTTCTCCTCTGACAGCTCGGATATAGGGCTGGACTCTCATCCTTGACCTCTAAAACGACCTCCCTCTCATAATCTTTTGAATCTAAAAAATAAAGCCCTATTCCTTGCAAATTGAAGATGTTTAAGATACTCTTTTCCATGTGGCAGGTCTCTTTTGAATTGAATTTCTGAGGTGGAAATTAAATCATTTCTTAACTGAAAGCTGAAACATTATCTCCCCTTTACCCCACTTTTCGCCAAAGAACCACCTTTACCCTCACAAATTTTTCACTTTTAGTTGACTTTATCTATTTCAATTGATATAAATTGCATAGGTGGAAAGTAAAAAAGGAAGCGATAATTTTCCCCATTCTAAGGTTAAAACATGGTAGAAAAAGGGAATGAACTCTTTGAGGGGCTTCTGGATAATTTAAACGAAGGAGTTTGCCTTTTAAACGAAGAGAGAAAGATTGTCTATTGGAATAAAGGAGCTGAGGCAATTACAGGGTATTCCAGGGCAGAATTATTAGAGAGGGAGTGTTCCGGAAGCATCATCAACTATGTTGATGAATGGGGGAATAATATCTGTGAAAATGCCTGCTTTGTGAAGCAGGCAGCTAACGATGGGAAAATCCATGAGGTTAAAGCATACCTTCGCCACAAAGAAGGCTACAGATTGCCTGTCCTGATTAAAGTAATTCCCATGCAAAATAAGAAAATCGAAATCATAGGAACCGCTGAAGTCTTCTTTGATAATTCTCCCCGGCTCGTGATGCCTCAAAGAATCAATGAATTAAAAAGGATGTCCCTCCTTGACCCCCTAACAGAAATTGGGAACAGGAAATATGTTGAGATTTATCTCCACTCCAGATTGGAGGAAATGCATCGATACAATATCTCTTTTGGCATTCTCTTCATCTCCATCGACCGGCTCAAAGACATAAGAGACATTTATGGCTTAGAAGTGAAGAATAAAGTGTTGACGATGGTGACAAAGACCCTTGAAAACAATTTGCGTTTCTTCGATTTTATAGGAAGATGGGATGAGGAGGAATTAGTGGTAATCATCACAAACCTTGATGAATCAAGGCTTGATTTCATTTCGAATAAACTTCGCCTCCTTGTAAGAGCTTCGAGCCTCGCCATTGAAGCCGAGCCTGTGGGAGTAACCATATCTGTGGGAGCTACGATCGCTCGGCTGAGTGATGATCCCGAAAATCTTCTAAAACGCGTCAAGAAATTGATGGAACAGAGCAAGGTCTCTGGGGGAGACCAAGTTAGCCTCAGGTTAAAAACGTGAGCAAATGCTCAACCTTCGAGATGGGAAAGGATAAATATATTCCCATTTTCACTTTCTGCACCTGAATTTGAAGCTCAGATATGAGATAAACTCTCCATCTTTCCCTTAAAAAGCCGACCGCGTCTTTAAGCGAAGTCAATAGAAGAGAGAAGGAATATGGCAACCCTCAAAGGAGCAAAACCGAGTAAAAGTTCTCTCGTATTCAGGGTGAGAAAAGGAGCAAACCTGGGATTAGCATTATCACCGCTAACATGCACTCTTTTTTAATCCCCTAGTTCCAAAAAGTGAGGGAAGTTTGGAATTTATCTCAATCATAACTATTTTTTATTTTTTTCTTTAGTTCTTCAATGATTTCTCTAACTGAATTTGCTTCTGGCGCCGAGGGCGCAAACTCCAGGAATTTCTCAAAATTTTCTACACTCTTCGTTAAATCCTGTTTCTTATAATAAAGTAGTCCCAGTTGATAGTATGTATTGGGAAGGGAAGGATCGAGCTCTTTTGCCTTGAGTAGAGCTTCCAGGGCTAAATCCTCCTCTCCACGGCTGAAGTAAAGAGCACCAAGATTAACAAAAATCTTCGCCTCATTCGGTTTTATTTCAATGGCTTTCTGGTAGAGCTTGAGGGCTTCTTCCTCTTCTCCCCTTTCTACATAAACCTGACCGAGTCCAAAATAGGCTTCAATAAAATCGGGTTTAATTTCAATAGCTTTTGCCATTGCTTTTTCTGCATTCTCATTTTCCCCCTTGCGAAGGAAGACCATACCCAGGTTGTAATAGCCTTCAGCAAAATCAGGTTTCTCTTTAAGTACTGCCTCAAATGCCTCAATAGCTTCTTCAAATTTACCTTGTTCGAAATAAAGTATTCCTTGCTCAAACTTATTTCTTGCTTCCTGGATTTTTTCTTCCTTAGCAACGATAATATCCATCTTGTATTCCTGACCGATGCTGAAGGATATATTCTGACGAACGGGTTGATACCCTGGGACTTCAACCGTGAGGAGATACTCCCCTGGTTCTATCCCCCGACGATAGAATTTGCCCTTTTTGTCGGTTTTAAAGGTAAAGCTGAGGTTATGAGCAACAAGAGTGAGGGTTATCTTTGCTTCAACTATTGGATTCCCGTATTCATCCTTAACAGACCCTCTGAACCTTGCATCCTGGGCAAATATAAAAAAACAGGCAAAAGATATGAAAATCGTCATGAAGCAAATAGATTTGAGTCTTTTATCCTTCATTTTATTTCCCGCTAAAATTATATCACCTTCCAAATCAAAATCCACAATCTTTTTGATTTTTATTTTTTGGCTCTTCTCCAAATTAGTTGGTGAAAATATGATATCTCATATAGGAGAGAAGATTAATAACTTCTTCCTTTTGTTAGAGTTTGGCCAATTCAAAACGTTTAGGAAATACTCCCCTCGTTCTCGCTTTGATATTTTGAATCTGAATCTTGTTCTTATTCCAATGAAATCTTATGCGCCTCATTATTCTATTTTTTATCAACTAATCTGGAGATAATCCTTTCTTTAAAAAAAGGATTAAAGAAATAATATTATTCTTTGAGGCTAAAGCCTCTTTTTTTGCCCTTCAGAGTGGTTTAAAAATTATTTTTATCTATTGATTTTTCTAGATTAGCTCAAAAAATAAACATTTAATTAATCTCTCAATTAATCTCTCAATCACTCGCATTTCTAATAATTATGAAAATAGCTTCTTTCTTGGAATAAAATTTTAACCAAAAAATTAATATTTTCCTCTTAAATAAAAAGGGGAAGCTAATCAACTTCCCCCTTACATTTGCAAAGACTTTCTCAAAATCTCAACTTGACTCCCAATTGAACTCTTCTTGGTGGCCAGATGTAACCCCAGACCCATTGCTGACCGGGAACCAAAGAATAGTCCATCATCGAAGTTGGGGTTGCTCTGTTGAGAAGGTTAAATACTTCTACTCTTGCCTGAAGTGCAAAACGCCCCTTGATTCTGAAAGTTTTTTCGAAGTTAATATCCACAAGATAGGCGGTAGGAAGTCTGTGTCCGTTATCTCCCCTCGCTTCTGCAGGAACATCTGCACTCCCCTGATTTAATCCATAGATAGTAGCAACCCGAGCATAAGGAAGACCGGACTGGATCTGAAGATTGAGGCTTGCAGAAACCCCGTAAGGGAAGATATATGTCCCGAGCACTTTCAAGCTGAAGGGGCGATCTCCAGGCATTCTCCCTTCAAGGTTGAGGAAGCTATTTGGGTCTCTTGCCGCTGCGCTGTTATAGAGGATGTTTTCGCTGAATGTCTGGCGATTCACTCCTCTGGGATTTAAGCCCCACATCTTGGAATAGGTGAAAGATGCTGAAAGTTGCCAGTTATGGGACATCCTCTTATTTAAGACAAGAGAAAGCATCCTGAATCTGGAGTAGAACATATCTGGGTTAGTGATATGGAGTTCTGGATATTCCCCTTTCAAATTATAGACCTGGAGAGGCTCCTTTGAATAAGGGTCTGTGACCGTGATGAGATCATAATAATCCTCCCAAGTCCCTTGTTTGGGATAGAACCCAATCATATCCTTGGTCCATTTTTCCAGATAAGTTAGGCTTAATCCGAAATCAGCGAAGAGCTCTCTATCGATTCCAACTGATAATTGGTCAGAATAAGGATTTTTTAGCTTAGGGTCTACAGAAACTAGCTCTGGCCTCCAGGAAGTAATCAGTTCCCATTCCTCGCCATTCCACCAGTACATGTACCAGGTTGGAGCCGATGGCGGTGGAGATTGCCAGTTTCCATAAATCATATGGTCATAGTAGCGGCCTGCATTAAACCTGAAGAGAGTTTTTCCATCTGAAGTAAGTTTTAGAGCGAGTCCGAATCTTGGAGAAAACACTCTCCATTTAACAAGGTCTGGCCTTCCTGGAATCATCACTCCTGTCTCAAACCATTCATAACTCTCAGGGTCAACTCCAATCTCGGGCTGATCTGGTATCCAGCCTGTATTATGGTCGTAGCGAAATCCGATGTTCAGTGTCAAGCTATCTCCCACCGTCCAGGTGTCATCGAGGAAAGCGCTTATCCTTTCGTTTGCTGCACCATAGCTATAAGGGGCCATTTCATATTTATATTTATATAAATAGGGGACTCCATTGTAATAGTAGGTGTAGTCGACATATACCACTCCTGCGTTGTATCCTCCTTTGGTCGTTGATTTCCCCCTCGCATACTGGACACCGAATTTAAAATCATGGTCTCCGGCGAGAAATTCCTCTGCGAAATGGCTGAGAGTAGCATTTATTCCGTGTTTTACGGGCCTGTAATACATGATCCACCACGGGCCACCTGAGACAACTCCTGTATTAGCATTAAAATAAGTCGGGCCTTTGTAATAAGTTATTGATTCATAATTGTCGTAGCCTCCAGTATAGTTATACTTCACCTCGGCAAATGTCCTATCAGAGAGAACTGCAGTCAGAGAGAAGCTTCCTGTGGGGAGTCCTCCTCTTTCTGTAGCCACTGTGTCGAGGCTTCCATAATCAGGGGTGAAGGGATCAGGAAGGTCATACCACTCATAATTAAAAAATCCAGCCATCTTGATACTCTTGGTAAGCTGAAGGGTGAGTTTTCCAAAGACTTGGATATCATCAAATTCGGTGAAATATTCTGGGTTAGTTCCTACAGGAGTCGAAGCATCTACCTGTCTCCAGGCTGAGAGGAAAAACTAGACTCTGTCCCTCATTATTGGACCTCCAAGCTGGAAACTTAGGTCATAGAATTTCTCCCTGTGGTAAGGAAACATGCTCTCCTCTGAGATATATCCAGCCTCGAGGAGGTCCTCAAGATAATCTTTAGAGTTATCTCCAGTCAGTTTATCATGCTGGAAGAGAAATCCTGTGCCCCCACTAAACTCATTTCCGCCTGATTTGGTAACGACATTGATTGTAGCACCCATGAAATTTCCGTATTCTGCCTTTCCTCCCACACCAATGATCTGAAGCTCCTGAACGACGTCAGGATTGAGCCACGCCCACCCTGCTCCATACATATCAGCCGTAGTATCCACTCCATCAAAAAGATACTGATTGGATTCAGAGCTCGTGCCATAAGCCACACTTCTTGTGGAATCGGTATTCCCCCCATGAGACCAGACTCCTGGAGTTGAATTAACAAGGTCAAAAAAGCAGAGCCTGAGAAGGGGCAAGTTATCCATCATTTCGGTTTGCCAGTTGGTGGACATTCCTGATTTGGTTACATCCACGACTGGAGTCTCAGCAACTACAGTCACGCTCTCTTCAAGCCTGGCAACCTTCAGCACCACATCTTCGGTCACTGTTGTGTCTACTGTAACCCTTATCCCTTCTCTTTTTAGAGTCTGGAATCCTTCAAGAGAAAAAGTAATCTCATACACTCCTGGAGGGAGCTTGGTAAAATAATAGACTCCTCTCTCACTTGTTATTGAAACGTGAGCTCCTCCTATCAAGGCTGGACTGCGAAGTTCAACTGTTACTCCAGGAAGGACCATCCCCTCTTCGTCCCTTACTGTTCCCCGAATTGACCCTGTGAGTATCTGCCCAGCCGACAACTCAAACATTCCACAAAGGAGGATGAAAAACACTAAGAGGTAAAAGCTTTTTTTTAAATTCATTTCCTCCTCCATATATATCTTTTAAAAGATGTTTTTTTTATTCCATCTCCTTAGGTTTAAGATTCTAAGTAAATTTTTTATATCAAGATCTTTAATTTCAGTCAACATAGTTTTTCTTTCAGGCTAGTACATGGTATCCAGTCTAAGGGGAGTATCTGGAAGCGGCGGGGTGGACAGCCAGCTATCGGGATTGATGTTGAGCAGGCCAGAGGCTTTTTAAGATTAGCACTGGAAAAAGCAGGGCTTCCACCCTTAAATATTTTGTTGAAACTCTTAACTGAAAGGAGGTGGAAGCCCCAGTGACAGAAAATATATACCCTACTTACTATGAACTTTGCAAGAGTGCACCTGTACTTGCCAGGAGGGCTATTATCAGGGCTTACGAGGAGACGGGGAATATCTCTGAGGTAGTGAGGATATTCCGGACTACCCGCAAGACAGTGCGTAAGGTGTTGTGGAGGTGGAAGGAAAGAGGAGAGGATGGACTTAAGGAGCTATCGAGAAGACCCAAGCGCTCGCCCAGAAAGACCTCAGTTGCGGTAGAGGGGTTGATAGTGGCCGAGAGGAAGAGGACCGGCTACGGCCGAGACCGCCTGGCCAGGATACTGCGGGAGAAAGGCCTGAAGGTTAAACCTTCTCCTGGGCGCTATGTCTTGCGTCGTTATAAGCTGAGTATCAAGTATAAACGCCCCCGCTACAGGAGCAGGAACCGCTTTTATGATTTTGACGCACTCTATCCCTTACAATACTTCCAGGTTGACCTTAAGGAGATCTACGATGCTACCACGCTTTCGGAGCAGATTCTGCGCTGGGCGAAGAGACTAAATATCCCTCCCTATCAATGGACAGCCCTAGATGTAAAAACCAGGCTGAGGTTTATCTCTTACTCCTACGAGAAGACCTTCACCAACGGTCTGCTGTTGATGATGACGCTTATCTACTTTCTGAGGAGCTTCGGGGTGGAACATAAGATAACGCTTCAGACTGATAACGGAGAGGAGTTTGGTGGCAAGTCAGTGAATAAATTAGAGTACCTGAACAGAAACATCTTCGCCCCAATCAATGCCGAGCTTCTCCATATACCCAAGGGGAAGAAAGAGTATCAGGCTTTCGTGGAACGCTCCCATCAGGCCGATGACAACGAGTTCTACATCCCGCAGATAGAACGCTGTGCAGACTTGAAGGAGTTTTACTTCAGAGCCCTCAGATGGGAGTTTATGTATAATACTAAACGTCATCACTTCACGCTGGGGATGACACCTTTTAAAAAGCTCTCTATGGAGAGGAAAATATCCAAGTTAGTAGCCTTGTTTCCGGTAATGCAGTTGGAAAAACTAACTGACCTATATTTTAAGCTCTTTCCACAAGCTGGATACCATGTATTAGCCAACGACCGTGCGCTGGTTCATATCATCGTGGCACTTGCGAGTTAATTTTATCCTCCTTTTTTAGAGATTCCAAGTACTCCATTGGAGTTAAATAATCAAGAGACTGATGGGCTTGCCCTCTCCCAGTTTTTAAGCCTAAGGCGAATAAGGGAGATTCCTTTAAAACTTAAAATCTTGTTCATGGTTGGTAAACATCCAAGAAAATCTACGGATTCATAAATAATATCCAATCTAATCT